>Ga0208830_1000449_pt1 | contig 20772 bp, 17 predicted proteins | sample DeeseametaMP2634_FD_184169 | JGI IMG/M metagenome (GOLD analysis project Ga0208830, IMG submission 184169) | Marine microbial communities from the Deep Atlantic Ocean - MP2634 (SPAdes) | ecosystem: Environmental > Aquatic > Marine > Oceanic | place: Northeast of Antigua and Barbuda, North... | reverse complement strand
TCCGCCCCCGATGGTTCCCACAGGATCTCTGTTCTTAGCCACCAGCAATTTGGCGCCCGTGGTTCCGGGAGAGTGCCGAGTGTGTTCCGCTACCATGGCCAAAAATACATTTTGACCCTCTCTCAACCGAGATGCGACGGTTTCCCAATAGCTGTTTCTCGAGTTTGAAACCAAATTAGGTGGATTCCTCAACCAGGGTGTCAGCTGTCCTTACAGATTCTTTTAGCATTTCTCTGCTTTCATGAGACTCCGATTGCGGAGGCCCGTACAATCCGGTAAGGACTTTCTCATGAGTAAAAGGCGCATCAAATGTCGAATTGAAATTTGGATTAAACGCTCGGATGGCATTTTCAAGGGCATAATAAGCACCGATGCCATACATCAATGGCGGTTCACCCACCGCTTTCGATTTGAGGATAGCCATCTCACTACCTTCTGTATCCAGCGGTTCGATGATGACCTCTTTCGGGATTGAATATATATCCGGGATCTTATAGGTAGACAATGAATTGGACATCAATTGACCTTTCCGATCATAGCAGAGTTCTTCCATGGTCATCCAGCCCATTCCCTGCACCAAGCCGCCCTCAACTTGCCCAATATCCACACTGGGATTCATAGTTTTGCCAAAATCATGAACAATTTTCACAGCATCAAACGCATACGTGCCGCGCACACAATCAATAGTTACTTCAGTCAAGGCCAATCCGTAAACATGGTATGCAAATGGATGCCCTTTCTCTTTTTCCATATCGAAATTGATAGTTGGCGTGGCATAATGTCCGTTTTCCGTTAAACAGACCCGCTTTAAAAAAGCCATCAATACAAGCTGACCCCAACTTATGTCTGTCACTTTTCCTTTGCTGTATACTTCCTCATCTTTTATGTCGATATCCTTTGATGTTACACCGAGATGATCGGCAACACAGTTTTTCAATCTTTCTAACAACGCGTTACAGGCCTGTTGCAGTGCTTTCCCATTAAGGTCTGCCGTGGAACTGGCTGCAGATGGCGATGTATTGGCTACTCTAGTAGTATTTGTTGATTCAAGTTTAATGCGCTTTGGGTTAAGAGAGAAAATTTGAGTTGCAATCTGAAGCATTTTTGTGTTGACGCCCTGTCCCATTTCCACCGCACCGGTACTCACACCCACGCTGCCGTCAGTGTAAATGTGAACCAGAGCCCTGGCTTGGTTCATGGGAGTCTTGGTAAATGAAATTCCAAATGTAACAGGCATGAGGGAGAAGCCCTTTTTTACATCTGAATGGTGTGTATTGAATTCATGAATTCGTTTTTCAACAGCCTGAATATCATATTTCATTTCCATATCCGACCATATTTGCGCCAGTACAACACCATCAGCTATTTGGCCATAGGGAAATTCATCTCCGTTCTTCAGTAGATTATTTTTCTGCAACTCATGGGTTGAAACGCCTAACTCACACGCTGCATGAGCTAAAGCAGATTCGATCACAAACATGCCTTGGGGGCCGCCAAATCCTCTAAAGGCAGTGTTAGGCGGCAAATTCGTTCTACAGGAGTAAGCGGTCACGTTAACGTTTGGAATGAAATAGGAATTCGTTGCATGAAAAAGAGTTCTTTCCATCACGGCTGGCGACAAATCAGCAGCGGCACCGGCGTTTTGAAAAAATATAGCTTCATAGGCTAAAATTTTTAATTCATCCGAAAATCCAATCTTAAAATCGGAACTGTATGGATGTCTTTTCCCCGTCATGCGCATGTCATCCTGACGGTGCAAGACTACTTTCACGGGTCGGTTCAAAATCTGGGTACCCAGGGCGGCCATAACTGCCCATGGCGTAGCTTGGTCTTCTTTTCCACCAAAACCGCCGCCAATTCGAACAACATCAACTTCAATCTTGTGCATCCCAACATTTAAGACTCTGGCTGTTGTTCGCTGAACTGCGGTGGGACCCTGCGTAGATGATGAAATTCGTATGTTCCCATTTTCAAGGGGGATAGCGTATGCCCCCTGGGTTTCAATATATAAATGCTCCTGTCCGTTAGTATTGGTTTGCCCCTGGAAAATATGGGCACATTTTTCCCAGGCTTTTTCGGTGTCCCCTAAACAAAAGGTCCGGGGAGGTATGATCAATTTGTTTTTCTTTTGTGCCTCACGAGGATCAACTATGACTTCCTTCTCTGAAATACGGATGTCAATGAGCTTCCTGGCTTCAAAAGCGATCAGGTCTGATTCGGCGATAATCAGTGCCATTGGCTGTCCCTGAAAATGTACATCCGTTGACGCGAACAATGGTTCATCTGGAATAATGCCGCCGATTTGATTCTCTCCGGGAATGTCTTCATGGGTAAGAATCTTAATAACACCAGGTAAAGCAAGTGCCTTCGTGTAGTCAACAGATTCAATATGTCCGTGTGCAATTGGTGAATCAAAAACAGCCCCGTATAGTGCTCCCTGGACGGTGGGAATATCATCCAGAAAAATGGATTTGCCAGTGACATGTCCTTTCGAATCAATGTTTTTCATATCAGTTGTTCCAGGGCGAATTGGTTTGGAAATAGTTTGATGAAATGTGCATAGTAAAGCTGGCGAAGCAATATTCGTTTATATTCCGCTGATCCTCTCACATCGCTGATGGGATTGATCTCAGATTGAAGAACCTCATTGGCAGATTTGATATGCCGGGGTGAGAGTTCTTTCCCGCGAAGGTAGGTGCACGTTTTGCCCATGTACAATGGGATGGGTGCAACACCTCCGGCTGATAAATGAATTTGAGTGATCTTATTATCGGAAACAGATATTTGAACAGCTGTATTGACGCTGGCAATATCAAGAGTTATCCGTTTACTCACTTTTTCAAAATTGAATTCGGTATTCCTATCTGGAATATCAAATGTAATAGCTGAAATAATTTCTCCTGCTTTTTTATCAAGGTCCTTGTACCCTTTGTAAAAGTCTTTCAAGTGGATGGTTCTGTTCTGATTGTTTTCAGTCAATGTTAGTTTGGAATTAAGGGCCAGGAAAAAAACTGTGAAATCGCCAATGGGCGATCCATTCACAAAGTTGCCCCCCAATGTGGCAATATTTCGTATTGGCGAGGATGCCACCAATTTTAAGTGTTCTGCTAGTTGGGAAAACATGGCCTGCAAGTCATCAGATTCTAACAGGTCCGTGGCAGTGTTTCCGGCGCCCAATGAACAAACTCCGTTTTGGACATCTGTGAATCTTAGTTCAGAAAAATTAGCAATTATATCCACATCCTGATCTATCAATTGATCATATTTTTGAACATAAAGGTCGGTTCCACCGCCAACGAGCGTTCCATTCCGATGCGGGTCTTTAACTGTACTCAATTCCTTCAGCATCGCTGGAATTTGGTTGAAATAGGATGGAATGAACGCATGATTTACAAGCCATTGGATGGTTTCATTTTGGTCCTTTCCGGTTAATGAATCGGTAATATGTTTTGCTGCTCTTTCGATGGACTTATACCCGGTACACCGGCAAATGTTACCATCTATGGCGGCGATGGCATCTTTATAAGAAGGTTCTGAATTGGAGAGGCAAAATCCAGTTAATGAAACAACAAAACCCACGGTGCAGAAACCGCACTGGGTACCGCTTTCGTTAACCATAAACTTTTGAACTGGACTTAGATCTTCCATATTGAGACCCTCTACAGTAACCACATGTTTTCCTTGAACATTACCAAGAGGCGTAAGACATGATGTTACTTGCTTGTAATTCATCTGCCCATCAATTAAATCACCGATAAGAACAGTACAGGCTCCACAGTCGCCTTCCCTGCATCCAATTTTAGTGCCGGTCAGACTTTTGTCATACCGTACAAAATCAAGGAGAAGTGAACCGCTCGGTTTCTCCTTTTTTATCTTCTGATTATTGAGAATGAACTCGACCATTAATATTCTATTTTTTCAGTGTTATCCCGCCACTGTGTAAAGGCCGCTTGAGCCTCATCTCTTAATAACTGAGTTGTTGGAAGTTTTCGTTGGCTGATGGATACTTCCAACTCATTGTATATGAAATTGTCGTCAAAGTTTATATCAGCAGCATCCTTTTTTGTGTTGGCAAAATATATCCTATCTGGCCTGGCCCAATAAATGGCGCCCAAGCACATGGGGCACGGTTCACTACTGCAATAAATTTCACAACCATCCAACTGAAAGGTACCAAGTTTTTCACATGCGCTTCTGATGGCAACAATTTCCGCATGTGCTGTGGGATCATTGGATTGGGTTACTCTATTAACACCGGAAGCAATGATATTCCCATTTTTTACGATGACGGTCCCAAAAGGACCGCCTTTTCCATTTTTTACATTCTCAACGGATAACCGAATGGCTTCCCTCATGAATTTTTTTTGTTCCTCCATGGCGGGTTAATTATGTAGATAATAGTTTTTGATCTTCTGAACCACCTGATACTTTACCATCTGCGAAAGGATACTCGCCTTAAAACTGTTTTTTTCTATTTCAGCGATTTGTTTCTTAGATAGATCTAATGCTTTTCCTACACCAGTGTAATTCTCATTTATATAGCCGTCGAAATACGCCGGACCATCGGTTAATATGTGACAAATTCGTCAAATAGTGTTCCCGTATGAGTGATATTATGCAAAATTCCATCGGAAATTAATGACGACTATTACATTATTTTCTATAAATCGCCCAAATCTACCACCACATCCACAAACAAAAAACCTGTTATCCCCCGTTTAGTATCTCCCACAACGACTTAATTTTAAAAGATTTTGGCTAGTTATAAAAGGCTAGGCATATTACACCTGAACCTATTAAAGAGGAAAGCCCCATAAAAATACGGGGCTTATTGGTGAGAAATACAAGTGTAGGGGTGAGAGGATTCGAACCTCCGACCCCCTGCTTCCAAAGCAAGGGCTCCGCCGTCAATTAATTATGAGTTGTGTATGCACGGATGTGTATGGAGATAACCCATTCTGCACATTTTCATTATAATACTCAAATGGAGTGTTTTATCCATTTCGTTTTATTGTTGTAAAATCACAATCCAAGATAATTCGTATCCAATTTCCCAATTCCTGGTTAGGCTATGTCCGACTTTTTGCAACACGATCAGCCCAGGATTCCCTAACCTTGGCTTGAGAGACTTCCTCCATCGTAATGCAATCAGGCACCGGGCAGACGAGCATACAGAGATTGCAGCCGATACATTCTTCCTCATCAACAAAGGGAACATGACTCATTGCAGTATCTCCTCCATCATGCCAGACGGCCGGTTTCACTTCCGTACGGGGACCAAAGCCGTGATCCGGTTTACCGTGCCACGCATGGCAGGGGCCTTTTTGAGTATGAATACACTGGTGAGCACCATCGAGACAGGCCACATAACAGAGACCACAGCCAATACACTTGTCCGCATCAATCTTTGCGATAAGATCATAGTTGAGATCCAGTTCTCCCCATTCAACAAAACCGGGAATAGCTTTACCTATAAGCTCACTGGTCGACCGCATCCCTTTTTCATTTAGATAGTTATTCAGTCCATCAATCATGTCATCCACGATGCGGTAACCGTAGTGCATCACAGCCGTGCATATTTGGATCGTGGTCGCTCCAAGCGCCAAGAATTCTGCTGCATCCTGCCAAGTTGAGATACCCCCAATGCCGGAGATGGGCACGTTTATTTGTGGGTCTTTGGCCAGTACTGCCGCCATGTGGAGGGCGATGGGTTTGATTGCGGGACCGCAGTATCCGCCGTGGGTGCTTTCTTTTCCAACACTCGGCTTTGGCACGAGGGTATCGAGGTCCACGCCAATGATGGATTTGATGGTGTTGATTAGCGAAATACCGTCACATCCTCCCTTCACCGCCGCAATGCCTGGGTCTCGGATATCGATCACATTGGGAGAAAGCTTGACAAACACCGGCACACTTGAGAACTCCTTCGCCCAGGAAGTGATCTCCTGCAAGACTTTAGGCTCCTCTCCCACGGCACTCCCCATACCCCGTTCACACATACCGTGAGGGCAGCCAAAATTGAGTTCCAATCCATCAGCTCCTGCATCTTCCGATCGCTTGATGATCTCTCGCCATTCTTCCTTCGATTCTACCATTAAGGAGACAATGACCACGTTGTCAGGGTATTGTTTTTTTACTTCATAAATTTCTTTGAAATTAGCATCCAGGGGACGGTCGGTGATGAGTTCAATATTATTGAAGCCGATGATTTTTGTCCCCGAATAGTCTACAGCACCGAAACGTGAATCAACATTGACGATGGGTTCGCCCAAGGTTTTCCAGACAGCACCGCCCCACCCCGCATCGAAACCCCGCATCACCTGCTCACCCGTATTTGTAGGCGGCGCCGAAGCCAGCCAGAATGGGTTGGGACTCTCGATACCACATATATTCACGGATAGGTCAGCCATTTTAGGTTCTCCTAATGCCCATTATATGTAAAAAAGGATTTGAAATATTTCTTACCGTGTAGACTCGGTGATATTCCCCAGCTCTTAAGCATATCAAAGGCAGCTTCCCGGCCATCTTGGGCAGCATTCACTACCTCCTTCCCTCCATTGATGCAATCTCCGCCAGCGTATACTTTTGGGTGGGCTGTCCGTCGCGTCTCTGAATCCACAATTAATCTTCCCATCTCATCCACCTCAATCTCGGGAGAAACATCAGACACATGCTTGAGCTGTCCGACGGCTTCCACCACCCAGTCGCAGGGAAGCTCAAAAGTGTCATCCGAAATGGTGGACGAAACTTTCAGGGCTTTTACCTTTTTTCCGTGGCGGACGACTTCCAGCGGAGTCACATTCTCAACTAACCGTACGCCGTAATGACTGGCTCCCACTATCTCGTGGTCGTAGCCCCGCATCTCCTTTCGGGAACGACGGTATAGCATGCGGACATCCTCTGCGCCGAGCATGGCTAATTCCCGGGAGATGTCAATGGCCGTGTTCCCGCCACCGATGACAAGCGCAGTGTTAAGGTCTTCAGGAAGCGAAAAATCGGGGTTGTTCTTGATCTGACGAATAAGGTCTGTAGCGCCCCAGACACCGGGACCGTCACTCCCCGGCAGGTCCAAACGGCTGTCCGTGCCTAATCCAATTCCAATAAATACGGCATCGTATTCATCAATCAACTGTTCCAGTGAAATATCCTTTCCAATCTCGATTCCTGTCTTTAATTCTACACCGTGCTGGAGGATCCAATTCGCCTCATTGATAGAATCCTCTGTCTGAAACTTGTATGGGGCCACGGCCATCGTGTTTAATCCTCCAGGCAGCCCGTCTTTTTCGAAGATGACCGCTTCGACCCCGTCCAGGGCAAGATAGGCGGCACAGGCTAACGAAGCCGGCCCAGCGCCGATGAGCGCTACTTTTTTCTCAGACTTCCTGCTATTACGGGGGAATAACTTTTTCCCTGTACTTACTTCTTTCTCCAGGGCCTTTTCGGTAGCATATCGCTGGAGCCGACCAATCTGAATGGGGGAGTAGTTCAGGTCATTGTAGACGCAAGCACCCACACACAGATCCTCCACCGGGCAGACCCGTCCCGTGGAATAACCCAGCATGTTGGCCTCAAAGATGACTTTGGCACTACCGATAATATTCCCAGTGGCAATTTTCTTTATGAAGGCGGGAATGTCAATTCCCGTGGGACAGGCGGAGATGCAGGGCGCGTCGTAGCAGTTGAGGCACCGGTTCGCTTCGATGAGAGCTTCCGATTCTGTATAAAGCGGCTTATAATCGGCAAACTTTTTTTCCAGTCGGTCTGGAGAGATGGTCAGTTTCGAACTTGTATCATCATTCATAGATAGATTGCAATAATTTTAAGTCATGGCGGCAAAGCTGTCATCAAGAATCCCGATGGCTTCTTCCACCTCATTCTTGGTGATATTCAGGGGCGGTGATATTCGCATGGTATTCGCGTAGAGTCCGCCCCTGCCGATGAGGAGACCTCTTAACTTGGTTTCCTCCATAAGCTGGTCTGCCGCACCCGGGTTTGGAGTACGGTCTTTCTTTGTTTCATCCACCACCAGTTCGATGGCCTGCATCAGTCCCATACCCCTGACCTCACCGATGACCTTTGGGTACTTATCCTGGAGCTGTTCCAACCTGTCTCTGAGGACCTTCCCCATCTTTCGTGCATTTTTATCCAGCTTATCTCGCTGGATCACATTGATAGTCGCTTTGGCAGCAGCACAACTCACCGGATTGCCCCCAAAGGTGGATATCGTGTTCTTGGTGAGAGCATCGGCAATGTCGCTGGTGGTTACCACAACAGCGAGAGGCATCCCGTTAGCAATTCCCTTCGCCGCAGTTATCATGTCCGGCTCAACACCGTACTGCTCAATTCCCCACATTTTTCCTGTACGGCCAAAACCGGTCTGGACCTCATCAGAAATAAAAACTCCTCCGTATTTACGAACGATTTCAGCTACAATCTTGAAATACTCTGGCGGCGGAGTGATAAATCCGCCAACTCCCTGGATCGGTTCTGCCAGTATCCCGGCTACTCGACCAGTTGTGGTGGTCTGAATCAATTCTTCCACGTCTTCTGCGCAGGCCACGCCGCACTCAGGATAAGTGAGTTTAAGAGGACACCGGTAGCAGTAAGGAGAGAGAGCATGTTTGATAGCGGAAACTTGTGTCGGCAAAGCCCTCCAGGAAGCGTGGGCGGTGAGAGCCTGAGCCAACAGCGACCGACCTGAATAACCATGGCGGAGAGCGATGAGTTCATTATTCCCCGTATAGAGTTGTGCCATCATGACAGCAGTTTCATCCGCCTCCGTTCCGGACGCCGTGAAAAAGCATTTATCAAGTTTTCCGGGAGCAAGATTCACAAGCTTTTCTGCAAGCTCTACAACAGGTAAGGTGGGATAGAGAGAAGACACGTGAGTCAGATTATTGATCTGGGCGATGACTTCCCTGTTTACGTCCTCATTGGCATGCCCTACGGAGATGGTTAGAATTCCCCCAAAAAAATCAAGATAGGAGATACCTTCCATATCCTCCACCCGCGCTCCTTTTGCTTTCGAAACCGCAATGGGTTTTTCGTAATAATTTTTCACAGCCGGAAAAAGGTGATCTTGGTGTTTTTTCCTTACGGTTTCGCTGTTCATCCTAATCTCATAATATTGTTTAAAGCGTAGTCAATTCTTTGTACGCTTCCGGTCTTCTGTCTCTAAAAAACTGCCACGTGGCTCGAACTTCTTCTATCAATTCGAGATCGATTTCCGTAACCAGTAATTCATCATTATCCTCTGATGCAATAGCAACTATTTGTCCTCTTGGATCAACGAAGTAAGAGCTACCGTAAAATTCGCCCAGATTCCATGGTTTTTCGATTCCGACTCGATTGATACACCCCATGAAATACCCGTTAGCTACAGCATGAGCCGGCTGTTCCAACTTCCAGAGGTACTGTGATAATCCCTTTACTGTGGCAGAAGGGTTGTAAACAATTTCGGCACCGTTAAGCCCAAGGGCTCGGGCTCCTTCAGGAAAATGACGGTCGTAGCAGATGTAAACTCCCACTTTGGCATAAGCCGTCTCAAATACGGGATACCCAAGATTACCCGGACGGAAAAAAAATTTCTCCCAGAATCCGGAGGTGTGCGGTATGTGGGTCTTTCGGTACTTGCCCATATAAGTCCCATCGGCATCGATGACGGCAGCGGTGTTGTAGAGCATCCCCGCCTGCTCTTTCTCAAAAATGGGAACCACCATCACCATCTGATACTTCTTCGCAAATTCCTGCATCCGCTCGATGATGGGACCGGGAATGGTCTCGGCTGAAGCATACCATTTTGCATCTTGACCGGGGCAGAAATATGGAGTGGTAAATATTTCCTGCAGACAAAGAATCTGAACACCTTGCTTCCCTGCATCCTCAATGAAGGGGATGTGTTTCTGAATAATAGCTTCCTTAATTTCATCAATCGTTCCGTCTCCCTCTGATTTAGGCACACTCATCTGAATCAGACCTGATTTAACAATTCTTGCCATGATTTACTCCTAAATAAATCGCTTCAAAAAACCGGTTGAGACATTTGGTTTTTAAACATTTAATCAAAATGGTTACATTTTATCCCGAATACAACCCTCTTTTTAAAAATTGCCCGTCTCCCTTCCTTCCCGCATATTCGCAATTCTCAACGATAATCTTTCCCCGGGAAATGACCGTTTCGGCAACACCTGTCACCTCAAACCCTTCATAAGCGTTATAGTCCACACTCATGTGGTGCATCACGGAATTATCCACGCTGATGGTCTCCTTCCGGTCCGGGTTGAAAATAACAATGTCGGCATCACTTCCCACAGCAACAGTTCCCTTTTTAGGGAACAATCCGAACATTTTGGAAGATGCCGTCGAGGTCAATTCTACAAATCTGTTCAGTGATATTCGTCCTCCAACAACCCCTCCATTAAAGACAAGACTCATCCGGTTCTCTATCCCGGGGCCTCCGTTGGGGATTTTAGAAAAGTCATTAATACCCTGCTCCTTTTGTTCCTTAAAGCAGAATGGACAGTGGTCGGTGGAAATGGACATCAGGTCACCCATCCGCAACCCCCTCCAAAGTTCGTCCTGGTTCCACTTTTCCCGGAGGGGTGGTGTCATGACATATTTTGCCCCTTCAAACCCCTCCTGCTCGTAGTAGGAGTGGTCGAGAAAAAGGTACTGTGGACAGGTTTCAGCAAAAGCATGAACGCCCCTGTCCCTAGCCAGTACTACCTGTTCCAGAGCATCGGCGGAAGAAAGATGGACAATGTAAACCGGAACATTGGCCACTTCTGCAATAGCAATGGATCGGTAAACCCCCTCGGCTTCCATTCTTGTGGGACGTGTGAGAGCATGCCATTTAGGTTCTGTTTTCCCTTCTGCAAGGGTTTGTTTCACAATTTCGTCAATGACAATACCGTTTTCTGCATGCATGCAGATCACCGTTCCGTCTTCCCCCGCTTTTCGCATGGCACGAAAAAGTGTGCCGTCGTCAACATAAAGCACACCCGGATAAGCCATGAATAGTTTATAAGAGGTAACCCCTTCATCCGCAAGTTTTCGCATTTCCGGCACTCGGTCGTCTTCCAGATCAGTGATAACCATGTGGAAACCATAGTCTATCGCTGTCTTTCCTTCCGCCTTTTTGTGCCACGTTTCCAGTGCCTCCAGGGTGGAATGTCCTTTTGTCTGGATCGCAAAATCAATGAGGGTGGTAGTGCCACCATGGGCAGCGGCAAGAGTTCCCGTCTCAAAATCGTCCGCTGACACCGTACCGCCAAAAGGCATGTCGAGGTGAGTATGGGGATCTATACCGCCAGGAATAACGTATTTGTCCTTAGCATCGATGACCCTATCAGCCTCCACATCCAGACTTTTCCCAATCAGGGTAACCGTCTCATTTTCAATAAATACATCCCCATTATAATCATCCACAGCTGTGATGACTCGACCGTTTTTTATGAGTAGTGACATTTTGTAATTCTCCTAACCAATTTAAAACTTAATGACTTTTGTTTCCCCAAGCGGTCAGTCCCCGCTCCTCGTCTGTTCCCGGGACGGTGTTATCTAATAGAAGAGCAATAAAAGCTCCCACTGCCATGCTGGTGCTGCCCAGAGTGTTGATAATGTTTGCCAGCCATTCAGGTTCGAGGGTTAAGGGGTGAACGGCAAAATACTCTGGTACGCTCAACCCCATGAAAAACGCAAACCCAAGAATAAAAAGATTCCGGGCAGAATTCAGGTCCACAAACTGGAGATTAGACAGCCCCACGGCAGCGATCATCCCGAACATGGCGCAATACATACCGCCCACAATTGGACTTGGAATAGTGGTAAAAAGAGCGCCAAACTTGGAAACCGTTCCCAGCAGAATCATGATGAGGGCTCCGGTCTGAACCACTCTTCTCGATCCCACGCGGGTGAGTCCGATGGCGCCGATATTTTCGCTGTAGGAGGTGGTACCGTTTCCCGTGCCAAAGATCCCCGCCACAAGGCAGCCAATTCCCTCAAAGGTAATCCCCCGGTTGATGGTTCGTTCATCGGGCATAGGCGCCCCACTCAGGCGGGCGCAGGCATAGTAGTCCCCAATGGACTCCACCATGGAAGCGATGTAACCGGCCAACATTCCCACAAACGCAGCTATTCCAAACTGCGGGATGCCCCACTGCAAGGGATACGGCACCCGGAACCAAGGCGCATTCCGCAGATTTTCCAAGCTGGTAAAAGAAGGGTGACCTGCAGTGAAAACACCGGTGATTGTCAGGATCGCTGCCACCGCCCAGGCCATCAGGATCGCCAGCAGAATGGGATAGAGCTCAAACAATCGGTACTTGGATTTGAGATACTGACTGAACAGTATGATCAGAATAATGGTCAGTCCACCAATGGGCCAATGTTCTCCTGCTTTGGGAGCGCCAAATTTGAAGAGAGCCAACCCAATGAGCGCAATCGTTGGGGCAATGGTGATAGGCCCTACAAAACGGAGAAGTCTGCCCACCAGTCCTGTAGCACCAACACCGATCTCTACGAGTGAACCGGCGATAATGGCTCCCTGAACGTGCTGCATCCGCACCTCCCACCCCGCCTGGGCCAGAGCTGCCATTCCACAGATGGCAAACGTAGGCGCCAAGAAGGAAAACGTCCCGCCCTGGACAATAGGAAGGCGGTTGCCCCAGGTAGTCTGGAGCAGTGTCGTTATTCCGCTGACGAAAAACATGGTGGCGATGAGCCACCCTAACTCCACCGGATCGGAAATACCGAATGCAGGCGCAAGGAGCAATGGAATTGAGAGGGTCGAACCAAACATGGTAAGGTAATGCTGCAACCCCAGCACGCCCGTCTCCACCAGAGGCGGTTTATCATCTATTCCGTAAAGTAGATTATGATTTTTTTCCTTGTTAACCATTTTGAATTACTGGATTTCAGGCAAAAAGTGGAAGGAATCGAGATAACTAACTCATCCAGTTGGTTCTCGCTTCGGGATTCCACTTAGTAGTGGTCTTTTTGAGCTTTGTCCAGAACTCGATGGAGCTTTTCCCCGTGATGTCCCCAGTGCCAAACTTGGACTCATTCCAGCCGCCAAAGGAGAACGGTTCTCTTGGAACCGGGACGCCAATGTTGACGCCAATCATGCCAGCGCTGGCATGCTCAGCTACATACTTGGCTAATCCCCCTGATTGGGTGAAGACAGACGCTGCATTGCCGTAGGCAGAATTGTTTTCGATTTCGATAGCCTCATCGAGGGTAGAGGTTCTGAGAATAGCAAGAACGGGACCAAACACTTCTTCCTGAGCGATTTTCATATCCGGTGTGACAAAGTCAATTACCGTCGGTCCAACGTAATAACCATTCTCCTTTCCTTTGACCGTGGCGCCGCGACCATCCACGAGTATTTTGGCGCCTTGTTCTTCCGCCTCCGTGATGTAGCCTTCAATTCTTTCTTTTGCCTGTTTAGAAATGATGGCACCGAGATTCTTACCGGGAATAATCTTTTTAGTCTCCTCACAGAGTTTATCGATGATGGAGTCTACCTTTCCGACAGCCACCATGGCCGAAGCAGCCATGCACCGCTGTCCGGCGCATCCCGTCATAGAAGCAGCTACGTCTGATGCTGTCATCTCCTCATTCGCATCAGGCAGAACGATGAGATGGTTCTTTGCACCACCCAGGGAGAGGACCCGCTTCAGATTGGCCGAGGCTCGTTTGTAAATGATTTTGGCAACTCTCGTTGATCCCACAGACGAAATTGCCTGAATATCGCGATGGTCGCAGATGGCCTCCACGGCTTTCTTATCGCCATGGACGACATTGAATACCCCTTCCGGCAAACCCGCCACCGCCAGCAGTTCAGCAATCCGATTGGTGCTCAGTGGGGTTTGCTCCGACGGTTTCAGGATCATGGTATTTCCCAAAGTGATGGCATTGGGAATCGTCCAGTTAGGCACCATATTGGGAAAATTAAAAGGTGTGATACTTGCTACCACACCCAGGGGATGCCTTTCTGATCTACACTCAACACCGCGGCTCACTATTTCTATTTCCCCTACACAAAGCTGCGGGAGGGAAGTAGCGAACTCTGCCATTTCGATGGAGACACTCACTTCTGCCCTTGCTTCACCCATGGTTTTTCCATTTTCCTCAGAAATCAGAGCCGCCAGTTCCTCAAAGTGCTTTTCCAGGAGGTGGCGATAGCGATAAAAGATTTGAGCCCTCTCCTTAAGAGGTAGGTCAGCCCATGATGGAAAAGCCTGCTTTGCCGCAGCGACCGCCTCATCCACCACATCGGCCGAGGAGAGCGGTACCTGAGAAATGACCTCGCCATTCAAAGGACTGAATACGTCGAGAAACCTCCCGTTGGAGCGCCCGTATTCACCTTTAACAATATTGGTAAGCGTTGCGTATTTCATTGATTTAATTCCATCATTTCTATGTGATATTAACTCTCATCTATGCGTTAAAACCATCGTTTTTAAGTTATTTCATTTTTGGATATCTTAACTAACTTGTTGACAGCATCTATTTTAAGCGATCTTTTGACGTCAAAATCCTTTGGTATTTTGAGCTGATGCTTAAAACAGTTTGCGAGGTGGTTATTATGAAGAGAAACTACGTTAACGCTTTGGTCATCATCTAGCACCCGAATTTCGTAGTTTTCCCCTTCAAATGATATTGGATGTTTCTCAAATAGTTCCATAGCTATTTCCTTTAATTAATTGTAAAACATCTAACTAGTTAATATGTTGCACTTTTTTGATAATGTACTCATATTTGAGTGTTATTTTGAGTTTCTTTTATTTTAGCCTTCTTGGTTAAATGAAAAGTGATTTTACGCCACACTAGAAATTTCGATGAATCTTCTTCCCCAAGGTACATCTGCAGACTGACAACCGCTTTTTCACGATCAACTATGGGCTTGAGTTCACTGGGTTTCTGGGGATCCAGTTTCAGGAATGTTCTTTCTTCTTTTGGCTGGCGGACATCAAATAGAATCGCCGTGTTATTATCCAGCCAGTGATATCGATGGACCGCAGCGATCGCCCGTGCTTCATCAGAGTAGATCCATTCAACCGTAAGTTTCTCACCCTGCTGGCCACTATAGGCAGTTCCGAACAGACAAAAAGTAAAAATAAATAGGATTCCTCGATTCATGATCAATACGGTTAAGTTTATTGGATTTTATTCAGGCTTATTGCCCGTCATTTGCCAGCGTACCAACTCTACAGGAATATTCCCGGTGTTATTAAAGGCCTGGAAAAAGTCTTTCATCACAAAGGGTTTTCCCTGTTCTTCCAGTTGCTCAGACCATTCGGTTAGGATCCTCTCAATCAAATATTTACCGGTGATATAGCAGGTGCCATACCCGGGCTGGCGCAGGTAAAAGTGCTGTTCAAACTGTAATAGATGCGGTTCCCGTTTCATCCAGCCCCGTGGTGTCCATTTTACATGCACCTGGCTTGCTTCAGCCATGGTCATTTCGTTGGCATGGGCATACAGGGACCCTAACCCGCGGGCTGCGCGCTGGGCGATCATGATCCAAACAATCTCTCTGGATCGGGGACTGTCTTCATACAGCCCTGCATGCATGAACATTTCTTCCACGCTTGTCGCGATACCCTCATTCTTGGAATCAAAAATATTATAGAGCAAAGGACCGCGTCGAATGGGACTTTCGTGTGGCTCATCCCGTACCTGAGCTAGATCGAACCAATGGATAAAATGGGAATAAAGCGGTAGAGGATCATAATGCATGCCGATGGAAAAGAAATTGCGCTCATCTTCAGGTACAAATTGTCCCATATGTTCCCTCAATGCGGGTTCCATGTTTGATTTGATGGTCATGATTTCTTTTTCGCTTAAAAAATTCATGAAGCGCTGTACTCCCCGCTCGGTGAGCTGGGCAAATTCTTCCGGTGTATTGGCAGCCGACATAGGCGGCAGATCTTTATTACGCTGTTCTTCCATCTTTAAGGAAGACCAGGCTCGATCCAGTTCCCGCTGAAGCAGTTGTACCTCCTCTTCCCAGGTAAAGGGCAATAGATGGACATTTTGCTGATACCAGGTATATTGTTCCTTTCCAATCCCGGAGGATCCGGTCTTACCAGTAGCCTGCTCTTCCAGCCAGGTAATAAAATCATCTGTGGCCTTTTGCGCATTCTCTAATGCGGCACCAAGTTCAGACTGGGTTTTAGAACCTTGGAGCATCCTAGCAAGTTTATCCAGATCCATGGTTTGCTGTCGAATATTTTCAATACCGGCGATCCACATGTCACGGGCGTTGCCAGTGAGATTCCTCCGGGCCTGAATCAGCAATGGCGGAATAACATTAAGATCGCTGGCTAAACGCTTTTCCTCATCACTGCTAAGAGGAAACTGGTATGTCCAGAGTTCTAGCGTGGCGTGGTTGGTAGGTCCTTCATGGGCTGGTACATCGCTTTGGAGCATCCAAACCGTCTGGTAATAGGCTGGATCCCGTACCCAGGGCTGCAGCACTCGATAGTTAAAGTCATAGCCATTCATCTCCGCTCTTACGATATGCCAATCTACCTGGTAGTCAATGGGCCAATCATCAATTTCTATCCGGTTCAGCCGCTCTTCAAGCGTCTTAAAGTTTTGCTGAGCCTTTTCGAAGCGATCGGCTGTGTAATCTGGGGCTCCATTCAGCCGGGGTGGATCTTCAAATTCCCGCCAGTCCTTAAATAGATCAACAAGGGCCTGGTATTGGGGGGGTTGACGGTCATCTATTTGTGTATACATTGAGGTTACTCCCATAAGTAATAAATAAATTATAAATAGAACTTTTTTCATTGATCAAATCTACCCATAATCCCACAAACACAAAAAACCCCGCTGGGTAGGTCTTGACCTTTAATTAATCGGAACTATGATACTGAATTTTTGATGGTGATCCAGTTCGATCCAAAGTTTGTTCCCTTAATTCCTGAATTCCATTGAAAATATTAGTTATTTTATCGTTAGTCATTGTAGTCTCAAAGATTGGAATTTGCAGACTCTAAAATTAATTTCACAGATACATGATGAATCCAACACCAATTAAAAACATATTCCTGCCAGTAATTACAATATTACTAACTTTTTTCATATCTTCGTGCAGCAAGGAAGTTTCGTTCAGAATTGAGATACGGGACAAGGAAACTCTTCATGAAGAAGAACGTAAATCCATTCCTGGACCGCGAACCTGTTTTTGGACACGTGGACCCGCAAGCAAAGATCCTTACATTAATATCGCCTACCCTGATGCTAGTGTTTATTATTGGAATGCTGCCTTTACTGTTCCCGAAGGGGCCCAATTGCATCTTGAAGGTGAATTTCCTCACTCAAGATATATGTCACTAATTAGCTATGACGGCCGGGGTACGCCAATAGAGTCTTTGGCCGATTATCTTATTGTACCTGAAGAGAATTCCGTAAACCCTTTTGTAGAAGGGGCAAATAGAACAATAAAAAAAAGAACTTACACAATTGAGATTGTTAATCTTCCTCCAGAAATAAGAAGAAAAGAAGGAACCCGGCTGAAGCTTCAAACCGATGTTAAAGGTTCTGGCCCACAAAAAGAAATCAGTTACCGAAATTCCCTAAATGCAACACAATACGCACATGGGCAACAATCAATTATCTATCGAATTTATGTCCCGGATAAAGATAAAAATGAATCTGGAGGGGTACCTTTACCTGAACCTGTTTTAACCCTGAAAAATGGGGATGTATTAAGAAGAGACGATGCATGTGATGCGTTACGCACCAACCAAGTGGCGCAAATCACTATCGATGCAGTTGGGTTGCCCATGACGGTATACTCACAACTTGTAAATCAGCCCGGTAAACCGGACACATGGCCTGCGACAGTACCGCCAACTTGGTACCTTCAATATGACAGGGATTTTCTTCTAGGTATTTATAACGGGCAGCTACCAAAATCCGCTAGAAAAAGCACAGGAGGCTTTTATCCAAATCTCGATAACAATTATGTAAGGACCATTATTAACCGTAAACACGGGAAAGTCTTTGTTATGAAGGGGAAGTTGCCCAAAACCCCAAAAACCTATCATGGTGATAAATTCATGACCAAAGGAGAGTTGGTATACTGGTCTGTTTGCTCCAATCAAGGATTTGCAAATACCCGGGTGAACGATTGCCTTTTTGATGAGCAGGTTCCTGTGAATAAAAATGGTGAATATCTAATTGCGGTAAGTCGAGAAGAAGACCGCCCTCGGAATGCCTATCCCGAATGTGGAGTTGGTTGGTTACCGATGGCCGATGATGGTGACGGCGCTATTGACGAAGACGTCACTGTTATTCAAATTAGGAACATGTTGGCCTCTCCAGATTTTGAACATGCAATACAAAACGTAAATGAGATTGGTAAAGAAAAGGAGGTAATGGGGCCTTATTTACCTGTTTCTTTTTACACTACAACAGGAGCATTTGAAATTATTTTCCCATGCCTTAACTGATACGGATGAATTACCTGAACAGTCAATAACATAACGTCTATAAACAAAAAACACCGCTAATAGAGGGTTAATCAATTAAACCAGACTCCATAGCCTCGGCTTCGTAGTGCTTTACCTAACATCTCTTCAATTTCTTCAGCGTCTTTTCTGGTTGGAATTGGGTTATACTTCTCATAGAGGTCTGGTCTAAGCTTAATACCATAATACTTTGCAAATTTGTTTGACTTATAACCCTCTTTATGTTGCTCAAACCTGAGGGATGGTTTTCTTGAAGATTGACCTACGTAGAGACAACTATTTCCACTAATATACTTTGGGTTTTTAGCTCGAAATTTCCTCAGTTCTGCTACTGCTGGGTCTAATTCTATAACATATACAAAGTATTGTTTCATACATTAAATCTACTCCCGCCCTTAAAAAAACCCCCGGCAATAGGCGAAGGTTATTTGATAATCAATGAAAATTCTTGAAAAATATATTCTAGGCGACCACCAGATATAACTTTTCCAGAAATTGTGCCATTCTGCACATTAATTAATGCTTTTTTTAACGCATATAAGGATTGAGGCTGAGCAATCGGACTATTGTGTGCCGGATGCAAAGTGGTCAGATGCGGGACCATATTACAAAGACGTTTCACAGAATTATAAAACACATCTAAATCTGTTTCCGGAACAAATAACCAGATGGGGCCCTCATAATAAATATCCCCTACCCAAAGTAACCCCAAGTCTAAATCGAGAAGAGAAATTGCATCAGGTGTGTGCCCCGGGGTGCTCAATACTTCAAGAATACGACCGCCTAAATCTATTTTATAACCATCTCTTATGAATGTCTTAACTATAAAAGATGGGGTATAGTATGTTGCAGGATTGATTTCAGCCGGTAAGGAACCACATAATGCATCTTCTGATATTTCTTCTCGCACAAGTTCATTAGAATAACCATCTACATTATTTCTTGTATAGTCTGTATCCATCGCAAGGATATCTCTGAATTCTGAATTACCACCTATATGGTCAAAGTGTGTATGTGAATTGAGGACAACTACCGGCAAGATCGTAAGCTCATTAACAACTTCACTTATTTTCCCTATGCCGTTGCCCGTATCAAAAAGCAGGGCTTTTTCCCTGCCCAAAATCAAATAAGAAATTACTTCCTGCCATTGCTGTGGTTCATATATTGCAAAAACATCATTATCTAATCGATATACTTCGAACCATTTATTTGATACATTAACGCGTTCAAGGTTAGCATAAATTGCACGCGGTAAATCATGACACCAGCCTTCTGAAATAATGCTTAGTGAATCAATGCCACTGGTTCCTTGAGAATAGATATATCCAGCAACAACCAATAATAATTTCAATCGTTTAGTAATTTCCAAATCTACCCGCACTGTTACAAACAAAAAACTCCGCTATGCGGGGTTTGATTTTTGTTTAATCAATGAGCGATATATCTACCGCTTTATCTCCTCTATCGCCTTTCACAACCTTGAATTCTACTTTATCACCATCTTTGACATAAATTTCGTGGGATAGTCCTGTCTCGTGGAAAAAATAGTCATTACCATCATCTCCCGTTATGAAACCAAATTTTCTTACTTTATTATAGAATTTAATTTTTCCTTTTTGCATCGTTTCCTCCAATGATATCTAGACAATTTACAAACACCACCACAAACAAAAAACCCCGCTGGTGGGCGGGGCTAAATATCACTAAACGGGTTATGAGACCTTCGGATGTTCTTCTATTAAAATAGACTTGGTGGCGATGAGGTACCGATTAACCCCACAAACAAAAAACCCCGCTGGATTGAGCTAAAGGCGTTTCATTCCAATCTATCGTTGACCGTAGTTATATATGGTTTGTTCCTCATTGCGATCAGTGGCAATCGGAGGTTCAGGCGACAATGCCGATATATGATTCCTAAGTTTTTCGGTCATCTTTATATCCACAGATTTCAGTGATTCTTTCAGCTGCTTTGCATTTCGCCCGCCGATGATAGGTGCAGTCACAGCTGGATGGCTGGCAACCCAAGCTACGGCAAGGCTGATCGGCGACAGGTCCTGTTCTTTGGCCAAATGGCTAAATTTTTCAGCAATTATAAACACCTGTGGATCACCGTAACGTTTTTTATACATCTCATTTTCGATCAGGCGACCCACCTTGGGTCGTTTTTTAATCCCGTATTTACCAGAAAGAAGACCGCCTCCCAGCGGTGAATAGCTGATAACACCAATATTTTCCGATAAAGCCATTGGAAATATTTCTACTTCAGCCTGTCGCTTTACCAGATTATACA
>Ga0208830_1000447_pt1 | contig 20800 bp, 20 predicted proteins | sample DeeseametaMP2634_FD_184169 | JGI IMG/M metagenome (GOLD analysis project Ga0208830, IMG submission 184169) | Marine microbial communities from the Deep Atlantic Ocean - MP2634 (SPAdes) | ecosystem: Environmental > Aquatic > Marine > Oceanic | place: Northeast of Antigua and Barbuda, North... | reverse complement strand
CTGCCGGACATCCCGTTTTCGCACGTTCGACACCGCGTAGGCCGCATCCTTCAACTCGGCCTCAAACCCGCGGGCATCGTCCTCGTTGGGAATGGTCAAGCGGTTCTTTTGGCCTTTCACCGAATGCAGCACGCCCGTGAAGAGATGGGGCCGGGCGGCTGGGCTCTTTTCTTTGTGGAGTTGGGCCTCTAGGGTCCAAGATTCGACGGGAACAAAAGCCTGGATATCTTTCTCCCGGTCCACCACAATTCTCAGGGATACCGACTGCACTCGCCCCGCCGACAGGCCGCGCTGCACCCTCCGCCAGAGAAGGGGGCTGATCTGGTAGCCCACCAAACGGTCAAGGATGCGCCGCGCTTGCTGAGCGTTCACCAGATCCATGTCGATTTCCCGGGGATGCTGGAAGGCTTCTTCCACGGCCTCCTTGGTAATCTCGTGGAAAACCACGCGCTTGGGAGGATCGGGCCGTTCGTCCCACTTCGCCGCCGTTTGCAGGTGCCAAGAGATAGCCTCTCCTTCCCGGTCCGGGTCGGTGGCTAGATAAATAGTCTTGGCCTGGTCGCCGGCCTTTTTCAGGTCGTTGAGGATGGACCGCTTATCCCGCATGATTACGTAGGAAGGTTCAAACTCGTTTTCTATATCCACCCCAATCTTGCTTTTGGGCAGGTCCCGCACATGGCCCTGGGAAGCCACTACCACGTACTTGTTGCCCAACATCTGGCCCACCGTTCGAGCTTTGGCTGGAGACTCAACTATCACGAGTTGCTTCCCGGCCGCACTTCTAACGGACGAGCCTTTCTTCGTTCCCTTGGCGGTCTTGGCGGTGGATTTACGGCTACCAGCTTTAGTAGCTTTAGTAGCACGCGTTTTCGATGCGGTTTTGGCCTTAGTTACCATAGACTTGGGATACCTCCCGTAAACGGACATAGTGCATGCAGCCCACCTGCCGCACCAGGCCTTTCAATTCCAGCATGGTTAGCATACTGCTTACGGACGTAATGGGGATGTCCGCGATTCTTCTAATGTCATCGATGTGTTGTGGATCGTCGTTCAAAAGACCCAGTAAAGCCGACTCAGGATCGCTATCCGTATCCACCGGCAGGGGCAATTGCACCTGGCGTGCCACCGCCGTCAAGTTCAACTCTTCCAGAATATCGGTAACGTTGGATACCAGCTTGGCTCCTTCCTGAATCAACCGGTTGGTCAGCCGGCTCATTGGAGAGTAGATACTGCCCGGCACGCAGAAAACTTCCCGGTTCTGCTCCAACGCATGATACACGGTCCAGCGGGCCCCGCTGCCTTCCCCAGCCTCAACCACCAGGGAACCCAGGCTGATGCCGCTGATTAAACGGTTCCGCCGGGGAAAACTCCGGGAATCGGGCCGGACGCCCGGAGGATATTCGCTGACGATAGCGCCACAGCCCACGATCTGTTGGGCCAAGTTGGTGTGTTCCCTGGGATAAATTATGTCCAGACCATTGGCCAGAACGGCGATGGTCCGGCCACCGCTCTCCAGAGCCGCTCGATGAGCCACTCCGTCTATACCTCTCGCTAGGCCGCTGACGATGACGATACCGTTGTGCGCTAATTCGGCGGTAAGCCCCGCCGTTGCTTCCCTTCCATAGGAAGTCGGACCCCTGGTACCAACTACAGCTAACGACCTTTCGTCGGACGGTAAAAGCGTTCCCTTGAAATAGAGGACTGGCGGAGGGTCCGCGATCTCTTTCAGCCGCACGGGATAATCATCATCGTGCCAGCAAGCCAGATTTATCCCGGCGCGTAGGATCCTTTCAAGCTCGGATTCCGGAGTGATCTTGCCACGAAGGCTTATCAGGTCTCTGGCGGTCCGATCGTCAAGACCCGCCGCCTTGAATTCACTAAGGCTTGCCTTCCAAGCCTTTTCCATGTCTTCAAAGTAGGCCTCTAGCCTACGAAACCTTACCGGTCCCAATCTGGGCACAAGGTTCAACGCCGCCCAGTATTTTATGTCCACCATAATAGCGATTCTAGCATATCGCTGAAGTTTGAAACAACGCCGCCGAGGACATATTATCCGACATTATCCGGCGCTAGTTAATTGACATTAGACCGTGCCTGCTGTAACATTCGAGTCGCTACTTTAGATATGAACAACAACCCTACAAGGTTGTTTACGCTTGACCTTATGGCTCCCCCTCAACCGAGGCTCGATGTTACCTCGAACGGCGCCATGGGGCTGCTCCGAACAATCACCATGACAGCCGCCATAAAATCCTTATATCCCAGCGTGGCGCGAAAATTGCTTCTCCTTTGCAACCCCCAGCCCTTGCATGCCAATCGGCTTAACCTTAAAATCCAATCTGCCCGATACTGACTCAGGGAGACATAAACATGGAAATGCGTGACTTCGTCGTCCGGTTCGCCGGTGAAGGCGGACAAGGGGTGGTTACTTCGGCAGAAGGATTAGCCCAGGCTGCCACGCAAGTCGGCTATCACGCTCAAACTTTCGCTACTTTTCCTTCCCAGATTATGGGAGGACCCACGTGGACCCAAGCCCGGATCGCCGTGGACCCGGTTCTAAGCGCCGGTGACGACGTGGATGTACTGGTGGCCTTCAATCAGGACGCCTACGACGAGCACAACTCCGAGGTTCGAGATGAAGGCGTCATCATCTTCAACTCCAACGAATTCCAACTTGAAGGCGACTCTCGAGGCTTTGGCCTTCCCTTCGACGAAATAGCCCGGTCCACCGGAAACAACCGGGCCGCAAACATGGTCATCATCGGAGCTCTGGCCCACCTGGTGGATATGCCCCAGCAGTATCTGGAGGAGTTCGTTACCAAGAGATTCACCCGCGGCCGCTCCGGTGACGAAGAAATTATCCGTTCCAATATCCAGGCAATGACACTGGGCCGGGAACACATCTCCGAGAGCGGACTCGCTCTGGGCGCCCTGGCTGCTCCAAACCCGCCAGACTTCGCTCAAATAATGCTGAAAGGAAACGAAGCCTTAGCCCTGGGCGCGCTGGCCGGAGGCTTGGACTTCTACGTTGGATATCCTATCTCCCCGGCCACGACTATTCTGTTATACATGGAACGGAACCTGGTCGGCGAGGGGAAATTTGCCCATCAAGTAAGTTCGGAGATCGAGTCGATCACCGCCATCCTGGGAGCGGGATTCGCCGGTAAAAAGGCAATGACGGCCACCGCCGGACCGGGATTCTCCTTGATGAGTGAGGGTCTAGGGCTAGGTTGGATTGCTGAGATTCCCTTGGTCGTCGTGGACGTGCAAAGGGGCGGCCCGGCTACCGGACTGCCCACCAAGACGGAACAATCGGACTTGATGGCTTGCATGTTCCCCGCACACGGCGATGTCAAGATGCCAATCATTGCGGTGGGCACGGTGGAAGAGTGTTTCTACGGCGCGATCAAGGCTCTTACCTGGTCCGAGCGGTACCAAGGGCCGGTGATCTTGATGACCGAGATGGCTTTGGCAGAGCGCGTGCAGAACATCGCCAAGCCTGACCTTTCCCAAGTTGAGAATCAGAGACGGCAGGTCTACGAAGGGACCAACGGATACCATCGATACGCCGGCTTCGAGTTGTCCCCAATGCCGCTACCCGGCAATCCGGGAGCATACGTCGCTAACGGCAGTGAGCATGACGACATGGGGGACACTACTCACTTGGCCAGCCGCCACATACAGATGACGGAGCGGCGTTTCAGCAAAATAAAACTTCTGGAAGAAGACGAGTACGAAACGGACAACGTCGACGAGTCCATCGTCATGATGCCTTGGGGCGGTTCGAAGGGTCCCGCGCTGGAAGCCTATAATCAGATGAAGGCTTCGGGGGTTCCCGTGGGCTGGTTCTACACCATGTACCTGAATCCGCTGCCTCCCAAAATGCTGGAAGAACTCAAAAAGAAAGACTTGGTGATTGTCCCGGAACTGAACTATCAGGGGCAGTTCGCCAGTATCTTGCGTTCCCAAGGGGTGAAAGCCGAGGCCATCACCCAATATACGGGCCTACCTTTCAAAGTGCGAGATTTGGTAAAGCGAATCACCGAAGTTACGGAGGTCGTTAGGAAGGAGGCGGCTGGGGTATGAGCAAGAAAAACGAAGAGTACGATTTCAAGTGGTGCCCAGGTTGCGGAGACTTCGGGGTCCGCAGGGCGTTGGAAATGGCGATGATTGACCGTCTCGAAGAGACGGGGCTTCCGATTGAAAACAACGTGGTGGTCGCGGGCATCGGTTGCTCTGGCAATCTGGTTCATCTCCTAGAGGGCCGCCAGCCCTATGGCTTCCATGGTATTCACGGCAGGTCCTTGCCCATCTCCCTGGGCGTAAAGATGGCCAGGCCCGAGTTGAACGTGGTGGTTGTGGCCGGCGATGGCGACTTCCTGAGCATCGGCGCCGAGCATATCGGGCCTCAGGCTGCCCGTAACCTGAACATCTGCGCCGTGATCATGGACAACGGAGTATACGGACTTACCAAAGGCCAGAGCTCTCCAACAACCAAGCTCGGTGAGATAACCAGTTCTACCCCCTTCGGCAAGATCGAGTCCCAACTTAATCCCCTGGAGCTGTATTTAACCCTGGGTGTTTCCTTCATCGCTTCCGGCTTTTCCGGACAGGTTAGGCCGTTGGCCAAGCTGATCACCCAGGGGATGGAGCATAAGGGGTTTTCCATAATACACGTACAATCTCCTTGCACCACCTATAACGACACCTTCGAAATGCTCAAAGGGAACGTCCAAAAGGGGATCGAGCCAGGACTGTGGGAGATTCCGGAAGATCACGACACTAGCGACAAGGGCGCGGCCCAGCAATTACTCCAGCAAGGCGGCGTTCCCGTGGGAGTGCTTTACAACGACACCTTCCGCCCTTCCATGGATCAGCAAGTGGAGCAGATGTGGACAAGGGCGAATCCCAAGACCGTGCAGGAATTGGTGGACGCGTTCGAATTCTGACCTGACCACAGCCTCAGAAACTGTAAAGCTCCCCGCATAAGCCGGGGAGCTTTTGTTTTGAAGGATTCTATCCGCAGGGACAGACTGGTAGACAGCCCGGCCGTGCTACTGGTTGGCGGCTAGATATTCTTGAAGGTGTTGCCGAAGGAAGATGCGTCCCCGGTGGAGCCGGGCCTTTAGCGACGAGACGGATATATCCAGTATTTGAGATGCCTCTTCGTTGCTCAGACCCTGGACGTCCCGAAGCACCACCGCCGTTTTAAGGTTGGGCTGCAGCATGTCCAGCCCCCGCTCAAGGTGCTCGCGAAGCTCGCTGTTCAGCGCCAGCTTCTCGGGACCTTCGCCCGGGCTGGGCAGTTCGATCTCTTCATATCCTGTTTGGGTGATGTTCCGCCTAGGCCGCTCTTTGCGAAGCTTCATCAAGGCAGCGTTGGTGGCGATGCGATACAGCCATGTGCTGACCCGTGATTCCCCGCGAAATCGTTCAAAGTTACGGTAAGCAGCTAAGAAGGCATCCTCGGCATCGGCGTGGTTCCCCAGGATTCGATAGGTGAGGTTGAATACGAAATCACCGTATTCGGTTACGATGTCTTCAAAAGTTTGTGTGGTCTGAGATTCCATCGGTTGTCAATTATTTCAGGAAATATACCTTTAACCTGCAGTGTGCATCTAAAGTAATGAGTTTGTCTATAGAAGGCCGATTCGCTACTCAGGGGAAGGCGTTGGGGAGCGCCACCCACCACCATGATTGGCCGCTCTTTGGAATGAGGACGGTTGCTGTTGGTTGGACATGAGATTAGAATACCCTGGGGTTGTTACATTGATCGGACTACTCAAAAAGCTATTTCACCGCGACGGCGACGACTGCGAAGAAGTCCGCAAGCTTTCGTCGGACTATTTGGACGAGGACCTCGCCCCACCCAAACAGTCGGCGATTCGGGCCCACCTAATTAACTGCGGTCCTTGCCGCGCCTTCGTTGACACTCTGGCTACCACTATCGGAATACTTTCTCGGTTCCCCAAGGTGTCAACGCCTCCTACCTTCCACGACTCGGTCATGGAACGCATCAATCAGGAAAAGAAATAAGCCGGATGCCTGATCGCGGATATCGGCCGCGGGGCAGTAAGGGTTAGGCTGGCAAAGACGTCGATCAACTCCGTGGTGGTCTGAAGGTTTCCCGTCGCCTTGCCCAATAGACGTGGATAATCACCGCGTTTCGATTCCGGGCAGTCAGCTAGACAGCAGCGTCTCTTCCTGAAGCGATTGGTACTTGGATGGGCACTTCACCAGGATGGCGTCTGTCTGAAAGATCTGGTCCTCGCCGTAGCTGCCTTCCAATATAACCTCGGAATGTGGGTTGAAGAACAGGTCGGGCAGTACCCCCACATATGTCGCGGATAGATACTCCCCGGCCGACCCACCGTTCTCGTCTCGAAGTTGGAAATGGGAAACCGTTGTCCTTCCCTCTCTCAGGAAAGAGTCAGCCACCAGTTTGCCCGACACCCGGAGCGTTCGTCCGTCATGGACATCTGTTTTGTTGATAAGCTCACCCACGGTCAAGAAATAAAGGGCATTCCCAGGGAAAGCCGCGTATATCATGTACCCAAGAGCCAGCGAAACAACCGCCGCAAGAATCAGGAAGCGGGTACGGTGACTCTGATTCTCCGGCTCTGCTTCGCCTTCAGCTTCTGTCCAGTCCGGCCAGTCCGGTTCCAACTCAGCCAATGTTTCTCCTCTTGTTTCCCTACTACCCAATTATATACTGAAATCCTAGCTAGCGTCCTCCGGTTCCTGTTGCTCCAGCGTCCGGCGCAATTCGGCGATCTCCTTACGCAACTCCTGTTGGCGCCGGCTGACGAAAAACGCGTAAGCGAAGAAGGCCACCCAAGCCACCGTGAACGCGGCAAATAGGAAGGGCAGATTAGCTGCCGGCAACGTGGCCTGTAGCAGAACGATCAGCATAAAACTTAACACCTCAAGTCAGGAGAAGAGAATTCAGACTGGCATCAGCGCCCGGCCCGTCGCGCCACCAGCCGTATTCCTCGGAGCCGGTCCTCGCTGTTCCTCAGGGCCGTCCGTTCCGCCACCAGATAGGCAAATAGAAGTAAGAACGTCACCATGGAGAAAAGTAGGATCCACAGCATGATTGGCTCCAGGGCATTTGCCTGGGCGAAGGGGCCCACCACCGGGGACGGGTGTATCGAACGCCACCAAACCACCGAATAGTACACTATCGGAACGTCGACAAACCCCACGATTCCCACCACCGCCGAGTAACGGGCCGCTTGCTGCTGGTTAGACGCGTGGGAGCGAATCATCAGATAGGAAACGTAGATCAGCCAAAGGATGAGGGTGGTGGTCAGCCTGGGCTCCCAGGTCCACCAGGTGTTCCACAGCGGCCTGCCCCAGATGATTCCGGTCAGCAGCGCCACGGTAACAAACACCACGCCAACTTCGGCGCACGAGTGAGCTAGCCGGTCCCATTTCCCGTCACGCCGCACCACGTAGGCGATGCTCGCTAGGAAAACCAGGAAGAACGCCAGGAAGGACATGATGGCGATCGGCACGTGGAAGTAGAATACCCGCTGGACATGGCCAAGCACCGCATCAGTGGGAGCCACCACGAAAATCAGGTAAAGGTCCGCCAGCATGAACAGACCGCTCAACACCACCAGATAACCCGTAATATTTTGGCGGACGCCATTCCCCAGCAATCGGTCCTACCTCCTCTTCTTTTCCAGCATCATTCCTCTACAACTACGGCAAAAACCCACGGACATATTACTAAGAATAAGGCGTCGAAGATAGCTAGCAGAGGCAGCCATCGGTTCAACCCAACGCCCGGCTCGGAACCGATCGAGGCCGAAGACGCCTCAACCGCGGCGATGATTACCGGCAAGATCACCGGGAAGAATAAAACCGGGAGCATGATCTCACGCGATCTGGTCTGAACGGCGATAGCCGAGAACAGAGTGCCAACCAGCGCAAACCCCAAAGTGGCCATCACGATGGTTAGTACCAAGGTGAAAGACAACACTGGAAAATTGAGCAGAGCGCCGAAAATCGGCAACAAAGCGGCCTCAACCAATAGCATGAATAGAAAGCTGCTCAAGGCTTTCCCCAAGAAAATGGCGTCACGGCTTACCGGAGACAGTAGCAACCCCACCAATCCCCCCTGCTCCATCTCCCGAACGAATGAACGATTCATGGCCAATGTCGCCGCGAAAGCAAAGGTCACCCAGATGATCCCCGGAGCCAGCACGGTAACCCGCTGAGGTGTGACGTTTAGGGCAAAGTTGAACACCACCACGATCAGTAGGCTGAATACCAACATCGACACCACTAGGTCCCGGGAACGCCACTCCAGCAGGATATCCTTCCTTACCAGTATCAGGACGGGCCTCAATAACTGCATCATCGGCTGGCGCCCAGAGATACAGTTACCCGCCGGAGAAATTCGGCAGAGTCGCCGGTCCCTTCCGGCGCACTGAGATGGAGATTCCCCTCGGCCAGCAGACCTAGTTGGCCGGTCCACGAGAACCCCAATTCGGTATCATGGGTCGTCATGACCACGGCGCGCCCAGATTCGGCCCACTCTTGTAAGAGTTCTCTGAGTAACTCCACCGAGCCACGGTCCAGCCCGCTCTCCGGCTCGTCCAATAACAGGATAGAAGGCCGATGCATGATAGCCCGGGCGATAGCTACCCGTTTCTGCATTCCATGGGAAAGGCTACGTAAACGCTGGCCGGATCGGCGGTCCATCCCCAATTTGGAAAGGGCCTCGTCGGCCTTTTTTTCAGGGTCATTAAGGCCGAACAGGCGTCCGTAGTAGACCAGGTTTTCAAGGGCAGTCAGATCGTCATACAGAAAAGTTTGATGGGCAACGACGCCAACCCGGCTCCGAACCGCTTGTGGGTTGCGCTGCAGGTCGTAACCCGCGATCAACGCCTTCCCCGCGTCGGCTCTGGCCTGGGCTGACAGGATTCGCAGCAAGGTAGACTTGCCCACGCCGTTGGCCCCGAAAATGACGAGAAATTGTCCCCATCCCAGGGTCAGATCCAAGTCCCAGAGCACCGGCCAGTCGCCGAAACTCTTTTCCAATCCCTCTAACTTGATAGCGTCGCCAACAGAGTTCACCGGCACAACGATGTTTTACCCTACCGCTTCGGCTAACCGGAAATAAGAGAAAGTAACCAAGTCAGACGATTCCGATTCCCCTGGCCCATGGTTAAAATCCTTAAAAACCTTGCCGCCGCGATAGTCCAACGCATATCTCCCCGCCGTCCTTCAGGTACGGCTAGCTATCCAATGATAGCCCTGAAGGAAGTCGCAATACAAGCTAGAGGCGTTCTGGGAAGTATCAATGAAAAGGACAAGAAGACAGCCCGGGCCGCAAGGGAAACTCACCCCCTGTCGTAAAATGGGCAGGGGGATCTAGTCTCCAGCCAAAAGTCACGAGACCGATAGCGCCCGTTGCGGGAAGATCCCTTAAGCGCTGTCCCGGATGTAGGTCAGGACCGCCTGGACCCTGGGGTGAAGGTTGCCGTTGTGGCCCAAGTGGAGTTCTTGGTATATGGCGTTGATATAATTCTCAACCGACTTGGTGCCCAATACGAGATTTTCGGCGATGGAGGAGTTGTTGTAACCCTTGGCCATCATCGATAGTACTTCTTGTTGGCGCGGAGTGAGGCCGGCTGTATCCGAGCCTCTACGCGGCTTCATGCTATTGACCACTCCCTGGTCCATCACCACCAATCCGCAAGCCGCTCCTTCGATCGCGCGAACCAAAGCTCCGGCATCGGTCACCGACTGTTTCAAAACGTAGGACCACCCGGAGAGATCGTCGGAAGCAATCATGCTCACGTACTCCCGCTCCTTATGGGCGGAGAGAAGAATCATGCCCATTTCAGGATGGTTTGATTTGATAGTTCTCCCAGCCTCGATACCGTTGGAATCCCCGCCCAATTCTATGTCCATCAATACAACATCGGGTTGCAATTGGCTGGAGGTTTGGATCGCTGCGTGACCGTCGGACACCGCGTCAACAATCTCCATATTGGATATAGAACCCAAAGAGATCTTTAGCATGTCTCTAAAGAGACCTTCGTTTTCCACGATAAGAACTTTAACCATCAATCCCCCTCGAACCGCCCTTCTACGTTCCCACATCGGGCTCCTTGTCCTAGTATTCAAGAGCCTTATATCGGATTCTATGGAAGATACTTTGTTAAAACAATGTCAAATTTGCCGGCCCGTACAGCAGCTTCGCCGCCCGATTCGAACACTGTCAGTTTTCATCGCTAGACCATCCCTATCGACTCTCCTTCATCTCTAGCAGGACAGCCACACGGCTCGCCAGCCGTTGCCGTTAAGCGGTGACACTAGGACAGCAAAACCCACGCAAGGGAGTTCAACGGTGCAAGCGGTCTCGCATTGGCGTAACTAGGTAAAAGTTTGATTACAAGTTCCGGATAGAACGAGGGTGAACGAAGCGGTACATTGGAAATATCGAATTCGCAGATGGGAAAGCGGCAGGCACATCGCTCCCGAGAGGCATATTTATGAAGAGGGCTTTTGCCCGCGGGACACACACTTACCACGGGTGGTAAGTGGTCGCGGTCTGCATGATCGTCGCGATCGTCACTGCGCGCGGCGCCTTCGGTGTTTTCGTGATCCCCATGAGCGAAGAATTCGGCTGGGGCCGCGGCGCCATTTCAATCGCGGCTTCTATGGGTTTCCTTTTCCACGGCCTGATGCAGCCTTTGTTGGGCAAAGCGTTAGACCGATTTGGGGGCCGGCGTGTGATTCTCGTTAGCTTGACCATTTTCGGACTAGCCACCGCAGCCCTTGGCCTGACGTTCCACATCCTCTTCGTTATCTTCATGTTCGGAGTGATAGCCGGAACGTCTTTCAGCGGGACCTCTCCTGCCAACACCGGCGCTTTGATCGTCAAATGGTTTCAGCGGAGACGGGCCACCGCGGTGGGGCTAAACGGCGCAGGTGTAGCGTTGGGGGGCCTTCTTATTATCCCTTTGGCCGCCTACATGATCCAGGCCACTAATTGGCGGCTGGCCTGGGTGACCCTCGGCTTGATTGTCTTGTTAGTGGCAGTTCCCCTCGTTTATCTGGTAGTGGACGACGACCCGGAAAAGCTGGGGTTGAGGCCCGACGGTGACGCGCAGCCTCCCAAAGGCGACGTCAGTCCGGATTCAAACCATCTGGCCGGACCGTTGCAGACCTCCCGGTGGCGCGAGTCATTCCGGTCCTGGCCTATTTGGCAAATAACGGCTGGTTTTTTTGCCGACGGATTCACTACGTCGATCTTGCTGGTTCATTTTGTGCCTTATGGCATTGATCGGGGCCTGTCGCCTTCCGCAGCGGCAATCGCGTTCGGATTCATGATGGTGCTTAACGTCGTAGGGAGCACGACTGCTGGATTGGTGACCGACATGATGCAGCGCAAGACCGTGCTGACGCTGATCTATTCACTGAGGGGTTGCGCCTTTATCGCCCTGTTGCTTTTGCCGGGAAACTTGGAATTATGGGTGTTTGCGGCCGTCATAGGGTTTTCGTTTATGGCCACCACTCCTCAGACCGTTTCCTTGACCGCCGATATTTACGGCCTGAGCGCGCTGGGAATCATCACCGGTATGACCGTTTTAGTTCGGCAGATTGGCGGCGCGTCCGGTATCTTGATCGCTGGGTACCTGTTCGACGTGACCGGCTCTTACACACTACCATTTACCATGGCCGGATTCTTGTTGCTGCCGGCAGTGCTCCTGTCGTTCACGATCAAAGAACAGAAATATTCCGCACGCTATCAGACCTGGCCGAAACCAGCACCTGTACTCAGCGGATGTAACAATAACCAATCAATCACGGGTGCTTGATACTTATCCCGCCGTCCACCGCCCAGGTCTGCCCGGTGATGTAGGCTGCCGCCGGGGAGGCCAGGAACACCGACAGATAACCCGGTTCTTTAAGTTTTCCAGTCCGACCCAAGGGGATCTGCTTCGCGGCAGTGTCCTGGCGGGTCTGATAGGCCTCAGCGGACATTTGGTCTGGGTCTGGGAACGACCCAGGCGCAACCGTGTTGACCCGAACACCAAATGGCGCCCATTCCTGGGCCAAGCATTCGGTAAAACGCATCAGTCCGGCTTTAGCCGCGTCGTAGGCCGAGTACCCGGGACGGCCCCTGAAGGACGCCCAACCAGAGATGTTGATCACGCAACCTTGGCGGCGCCCCAACAGGTGGGGGCCAACGGCCCGGCATCCTTGAAATGCCTCGGTTAGGTTTATGTCAATCACATGATGCCAATCTTCTTCGGTCATCCCTTCGATGTCGCCGCCGGGTAGTTTCACCACGGGCTTGTGTATAGAGTCGCCGACACAATTGATCAATGTGTCGATATGGCCGAACTCCCCCAGCACCTGCTCGGTTATCCGGTCCATGTCGGCCGTCTTGGTGGCGTCACCCGCCAACGGGAGTGCGGTGCGTCCCAAAGCCCGGACTTCCTTGGCTACCTGATTCACACCGGTCTCGGTCAATCCGGTGATGGCTACATCGGCGCCCGCTTCGGCGAACACCATCGCGATGCCTTTGCCGATTCCCCGGCCTGCGCCAACCAACAATACCTTTTGTCCGGCTACGTCAAATTCTGGAATACTCATCTCGTTGAAGTCACCTCTTTTACGCAAATATCGGCAAATATCGGGTTGATAAACCGATCCGGTCTGCCGTAAAGGTCCTTACGATGGCTGGAAGTGTAGCCGAGCACGCAAAGCCAGTCAATCGAGGGCTAACCGTGCGTATCCCCAGTCCGATTCCGTCCTAGTAAGGTGGAGTATCGGCGATATTAAGGTTCGTTTTTGAAATGGTTGCAATGGCTGGTGTAGACGGAGATAATCGTTGAGCCCACGCCGTTGATCCTGCGTCCGGCGCGCCCGGTTGAGGCCGGATAAACCGTCCAACTCCAATAATCAGGAGAAACATCGATGAGAATCTCAGGTATCTCGCCCACGGCCAGATCAGCTATGGAATCATTTAGGGCGACTACGTGAAACAGTTGAGCGCCAGCCCCTTCGAACCCCACGAAGTGATCGACCACGTTCATTTCTTGACCGACGTCAAGCTGTTGGCGCCCTGCGTACCGGGCAAGATCCTGGCCATCGGGCTCAACTACTCCAGCCACCTACATGACCGGACGAGTCCACCCGTGCCCATGGTCTTCTACAAAACGCCCACTTCGGTCATCGGACCGGGCGACACCATCATCCGGCTCAAAGGAACGAAAAAGCTAGACGCTGAAGCCGAGCTGGTTGGGATTATGAAAGACAGTTGCCGCAACGTCTCCAAAGAGGACGCCATGCAGCACGTTCTGGGTTACACCTGCGGCAACGACGTCAGCGCCCGCGACTGGCAAGAGGAAGACCGGAATTGGTGGCGCGCCAAGTCCACGGATACCTTTTCCCCCGCCGGTCCGTGGATCGAGACCGACTTGGACCCCCACAACATCCGGGTCACCGGCCGCATCAACGGTAAAGAGGTGCAGAGCGAAAGCACTACATATCTGATCTTCGACATCCCGACCTTAATATCCTTCTGCTCAGAGTACGTCACTCTGGAAGCCGGCGACATGATTTACACTGGCACGCCGGGAACGCCGGGTGAGATGAAAGACGGCGACATCTGCGAGATTGAGATCGAGGGGATCGGGGTGCTCAGCAACCCGGTCAAACTTGAAGAGTAAGCTCCATTGATCGTGCTCGCCTAAGAACACGAACGCACCCCCACTCTAACGCCCCCCAATACGGGGGAGAGTTGGAGTAGGAGTTCGGAGTCCCGGGAATGACATCGCGATCCAGAGCCAGCCAATTACCGGTCTGTTGCCATGGTCTCCCCCCGGTACCACAACTCCCGCTACAGATGCGAATGGGGAGGTAGGTAAATGCTGAAGACGCATATTACGGAACGCCTGGGAATTGAATACCCAATCATCTCCGCGCCCATGAACAGCGCAAGCGGCGGGAGTTTGGCGACCGCCGTTTCCTCGGGGGGAGGACTGGGGACTTTTGGCTGCGTCAATGCTGCCAATACCTACGATCCTGACTACATCAGGCAGCAGATCGAGCACATTCGCTCACAAACGACTAAACCTTTCGGCGGTGGCTTCATCACCCAAAACATTCCGCGAGCGCCACAGAACTTCGAGGCTGTGTTGGAACAGCAAGTACCGGTTATCCTCTTCTCCTTCGCCGATCCTACGCCCTGGTTGAAGCGTGCCAAAGAAAGTGGGGCCGTTACAATTTGCCAGGTTCAAACGATGGACGGGGCTCGTTTGGCTGTTGCCGGCGGGACCGACGTCCTGGCGGCGCAAGGTAACGATGCAGGTGGGCATACCGGTACACTAAGTCTGTTGCCCTTTCTCGTCCGTGTCGTCATTGAGTTTCCAGACTTGCCAGTACTGGCCGCCGGGGGGATCGGTGACGGGCGCTCCCTGGCAGCCGTGCTAGCCGCGGGCGCCGATGGAGCCTGGATGGGCACTGTCTTCACGGCTGCTCAAGAAGCCTCCGACGTTGCAGATGCGCACAAAAAATTGATTGTTGACAGCGACGGGGAAAACACCATTCAAACCCAGGTATTTGACATCCTGAATACCGGATTAGCTGGCAACCCGGATTGGCCTGAAAGGGTCTCTGGCCGCGCCTATAATAACCGGTTCGCCCAGGAGTGGCACGGCCGGGAAAATGAACTCCGAGACCGCCTGGATGAGATAATCCCAGCCTACGCTGAGGCGAGGCAGCGCGGCGACCTCGAGGTGGGCTCAGCTTGGTTTGGCAAGGCAGCTGCATTCGTCGATGCTGTTAAGCCTGCGGGCGACGTCCTCCGTACCATTTGTGACGATGCAGAGCACCATTTGCGCCAGCGGTTCGTTCAGTCGGTTCAATGAAACCCTAGGGACCTACGTCGCCAGCGATATATTTCTAGTTGTGGCGGGGATTGGCCCTAATCCAACTCCACCTTGCGGACGATGAAGGCGTCGGAAGCCATGATCTCGGGAATGCGGGGCGGCAGATTATCGAAATCGTCAGCTACGGCGCTGATCAGCCGCCCACTCAGCTTGCCGGATTCCTCGCTGGCGAAAAACACGGCTAGGTCGGCGGCCCGGTCTATGGACGCTCCGCCGCCGCCGGTCACTTTCACTCCCAGCTCGAAAAGGTCCTTGTCGCCGACTAACTCCGCGCCGTCCCGCAACTGCTCCCACATCCGGGTATCGATGGAGCCCGGCCCCAGGGAGTTGATCTGAACGTTCTTACCATTCAATTCCAGCCAGATATTCTCGGTTAAACGGACGACGGCCGCTTTGCTGGCGCAGTAAGCCGAGGTGTTACGCCAGGCCGCGGTGGCGCCGGCTCCGGCCAGGTTGACTATCTTACCCCTGTCCTGGGCAATCATCACCGGCAACACCGCCCGGCAGCATAGATAAGTGCCCACCACGTTCACCTGGATAGTGTTGATCCACTCGGCAACGTCGTTGTCCTGCAGCAGTCCTACCGGCCCCCCGATGCCCGCGTTGTTCACCAGGATATCGATGGTGGAAAACCGGTCCACAGTCTGGCGGACCATCTCATCAACGTCGTCCTGTTTCGTCACATCGGTCAGCACGATATGAGTGGCGGCCCCCAACTCCTGAGCCAACCGGGCTGTCTCTTCCAACTCGCCGGCGCTCCGGGCTGCCAGAGTCATGATGGCCCCTTCCCGGGCATATGCTAGCGCAATGGCCCGGCCGATGCCGCGCCCGGCTCCGGTAATTATCGCGACCCGGTCTTTTAGCCGCATATCGATGCTCCTTGGTTCTTCAGCTTCCCACTCCTCCAGCACCCGATCAAAGAGGAGTACCAAAGTCTAATATAGGTATTTACGGCTGATTCCGCCAGGGGTATACCATCGGCGCTTGCCGTTGGTCCGAAGGACCAACGATCACCTTCCGCCCTCGCTGCCACTGGACTAGAACCGTCGAGCGTCCGAGCTGACAGCCAGTGACCGGGTCAATCTTGAACCGTCCGTAGAAGGTTGAGAAATCTAGCCGTCCCGCCGTTTCCCGCAGTGCCGAGTCTTCCAATGTCCCCGCCTCTTCCACGCAGCGCTGGGCCACCAACCCGGCGGCGTACGCCTGGACCATCGGATAATCTACGGTTCGGTGTCCCTTACCCTGTAGCAACGCCATCACCTCGGCGCCGGTGGGACCGTAATCTCTGGGATAGGTGCCGGAGGCTTCCCACTGGCTGGGGCCGACGAATCCGTCGGCGGCTTCTCCCAGGTGGTCCTTGAATTGTTGTATTGGGGCGGCCACTACCGCTACCCCTTTTAAGCCCAGTTCCCGTCGCGCCAGCTGCCCGGCCAGCAACAGGTCATTTTGGATACGCCCCACGCCCAACAACAGGTCCGGACGGACCCGCTCCACCTCGTCGAGTACGGCGCTGAAATCGTTGATGGACGGCTCAAATTCTCTTAACAAACTGATCCTGAACCCCAATCGCGCGGCCTGGCTTTCCACGGTAGAGGTGACTGCCTTGGGAAACGCTCCGGTGCTTGCCTGCACTATCGCCAGGGAGTCGGCGTTAGGATCGGCCCCTCGAACCAAGGGCAGCCACTCTGCCAGGTAGCGGCTGGCCGGCGTGAGTACACCCACCACCCATTTGAATCCTCGTTGGTATATGGTGTCGGATGCCCCGCCCTGGTTCCACAGCAACCTGCCATGGCCCTCCGCCACCTGGGCGGACGCAAGAGCCAGAACGCCGGAGTAAGGCCCAAACAGAAGGTCTACGCGGTCTCTGGTGATGAGGCGTTCGGTGGCCTGGCGAGCTTGGGCCGTTTTGCTGGCGTCGTCATAGTAGACGATTGAGATCGGCCGGCCGGCATCGGAATGCCCAACTTTTACGCCGCCTGACCGGTTTACATCTTCAACCCAGGCCTGCAGTCCGGCCAAAGCCTGATGTCCCTGCACTAGGAACTGACCGGAGAGCGAGACGGGGATGCCCACCTTCACGGTATCGGAGCCGACCATCCTAATATTGCGTCAAGTTCATTGGCTTGCATTGCCCGGATGTAGAAGCCCGTCATTGCTCCGAAAATAGAATTGCCGACCTTCGGCCGCACACTTCGTCATTCCGACACCAGCCCTTCGGCGGAAGGGCGGCGAGGCTCCGACTTCGTCGCGAGTCCCTGGCGGAGTCGGGAAATCTCAGGTGACCGCTACAACCAGGCATGAGACTCCGGTCCTTTGGCCGATTGACCGGAGTGACATTAGGAATCTTTACTTTATTAGACCACTAGCCATCAACCATCGACAGCACAGCTTAGAAACAACCGGATGGACCGGAGAACAAAACGCTAAGCTTTAGACCGGAAGATGCCGAAGGAACTGGTGTAGCCGTGGAGGAAGGTAGTCCCGCTGACCGGGCCGATCTCGCCATTGCAGAAAAAGCCGCCCAGGGGCACTTGGCCCAATTTATCGTGGAAAATTCCGGAATCGTGGTTGGGCTTGCCGTAGAGATTTTCTCCCCGGCCCAGGCAGGAAAAGAGCAACGCACCCTGGATCTGGTTTTCCCGGTTTTCGGTGGCGTACCGCTCCAGCACCGCGGTCAAATCGTCGGTGGAAGTATCGGCGTCCCGAAGATGAAACTGAACCACCTGTCCCTCTTTCAAAAGCTCGCCTATGGCCAGGTTCCCGGTTCGCTCATCCATTCCCACGACGTTGCGAATCAGGAAATCGCCTTGCTTGGGGTCGTCCAGAAGCTCGTCCATCACAACGCCCAAGAACAGGGAGTTGCGCATCAAGCCTCGGTCCCGCTCGCCGGAATTTTCGAATAACTCCTTGAGCACGACCATCGGCGTTTCCCCGTCCAGTGCGACCAGAATGTTGCTGCGGCTCTCGGTTATCCGCATGGTATGGCCGACGGGACGGCAGCCCTGGGCCACCACGGTATCAACGGCTATGTTGCCATGAAAGGCCAAGCCAACCGCTCCCGAATGGTAGGTCTGATCGCCCAAGAACAAAGCGTTTCCGCCCTGTTGCTGGGCGCCGCTGGCCAATCCGCCGATTTTGGCCGCCCGGCTGAAAGCGAAATCCAAGCCCAGTATCAGGTTTTGCACCGGGAACGAATACGGGTCCGCCAACACCACGAATTGCGGGTCCTGGCTGTCAGTTACGTTCACCAATGCTTCCCAGTTATCCGGTCCGGAGTCCAAGTCGGGAAGGCTGTCGCCGTCCAGATGGAATTCAACGATCTCCACATCGGGCAAGACGGCGGCGGTGATGGACAATCCGGGCCGTTGCTCCACTTCTTCCCCATTTCCAATGATCCCTCCGCCGGAGCAACCAAACGCCCGAGCCGAAGGCAGCAATTTCCTTATCATGGGAACCACGTCATCGTATCCGGACTGGTGATGGGGCGAAGCGAAGATAACCGCCAGGTTGGGCTCTTCATCCCCCAATTGAGCCCTTAGACCGGTGACGCACTCTTGGATAGCGTCCTCTAAACCGCTCTTTTCCGAGATTGCGGAAGCCCACTTCATTCGGAATACCTCCCCTGGCTGGTTCAATATGCTGGGTTAAGTATACCAAGCGGTGAGGTTGGCGGCATTACAAGCCCTCATCGAAGGGGTTGGGCCGCAACAGCAAGGCCACAGCCAACCGGACCGTGTCTCTCAATAGATCTGGATTCACGTGCTCCAAAGTATCGTCTGCTGAGTGGATCCGAGAAAAATCCTGGGCAGAAACCATTAATACGGGGATACCTGCCCGTCGAAAACTGGCGTGGTCGCTGCTGCTGCCGCGCCGGTCTCTTCCCTTAGAAACCACGATTCCTTCATTCTGAGCCAGTTCCGCCGCTCGGTCGACTAACGGCGTATCACCCAGAATCTCGAGGCTTTCCCCGCCGCCAAGCGCGTCGAAGTTGAGCATAGCGATGATTTCATACCTCTGGCCGCCGGACAATGAGTCAATGTAGTGAGCGCTGCCTCTCAGACCCACTTCTTCGAAACCGAAGGCGATAAGACGTACCGTAAATGGTAGGGTATGCCCGGCCAATTCTTCAGCGATGGCAAGAAGGACCGCGGTCCCGGACCCGTTGTCGTTGGCTCCAGGCACGCCGGGCAAAGTGTCGTAGTGCGCTCCTAGAATCACAACGCCCTGCCCAGAGCCGGTCATTTCAGCCAACACGTTTTGCGAAGGACGTGAATCTACCGTAACCGTAACCGTGGCCCGCACTTCGTCCGTGGCGATAAGCTCCAGAAGCCGCTCCCCCTCCTCCCGGGAGATAGCGACCGCGGGTATTTCCCTTCCTCCGGCGGATAGAACTCCCTGAAAACTGCCCCGAGAATTGTTGTAGATGACGACTCCAACGGCCCCCGCCTCGGTTAACCGCCGAACCTTCTCGCTAAACCTGATGAGACCCCGCTCCACCAAAGCGACTTTCCCTTCCAATCCCTCCTCTGGGATGTCCTCTTCCTGGGCCAACCCGGCAGATGTAAATCGCCCTGATACAGTACCAGTGGCCGACCTAACCAACGGAATAACCGCCACTTTCTCTACGCCAGGGATGTCCAGAGTCAAACCGGACAGCTCCGGAGATAGCATCTCCGTCGTAAATACCTGGAGACCGGTTTCGTATCCGAACGCTTCAAAACGGGACACCAGGTATTCTGCCGCCGCCAACTCCTCCCTGGTGCCGCTGGCGCGAGGCGCAAACTCCGTAGAAAGCTCCGTCAGGTACCGGAAGGCCGCCGGGCTGTCGTTCTTTGATAAGGGTGCGACGGTGGGCTCAGGAAAGGATGTTGGAGTTGGAAGCGGCGTGGCGGTGGCCGGCGATGGCGCCGGTGTGGCCGTGGTCAGAGAGACGGACTGGGGCGAGACTTTCTCCGGGGCTTGGATCGGCGAAGGTAAGCTAGTGGCTGATTTGGTTGGTAAGGGTGACGAGGCTACGGTGGGCTCCGGGGGAGTCGTGGGCACAGTACCGGAGCACGCAGTTCCCACCGCCGCCACCACTACCAGGATCAATACCGGGAATCGATTTATCAAAATATGGGATGGCCTATAAAATTGAAAGTCCCCGACCAACCAGGTTGAGGCTATGTGTAAAAGATATGATGCAGAGGCATCAAGCAAGGTTCAGGTTGTATCGGGCGAAATTCTGCCCCGGAATGCATCTACGCCTTAAATATCTCCCGGCGGGACAGTACCCTCTCCATCAGCGGCCTCATGCCCAGCTCGCTGGAGATGGCCAGAGACTCGTCAAGCAGAGCAACGGCTTTGGGGCGGTCGCCTTCGCCGTCCCGCTCACGAAGGGCGTCGGCGTGACATCCTCGGTGTCTAGGGAGACGTTTTCTCAACTCAATTCCCGCAGGGCGGCGGCCAAGAAGTTCTTAGCGTCCGGATTTTCCGGGTCGAAAACAAGGAGGTCCAGCGCGCCTTGGCGAACGGCGGCCCAGTCGCGACGATCGGCGGCGTCTTCAATCTGGTCAAGAATGCGGTCGATTCGCCTTTGAAAACGCTCGCTGGGCATAATGAAAGTATGGTAACGGCAGGCTGAAAGGATGTCCACCGGCATATGCGCATGGTAGACAGGGTGGGTAGGAACATTAAAGAGGAGCCGGGTTGTTTAGATCACCTGGTAAGACCAGATCTGGTGGTAGACTTCAGGTTCACCCTTGGGGAGAGGCTGGAAAGGCTCGGTTACTTTGGCCAGTTTCCAGGCGCCGGCGTTTTCCAAGGCGTCCTGCTTCTCTTTGAATCCACCGTCCTGGTACACGTCCGTTCTGAGACTAAAAGCGATGTGGCCACCCGGT
>Ga0208830_1000443_pt1 | contig 21025 bp, 18 predicted proteins | sample DeeseametaMP2634_FD_184169 | JGI IMG/M metagenome (GOLD analysis project Ga0208830, IMG submission 184169) | Marine microbial communities from the Deep Atlantic Ocean - MP2634 (SPAdes) | ecosystem: Environmental > Aquatic > Marine > Oceanic | place: Northeast of Antigua and Barbuda, North... | reverse complement strand
ATAAAAGAATTTAGTGACTGGCCAACTATTCCACAACTATACATCAAAAAAGAATTTGTAGGTGGTAGCGATATTGTAAAAGAAATGTATGAGAATGGTGAACTTATAAAATTACTTGAAAGTAAAAATATTAATTTTAATAAAAAGAATTAATTATCTAGAATAATACTCAATTACTAAATTTGGCTCCATAACGATTGGATAAGGTACTTCTTCAAATTTTGGAGTTCTTACAAATTTCACTTTTTTATTTTTTTCATCCAATTGCAAATATTCTGGGACTTCTCTCTCTTTATTTGCGAGAGCTATATCGATTAAAGCCAATTGTTTAGATTTGTCTCTGATCTCAATATTATCTTCTTCTTTAACTTGATAACTTGAGATATTAACTTTTTTACCATTAACTCTAACATGGCCATGATTAATTAACTGTCTTGACGAGAAAATTGTATTTGAAAGTTTTGCCCTATAAATAACTGCATCTAATCGTCTCTCTAATAACCCTATCAAATTTTCAGCGGTATCCCCTTTTTTCATAATAGCTTTTTTATAAACATTTCTAAATTGTCTTTCATTCATATTGCCATAATAAGATTTTAATTTTTGTTTTGCTTGAAGCTGAATTCCATAATTAGAAGGTTTTTTCTTTGAAGCTGATTGTCCATGTTGACCTGGAGGATAAGCTCTTGTATTGAAAGGACTTTTGGGTCTTCCCCATAAATTTACACGTAATCTTCTATCTACTTTATGTTTAGAGTTTAATCTTTTTGTCATTTAGTACGTCGCTTTATAAACTTAAGCATGATTTTGTCAATGAAGGTTTTTTTTAGAAAGACTCGCAAATACACTTGATAAAATACGCGTTTCCTTTTCAGATAGTTCCATTTTGTAAAAAATACTTCTCAAATTTTCCAGCATTATTGGTTTCTTTTCAATAGGTTTAAAAAAATTTATCTTTTCAAGATTTTTAATACAAAAATTAGCCATTGAGAGAATGTCTTTTTTACTAGCAGATTTAATTTTTTTTGACTTTGAATATTTTGATTTTTTTAATTTGATTAAATTAGCAACAAATTGAGCAATAATGATAACGCTATGAGATAAATTTAAAGATTTGAATTCAGGATTTGTCGGAATTTGCACTGAACAATTAGCATAGCTAATTTCATTATTTGATAGACCCGAAGCTTCAGAACCAAATAAAAATCCAATTTTTTTACTAAAATCAATTTTATTTAAGTCATTTAATCTAATATGTTTTAAATTTTTGTTTCTAAATCTTGAAGTTGTAGCTATCAAATAATCAAATTTGTTAACAACAGATTCTAAATCTTCATAAACCTTACTATTTCTAATAATCTCTTTTGCTCCAACTGAAGTTGCCAATATTTTATCATTAGGAAAAATAGGCTTTGGATTAACTATGATTAATTTCTTAAAATTAAAATTTTTCATAGCTCTAGCACAACTTCCAATATTTTCTGATAATTGCGGTTTATGAAGAATAAACGAAATATTAGAAAACGACATTAATTACTAGCAGGAGCATTATCTTTAAACAATTTATAATCTAAACTATCAACAAGAGCTTTGAATGATGCTTCGATAATGTTTGGAGATACACCAATAGTAAACCAATTTTTTCCTTTTGAGTCTGTACTTTCGATTGAAACTCTAGTTACAGCCGCTGTTCCTGTGTTTAATATTCTAACTTTATAATCAACTAACTTTAAATCTTTTAAGTATTGAGAATATTTAGCAAGTTTATCTACATTATTTCTGATTGCATTATCTAGTGCATGTACAGGACCATTGCCTTCTCCTTCACACAAAATAATTTTTTTATCTACTTCTAGCTGTGCTTTTGCAGAAGAAATTATATTTCCCAACTTATCTTTTTTTACACTAACATCATATTCTTTAATTGAAATATACCTTGGTATTTCTCCCATTAATCTTCTAGCCAATAACTCAAATGATGCATCAGCACCATCATAACTATAACCAATAAATTCTCTGTCTTTTACTTCATCAAGAAGTTTTTTTATTTTTGGATCATCTTCTTTAAATTCTACGCCAATTAACTTTAGCCTTGATATAATATTTGATTTTCCTGATTGGTCCGAGACCACAATATTTCTTACATTACCAACTAATTCCGGTTCAATATGTTCATAAGTTTTTGGATCCTTTTGAACTGCTGAAACATGTAGGCCTCCTTTATGAGAAAATGCGGCCGCTCCTACATAAGGTAAATGCTGATTTGGTTTTCTATTTAATATCTCATCTAACAATCTTGATGATTGAGTTATTTTACTAATATTTTCAGATTTAATATTTGTTGAAAAATTATTACTGAAATATTCTTTTAGATGAATTGTGGGTATAATAGACATCAAGTTTGCATTACCACACCTTTCACCAAGTCCATTAATTGTTCCCTGTACTTGTCTAACTCCTGCGGATACTGCAACTAAAGAATTTGCAACTGCATTACCAGTATCATTATGAGCATGAATTCCAAGATTTTTACCTGGAATGTGTTTTGTTACTTCTCTTATAATTTTTTCAACTTCATTAGGTAGAGTTCCTCCATTAGTGTCGCAAAGAACAATCCATCTTGCTCCATTATCATATGCAGATTTGACACAAGATATCGCGTAATCTTTATTATTTTTAAAACCATCAAAAAAATGTTCAGCATCAAACATAAATTCTTTATTTTCTTTTACAAAATGCTTAGTGCTCTCAATAATATTTTCTAAGTTTTCCTCTTTCGAAATTCCTAAAGCTACATCAACATGGAAATCCCAAGTTTTTCCAACAAGACATATAGCTGAAGCCTTGCTATTAAGTAGAGCTGATAAACCAGGATCATTCTCAGCACTTCTTCCAGATCTTTTAGTCATTCCAAATGCAGTTAATTTGGAATTGTTGTATTTAATATTCCTTTGAAAAAATTCTGTGTCAGTTGGATTTGCACCAGGCCATCCACCTTCAATATAATCAACTCCCAATTTATCAAGTTCTTCAGCAATTTTTATTTTATCATCAATTGAGAAATCAACTCCTTGTGTTTGAGCACCATCTCTTAAAGTTGTATCAAATATGTATAGTTTTTCTTTATTCATTTTAATTTCCAAGAAGTTTTATCATCTTTATCTTCAATTAATACACCTTTGTCTAATAACTCATTTCTTATTTTGTCCGCTAGTTTGTAATTTTTTGTATCTCTTGCTTTATTTCTTTCATCAATTTTAGCTAATATTTCCTGCTCTGATATTGCTGATTTACTTTTTTTAAATTCTATCCATTTATTTTTAGTATCCTTAAGTAAACCAACAAAATTACAAGCTGAGGTAAAAATTTCTTTATCTTTTAAGTCACCTTTTTGAGATTTTTCAAACAATTTATGTAAGTTGGCAATATAACCTGGCGTATTTAAATCATCATACAAAGGATTCAAATATTCATCAGGAATTAACACTTGTTTTCTTAATTCTACGTAACTTTCATACCATTTATTTAAAGTATTCTGACATTGATTAATTAAATTATCATTCCAATCTAATGGTTGTCTATAATGCGCGTTCATTAAAGCCAATCTTAAAACTTGACCGTTAATTCGTTTTTTGAATTCATTTATTTTTAAAATATTCCCTTGAGATTTTGCCATTTTTTCATTGGATATCGTAATAAAACCATTATGTACCCAATAATTTGCAAATGCTTCATTTTCATTTGCACATCTTGATTGGGCAATTTCATTCTCATGGTGTGGAAAAATTAAATCTCTGCCTCCCCCATGAATATCAAATTTATCTCCCAGATATTTTTTTGACATTACCGAGCATTCTAAATGCCATCCTGGTCTACCCTTTCCCCAAGGAGATTCCCAATAAGGTTCTTTATCTTTTGATGGTTTCCATAAAACAAAATCTTCAGGATTTTTTTTATTCTCAGATACTTCAACTCTTGATACAGTAATTAATTCTTCTAGGTTTTTATTAGACAATTTTCCGTAATCTTTAAATTTTCTAACCTCAAAATATACATGCTGATTATTAAAGTAAGCATATCCATTTCGGAGTAGTTGATTAATCATTTCAATCATTGAAGAAATGTTTTCTGTAGCTTTAGGTTCAAAGTTAGGATTTTCGCAATTTAGATAAGCACAGTCATCATGAAAATTTTTTGTAATTTTATTTGTCAATTCTTCTGTAGATATATGCTTTTCATTAGATGATTGAATAATTTTATCGTCTATATCAGTAATGTTCCTTACATAAGTAACTGTTTTGTCTCCAAACTTACATTTTAAAACTCTAAATAAAATATCAAAAACAACGAGTGGTCTTGCGTTACCAATATGAGAATCATCATAGACAGTGGGTCCACAGACATACATACCAACTTTATTTTTATTTATTGGTATAAATCTTTCTTTTTTGTTCCCAAGACTATTTGATAAAAAAATATCTTTATTCATAAATATTAGAAATATACATTTTATTTAGATTTGTGAATCTAATTAGTTTGGAATTTTACAAACTGGAATTGGTCCCATTTTATGTAAATTTAATTTTCTTTTTTCAAGATATTTTGATCTATTCGGTGAATTGGGATTTGTCATCGCCTCTTCAAGTTCTTGATAAGTTAAACCTAATTGACCAACATCTGTTCTTCCATCATCCCATAATCCATCGGTTGGTTGAGCAGTAATTATTTCATCCAATATTCCAAGTTCTTTTCCTAGCTCCCAAACCTCTGTCTTTGTGCAGTCCGCAATTGGTGAAATATCAACTCCACCATCACCATATTTTGTATAAAAACCTACACCAAAATCCTCAACCTTATTTCCTGTACCTACTACAATTCCATTATTTGCTGCTGCAATTTGATAAAGAGTTGTCATTCTTATTCTCGCCCTTGAATTAGCTAAACCATGTTTACTATCAAAATCTGATAACTTTAATTGAAATGATTTAAATACTTCATCAAGTTCTATTGTACAAGATTCAACATTTTTAAATTTATCTTTTAACCATTTTTTGTGCTTTAAACTTAAATCATGTTGTGAAGCAATTTGTTTAATTGGCATTAATACAACAATAGTTTTTAAACTTGTCATTGCGCATAATGTGCTTGTTACAGAAGAATCAATTCCTCCAGATATACCGATAACTAAAGATTGTGCTTTCTTCGGCATTGAATTTACATAATTTAATATCCAATCTTTAATAAACATAACTTTTTTACTTACTTCCATAAATCAAATATACGTTATTGGGTTTCTTTTATAAACGCTTAAGATGCCGCTCTAATTCCACTTCTTGCGTAATTGGAATTTTTTTTAATCTCATCAGAAATTAAAAATGCAAGTTCCAAAGCTTGGTCTGCATTTAATCTTGGATCACAATGAGTGCGGTATCTGCTGGATAAATCTTGATCAGAAATTTTTTGAGTACCACCTGTACACTCTGTAACATTTTGACCTGTCATCTCAATGTGTAGGCCTCCAGCAAATGATCCTTCGCTTTGATGAACAGCAAACACATTTTTAACTTCATTTAAAATATTGTTAAAAGGTCTTGTTTTAAATCCTGTAGCAGATTTAATTGTATTACCGTGCATAGGGTCACATGACCAAACAACATTTAGGCCTTCTTTTTTAATGCGTCTTATTAGTTTCGGTAAAAATTTATCTACCTTGTTGTGACCAAATCTTGAGATTAATGTAATTTTACCTTTTTTATTTTTTGGATTTATTACATTGATAATTTTTGCCATCTCATCTGGTTTTGATGTTGGTCCACATTTAATTCCAATTGGATTTTCAATGCCTCTACAAAATTCAACATGACCTCCATCTAATTGTCTCGTTCTGTCACCTATCCATACAAAATGTGCTGAAGTATCATGACATTCTCCTGTTGTTGAATCTATTCTTGTCATGCTTTCTTCAAAAGGTAACAACAATGCTTCATGTGAAGTCCAAAAATTTACTGTCTTTAATCTTCTGTTGAAATCAGAATTAATTCCACATGCTTCCATAAACGCTAATGCATCTGCAATTTTATCTTCTAATTCCTTAAATTTTTTATGTTGTGGACTTTTTTTAATATATCCTAAGTTCCATAAATGAACATTTTTTAAATCCGCATAACCTCCATGTGAAAAAGCTCTCAATAAATTTAATGTAGATGCTGCTTGCGAGTATGCTTTGAACAATCTTTTAGGATCAGGTTTTCTTGCTTTTTCACTAAATTCAATTCCATTGATGTTGTCACCTAAATAGCTTGGTAATTCTTTATCTCCTTGCTTCTCTGTAGAAGAAGTTCTCGGTTTAGAAAATTGACCTGCAATTCTTCCAATTTTAACTACAGGCAAAGAAGCTGAATATGTCAAAATCAAAGATATTTGCAAAATTAATTTAAATGCATCTCTAATATTGTCAGGATTAAACTCTGCAAAACTTTCTGCACAATCACCTCCTTGTAATAAGAAAGCTTTCCTATCTACAACATTTGCAAGTTGATCTTTTAAGTGTCTTGTTTCTCCAGCAAACACTAATGGAGGAAAAGTTTTAATTTTATTAAGAACCATATTTAGTTCTTTTTCATCCTCATATTTTGGAATGTGTTTTACTGGATAATTTCTCCAGCTATTTATTTTCCATTTTTTCATATTTCAACTCAAAGGTGTTCTATCAAAGTTTGATATTTATTCAACAGTGACCGATTTTGCTAAATTTCTTGGCTTATCGATATCATAGCCTTTTTTAAGTGCAGAATAATAGGCCAATTTCTGAAGGGGTATTGTCATTAAAAAGGGTAACAAATCTTCAGAAGTGTTTTCGACTTCAATTTTTTCCCAAATATTTTCTGAATAAACTTCGTCTTTACTTTTATTTGTAATTAACAAAACTTTAGCTCCTCTTGCTATAACTTCTTGCATATTTGAAATTGTTTTTTTGTAGTATTTGTCTCTTGGGGCCAATACTACAACTGGCATTCCTTCTTCAATTAATGCTAGTGGACCATGTTTCATTTCACCAGCAGGATAACCTTCTGCATGAACATAAGCTAATTCTTTTAGTTTCAATGCTCCTTCTAAAGCTATTGGGAACGAATACCCTCTTCCTAAAAACATTGATCCTTTAATATCAATAAATGAACTACATACTGATTGAATTTTACTTTCTGTTTGTAAAGAACTTTTTACTAATTTTGATAATGAAAAAAGAGATTTAATTTTTTCTAAATATGTTTCTTTTTTGATATCTTTTCTAATTTGAGCCAATTTTAAGCATAAAATATACAGAACTAACATTTGGCCTAAAAAAGCTTTGGTAGAAGCTACACCAATTTCAGGTCCGCAATGAATTGGGAGCACAAATTTTGACTCTCTTGCTATTGAACTCTCAACGACATTTACAACGCTACATGTTTTCATGTTATTTTTATTGCATACATCTAATGCCGCAAAAGTATCTGCGGTCTCGCCTGATTGGGAAACAAAAATATAAAGTGTTTTATCTTTAAACCTATTATTACGATATCTAAACTCAGATGCAATGTCTGCACTTACATCTAATGTGGTTAATTGTTCAAACCAATATTTGGCCATTATGCAAGAATGATAGGCAGTTCCACAACCAATTAATACTATTGAAGAAATTTCATCAGGTTTCCAAGGAAAATTAAAAATATTTATATCACTATTAATTTTGTCAATATATTCATTTATGCAGTTTTTAATTGTTGTTGGTTGTTCTTCAATTTCTTTAGCCATAAAATGTTTATAGTCACCTTTTTCATAATTTTGTTCATTAGAAGAAAGCTCTAAAATTTTTTTGTTAACTTTGTTTCCTTTTTCATCAAAAAACTCAACTTCGTCTTTTTTAAGAATACAAAATTCACCATCGTTTAAGTAAGAAATTTTATTTGTCATAGATTTTAACGCATAAGAGTCTGATCCAAGATAATTTTCATTTGGACCATAACCAACTGCAAGAGGAGAGCCTCTTCTTGCGCCAACAATTAAATCAGGCTGATCTTTAAATATTATTCCCAGTGCAAAACTTCCATGAAGTTTTTTTAGCATTTTTAAAATTGATTTTTTCAAATCATTCTTTTTTAAATATTCAGTAATTAAATGTACAATCACTTCAGTATCAGTTTGTGATTTAAATTTATGACTCTTTTTAATTAATAATTTTTTTAATATTGTAGAATTTTCTATAATACCATTATGCACAACCGAAACGTTTTCTGAAGAATGTGGATGAGCGTTAATTGAACTTGGCGCTCCATGTGTCGCCCATCTAACGTGCCCAATGCCAACAGTTCCATGTAAATTAATTTTAGATAAATTTTTTTCTAAGGCATCAACTCTTCCTTCGCATTTAATCTCATTAATATGTCCTTCATTTAATGTAGCTATCCCAGCAGAATCATATCCGCGATATTCTAATTTTTTTAAAGAATTTATAATTGAAGAGGTAACTTCTTTATTGCTTGTTATTCCAACTATTCCACACATTATTTTTTTCTTTTATAATTTTTAATTTCAATTTGATCAGATCTTGTCAAAGCCAATGATTTTTTATTAACATTTTTTATTATCACGGATCCTGCGCCAACTGTGCTTTTTTCGTTAATAGTAACAGGAGCTATTAATGAAGAATTTGAACCTATAAAAACATTGTCTTTAATTATTGTTTTATTTTTTTTTACACCATCATAGTTGCATGTAATAGTGCCAGCGCCAATATTCACATTTTTACCTAAAGTTGCATCACCTATATATGAAAGATGATTTACTTTCGAATTTTTTTCAATTGTACTTTTTTTAACTTCAACAAAATTCCCAATTCTAGATCCTGACCTTAGTATCGTTCCTGGTCTTAATCTAGCATAAGGACCTATGTTAACATTGTTTTCTATTCTTACATTTTCTAAATGTGAAAATGAAAATATTTTTACATTATTTTGTATTTTCACCTTTTTTCTAATAACTACGTATGGATCTATAGATACATTTTTTCCAATCTTTGTATCTTTTGAGAAAAAAACTGTATCAGGTGCAACCATCTTGACTCCTTGTTTAATAAATTTTTTTCTTAAATTTTCTTGTAAATTTATTTGTTTCATTTATTAAAATTCTTTATAGTTTAGTGAACATGTTCTTTAATTCACAAATTGTTTCTTAATAATACTTTTTAAAATGACTCAAAAACTTACAATATTATTTGATCTTGACGGAACTTTGGTAGACACCGCTCCAGATCTTATGACCGCCCATAACCATGTTATGAAAAAATTTGGATATGACACAAAAAGCATTGATGAAATAAGGAATTATGTTGGTAACGGTGCCGCAGTAATGATTGGAAGATCTGTTTGGGGAACTGCAAGTAAAGAATTATCAAAAATTACTGATGAAAAAGTCAAAAATGAAATGGTTAAAGAGTTTCTTAATTTTTATGGAAAAAACATTGTCGTAAAAAGTAAACTTATAAATGGAGTTTATGAATTTTTAAAATGGGCAAAGTCAAATAATATTTCCATGGCCGTATGTACAAACAAACAAGAACATTTATCTGTAGATTTATTAAAGAAAATAAGAATTTATGATTTCTTTGAATATGTTGCAGGTAGAAATACCTTTGAATATTGTAAGCCAGATCCAAGACATCTAACAAGCTCAATAGAAATAATGAATGGAGATATAAAAAAAAGTTTAATGATTGGAGACAGTGAAAACGATGCTGAAGCAGCAAAATCAGCTGGGATTCCTATGATACTTTTAGAAGATGGTTATACTGAAAAAAAAAAAGAACAAATTCATCATGATCATTTAATAAAAGATTTTATTGGTATTGAAAAAATAGTTTCTTCATATTTGAATGATTGACCAAAGTCTTTTTCTTGCGTTAATTAGTTTTTACTTTGTCATGTATGTAACTCCTGGACCAAATAATGCTATGGTTCTTTCATCAGGAATAAAATTCGGTTTTTTAAAAACTATTCCTCATATGTCAGGAATTACTATTGGCCACATTTTACAAACAGTTTTGGTTTGTCTTGGTCTAGGAAAAATCTTCCAAATGTTTCCAGAAATTCAAAACATCCTTAAAATAATATGTGCAATATATCTATTGTATCTTGGATATAAAATTATTGGATCATTCAGCAATTTTAAAGAAGACAGTTCAGGGCCTTTAAAATTTTATGAAGCGGCATTATTTCAATTAGTAAATCCAAAAGCTTGGACCATTTCAACTATGGTTGCTTCTGGGTTTTTACCAAAAGATGAAAAATTAATTATTGCGATTCTTTTTATTTCAATAACTGCTTTAGTTATTTGTCCATTATCTATTTCTGTTTGGGCTGCATTTGGTTCAGGAATTAGAAATTTGGTGAAGAATAATAAAAAAAAAGCTTTTGTGGAGTATTTTTTAGCAATATTGCTTTTAATTACAGCCATTTTGATTGTAATTGAAAAATAATTTATTATTACTGATAAAAAAAATTTAAGGAGAAATTTTGATTTTACATAAAGTTAAGGTCTACCCTTCCAAGATTACTTTACCAAAAGAAAAACAATTTGCTTGGAAAATTGCTGAAATAGCAAATGATAATTCAAAATTAAACAAAGATGCTATTGAAATGGCTATCAATAGAATTATAGATAATGCATCCGTAGCCATAGCTTCTTTAAATAGAAAGTCAGTAATTTCCTCGAGGGAGATGGCTTTAAGTCATCCAAAAAAAAATGGAGCTACTATATTTGGAATTAATTCAAAATTAAAATTTAATTGCGAATGGGCAGCGTGGACTAATAGTACAGCTGTAAGAGAACTTGATTTTCATGATACTTTTCTTGCTGCTGATTATAGCCATCCTGGAGATAATATTCCTCCACTTATAGCTGTGGCTCAACAAAAGAAAAAAAGTGGTTTAGATCTTTTAAGAGGAATCATTACCGCATATGAAGTTCAGGTAAATCTGGTCAAAGGAATCTGTCTTCACAAACATAAAATAGATCACATTGCTCATCTTGGACCAAGTGTTGCAGCTGGTTTAGGTGCAATGTTAAAATTAAATACCAACACAATCTATCAAGCGATCCAGCAAGCACTCCATACAACAATTTCAACCAGACAATCTAGAAAAGGTGAAATTTCAAGCTGGAAAGCATACGCTCCAGCACATGCAGGTAAATTAGCTATAGAAGCTGTGGATCGAGTTATGAGGGGGGAAGGTGCACCTAGCCCTATATACGAAGGCGAAGATAGTGTGATTGCAAGAATTCTTGGTGGTAAAAAAGCTTTATATAAAGTTCCATTACCAAAAAAAAATCATGAAAAAAAAGCAATTCTAGAAACTTATACAAAAGAATACTCTGCAGAGTATCAAGCTCAAGCATTGATAGATATTGCTAAAAAGCTAAATAAAAAAATTAATAATTTAAATGAAATTAAAAAAATAGATATTTTTACCAGTCATCATACACATTATGTAATCGGTACAGGTGCAAATGATCCACAAAAAATGAATCCGAATGCTAGCAGAGAAACTTTAGATCACTCAATAATGTATATTTTTGCTGTAGCTCTTGAGGATGGGGATTTGCATCATATAAAATCATATACTAAATCAAGAGCAAAACAAAAAAGTACAATAAGAATATGGCATTCAATTAAAACACATGAAGATAAAAAATGGACTAAAAAATACCACGACCCAAAACCAAAAAATAAATCATTTGGAGCAAAGACAGTAGTTACTTTAAAAAACGGAAGAAAAATTATAGAAAGTTTAAATAGAGCTGACTCTCATCCATACGGTGCAAGACCTTTTAAAAGAGATAATTACATAAATAAATTTCTCGTTTTAACAAAAAATATAATTTCAAAAAAAGAAAGTGATCGTTTTTTAATAACTGTTCAAAAACTTATGAAATTAAAAGTTGGACAACTTGATAAGTTAAATATTATAATTAAAAAAACAAAATTAAAAAGAAATTATAAAAAAGGAATTTTCTAATGCATTTTGTCAAAAACAATCCAGAAGAAAAAAGGAAAGATTTTGATAAAAAACTTAAATCAAAAAAAATTTTGAGATTTCCTGGGGCTTACAATCCACTGACAGCAAAATTAATTGAAGAAATAGGTTATGATGGTGTGTATGTGTCCGGTGGAGTAATGTCTAATGATTTAGGTTACCCAGATATTGGTTTAACAACTCTTAAAGATGTAAGCTACAGATCAAATCAGATTTCTAGAGTAACTAATCTACCAACAATTGTTGATATTGATACCGGATTTAAATCTTGTAAAGAAACAATTCAAACTTTTGAGAATTGTGGAATAGCAGCAGTTCATATTGAAGATCAGGTTGAACAAAAAAGATGCGGTCACTTAGATAATAAAGAACTTATCTCAAAAGAAGAAATGGTTAAAAAAATTAAAGAATGTTTAAGTTCTAGAAAAGATCAAAATTTTAAAATAATTGCTAGATCAGATGCTAAAGACGTTGAAGGAATAGATAAAATGATTGATAGATGTAAATCCTATGTTGAAGCAGGAGCAGAAATAATATTTCCTGAAGCTCTTAAAGATGAAAAAGAATTTGAAATTGTTAGAAAATCTCTGGACTGTTATTTATTGGCTAATATGACTGAATTCGGTAAATCAAAAATATTAAATTACAAGGAATTAGAAAATCTTGGATATAATATTGTTATTTATCCTGTCACTACTCAGAGATTAGCTATGAAAAGTGTTGAAGATGGTTTGCGTGTCATTTATGAAGATGGACATCAGAATAACATTATTGATAAAATGCAGACCAGAAAAAGATTGTATGATTTGGTCGAATATGAAAAATACAATACATTGGACGAGAGAGTGTACAATTTTAGCTCCGAGGGACACGAATAATGCATAATGAAATAAAAAAAGGATTACTGGGGATTGTTGTTGATGAAACAACAATATCTCAAGTAATGCCTGAAATAAATTCTCTGACTTATAGAGGTTATACAGTACAAGAACTTTGCGACAAATGCAGCTTTGAGGAAGTAGCCTATTTAATTATAAACGGAAAGCTTCCTAACAAAAAACAATTAAAAAAATTTATTAAAGAAGAAAGATCGAATAGAAAACTTTCCAATCAAATATTAAAAGATATTGAAAAAATGCCCAAAAAAGCACATCCGATGGACGTTGTAAGAACTGCAGTGAGTTTGATGGCTCTGGAGGATAAAGAGACAATAGACAGCTCTCCTGAAGCGAATATGAGAAAGGCTATGAGAATATTTTCGAAAACACCTGTTGCTGTAGCTGCTTTCTTTAGAGTAAGAAAGGGTAAAAAGATAATAACTCCTAAGAAAAATTTGTCTTTTTCAGAAAATTTTTTTCATATGTGTTTTGGCAGTGTACCAAATAAAGAAATAGTAAAAGCATTTGATGTTTCTTTGATTTTATATGCTGAACATAGTTTTAATGTTTCAACATTCACCGCAAGAACAATCACAAGTAGCTTATCGGACATTCATGGAGCAATAACAGGTGCAATAGCCAGTTTAAAAGGGCCATTACACGGTGGAGCTAATGAGGAAGTTATGCGTATGATGAATAAGATTAAAAAGCCTGAAAACGCTCTGAAATGGATAAACAATGCTCTTGATAAAAAAGAAGTAATAATGGGCTTTGGCCACAGAGTTTATAAAAAAGGAGATTCAAGAGTACCAACTATGGAAAAATATTTTAATAAAGTTGTTAAAATAAAAAAGGATAAAAAATTTCAAAAGATTTACGATGTGGTTAAAAATGTAATGATTGAAAGAAAAAATATTCACCCAAATGTTGATTATCCTACTGGACCAACTTATCATTTAATGGGATTTGATATTGATTTTTTTACACCAATTTTTGTTATTTCAAGAATTACTGGGTGGTCAGCTCACATTATGGAACAACATGCTGCTAATAAATTAATAAGACCTCTTTCTAAATACAGTGGAGAGAAACATCGAAGAGTGATGCTTTTAAATCAAAGATAATTCAATTTTAAGAAAAAGCTTCTGCCCAAGTTCCTTCTGTTGCTGCCTTAGAATATTCTGTTGCACGACCTTCAAAAAAATTCATATGCTCTACTGCATTTAACATTGTATCCAACCATGTCAACGGATTTTTTTCTATTTGATAAATTGGTTTCAATCCCAATTGAATCAATCTTCTATTTCCAATCCATCTAATATAATCTTTTATCTCCTGTGAAGTTAATCCTTGTATAGGTCCCATTTTAAATGCAAGATCAATGAAGGCATCTTCGTGAGAAACTATTGTTCTACATGCTTCATAGATTTCTTTTTTTAGTTGAGAGGTCCATATTTCTGGTTTCTCTTCTATAAATTCTCTGAACAACCTTATCATTGAATTACAATGCAAAGTTTCGTCTCTTACTGACCAAGTAACAATCTGACCCATTCCTTTCATTTTATTGTGTCTTGGAAAATTTAATAAAATTGCAAAACTTGCAAAGAGTTGAAGACCTTCAGTGAAAGCGCTGAATACAGCAATTGTTTTTGCTATATTGTGATCTGATTTAACATCAAATCCTTGCATGTAATCATATTTATCTTTCATTTCTTTATAATTTAAGAATGCAGAATATTCGGATTCTGGCATTCCAATTGTATCTAAAAGATGAGAGTAAGCTGCAATGTGAACCGTTTCCATAGAAGCGAAAGAAGACATCATCATTAATACCTCTGTTGGTTTAAAGACATTCATATAATGTCTAATGTAACAGTTGCTGACTTCAACATCAGCTTGAGTAAAAAATCTAAAAATTTGCATTAGTAAATTTTTCTCTTCCGGCGTTAAATTTTTTTGCCAATCTCTAACATCGTCTCCTAAAGGAACTTCTTCAGGTAGCCAGTGAATTCTTTGCTGAGTTAACCAAGCATCATAACACCAAGGATACCTAAAAGGCTTATAAACAGGATTACCTACTAATAAGCCCATTTTTTTTGTTTTTTGTTTTTCCCCCTTTTTTTTTAAGTTTTCTACTGACATGATAAACATTCCTCGTATTCTATCTCATCCGATTTTTCAGTTTTTGATTTATATACATTTAATTTTACATCTGTTGATGATCCATTGTTAATGTTCTCTGCTCTTTGAATAGATTTTGACCTGCAATAATAAAGGCTTTTAAGGCCTTTTTTCCAAGCTTGAAAATGGATTTGGTGAAGTTCTTTTTTATGTACATCTGCAGGGATAAAAATATTTATTGATTGAGCTTGAGATATATTGGGTGTTCTATCAGCACCTAATTCAACTATCCATTGCTGATTGATTTCAAAGGCTGTTTTAAATACATTTTTTTCTTTTTGGGTTAAAAAATCTAAATGTGAAACCGAACCTTGGTTTGTTGTAATACCAGACCATGTTTCATCATCATTTTTATTATATTTTTCTAATATTTGTTGAAGATATTTATTTCTAACATTAAATGATCCTGAAAGTGTTTTATGAGTAAAACTATTTGCAGCTATAGGCTCAATACCAGGGGATGTTCCGCCACATATAATTGATATAGATGCTGTTGGTGCTATTGCAGTTTTATTCGAAAATCTTTCATTAATCCCGTAATCTGCAGCATCTGGACATGGCCCTCTTTCTTCAGCTAAATCTTTTGATGCTTGATCAACTTCTTCTTGAATATGTTCAAATATTTTTTTATTCCAAACTTTACTCATTACTGACTCGATTGGAATCATTTTTTGTTGAAAATAAGAATGAAGTCCCATTACACCTAAGCCAACACTTCTTTCTCTTAAAGCTGAATATGCTGCATCACTAAATTCTTCAGGAGCTTTCTCAATAAAATCAGTTAGTACATTGTCTAAAAATTTCATTACATCTTTGATAAAGTTTTTGTCATTTTTCCATTCATCATACTTTTCTAAATTCAATGATGATAAACAACAAACTGCTGTTCTATTTTTTCCTTCTTTATCAATTCCTGTGGGTAAAGTAATTTCACTACATAGATTAGAAGTTTTGACTGTTAATCCAGCTAACTTATGATGTTGCGGTATAAGTCTGTTAACAGTATCTATAAAAATAATATATGGTTCACCAGTCTCGATTCTAGCAGTTAATAATCTTATCCATAAATTCCTAGCTGATACCGTTGATTGAACTGTTTCGTCTTTTGGACTTTTTAGAGCCCATTGTTCATCTAATTCAACTGCTCTCATAAATGCATCTGAAACTAAAACACCGTGATGCAGATTTAACGCTTTTCTGTTAGGGTCACCACCAGTTGGCCTTCTCATTTCTATGAACTCTTCAATTTCAGGGTGCTCTATGGGTAAATAACAAGCGGCAGATCCTCTTCTTAGAGAGCCTTGGCTGATTGCCATAGTTAAAGAGTCCATAACTTTTATAAAAGGAATAATTCCTGAAGTTTTTCCAACTCTTCCAATTTTTTCTCCAATTGATCTTAAGTTTCCCCAATAACTTCCAATGCCCCCACCTTTTGCAGCAAGCCAAACATTTTCACTCCATAGATCTAAAATTCCTGAAAGGCTATCTCCTGCTTCATTTAAAAAACACGAAATCGGTAATCCTCTTTTTGTTCCTCCATTTGATAGAATGGGTGTAGCTGGCATGAACCATAAATCACTTATGTAGTTATATAATCTTTGAGCATGTAGATTATCGTCAGCATAATGACTAGCAACTCTTGCAAAAAGATCTTGGAAAGATTCGTTAAATCCTAGATATCTGTCACTTAGTGTTGCTTTTCCAAATTCAGTAAGATTGTTATCTTTAGACCTATGTATTTTAATTGTTATACCTTTTGAATTCTGAAATAGCTCAGCTTCATTATTTAGAGAGAATAGATCTGCCCTCTTTTCTAAGTTGTTATGTGCAATATTTGGTGAAAATTCGGAAACAGCTTTCTTGATGGCTTGAGACAGTACTTTATTCATTTAACCCCATTATACTTTTGTGTAAAACAACTAGATGTTGTATGCAGAACACCTTGATATACCATATAAAATAGAAATCAATAGAACATTTATAGAACATTAACAAAAAATATCAACTAAAAAAATAAAAAAAATGTATGAAACAAAGGACATGTCTAAAGAAATAAAAATAGATCCATTTGGCTTCAGGGAATACGACGCAAGGTGGATATATGAAAAAGATATAAATAAGCTAGGAATAGAAAATCTTGGAAAAGGATTAGGAACACAAATAATAAAACACACAAAAAAAAATAATCCAAGAGTTATCGTTGGTCACGATTATAGATCTTATAGTGAAGAAATAAAAACTTTTTTAAAAAAAGGATTAATTTCTACAGGATGCAATGTTGAAGATATTGGTTTATCATTATCTCCTACTGTTTATTTTGCTCAATTTAATTTAAATGCTGATGCAGTTGCAATGGTAACGGCAAGTCATAATGAAAATGGATGGACTGGTGTAAAAATGGGAATTCAAAAAGGCCTAACGCACGCACCAGAAGAAATGAAAGAATTAAAAGAAATAACGTTAAATAGTAAGTTTATTGAAGGTGATGGGAATGAAAAAAAAATAGAAAATTTTCAAAAAATATATATTCAGGATTTAATACAAAAAAACAAAATTAAAAAAAAAATTAAAGCTGTTGTGGCATGTGGAAATGGTACAGCTGGAATATTTGCTCCAGAAATTTTAAGAGGCATAGGTTGTGAGGTGGTGGAATTAGACTGTAATTTAGATTTTACTTTCCCAAAATATAATCCAAACCCAGAGGATCTTAAAATGCTCCATGCAATTAGTAAGGCAGTAAAAGAGAATAATGCAGATATAGGTTTTGGTTTTGATGGTGATGGAGATCGTGTTGGAGTTATTGATAATAAGGGTAACGAAATTTTTTCAGATAAAATTGGTTTACTTATTGCAAGAAATCTTTCATCAAAACATAAAGGATCTAAGTTTGTTGTTGATGTTAAATCAACAGGTTTATATGCAAAAGATAAAATTCTTTTAGAAAATAATTGTGAAACAATTTATTGGAAAACAGGTCATTCCCATATTAAAAGAAAAGTTCACACAGAAAAAGCATTAGCTGGTTTCGAAAAAAGTGGTCATTTCTTTTTTAATCAACCATTAGGTTATGGTTATGATGATGGAATAAATTCTGCAATACAAATTTGTCATTTACTAAATAATAAAAATAAAAAAATGAACGAAATTTTCAATGAACTGCCAAATACTTATCAGTCACCAACAATGGCACCTTTTTGTAAAGATGATGAAAAATATCAAGTTGTTGAAAATTTAATAAAAAAAATTGAAAAAATTAAATCTGATAATATAAAAATAGATGATCAAGTAATAATTGAAGTGCTTACTGTAAATGGTATTAGATTTTCTTTTGAAGATGGATCGTGGGGATTAATTAGAGCTTCATCTAATAAACCTTCATTAGTAATAGTAACGGAAAGTCCCACATCAAATCAAAGAAAAAAAAATATTTTTAATTTTATTGATAATCTGCTTCAGAAAACTGGTAAAATTGGAAAATATGATCAGAAAATTTAATTTAAATAATTTTTTAATTTATCAGAAAAAATCACTTTCTTACTGTTCATATAATCTTCATGATTTTTTTCGATACTTTTTAACTCATAAAGATAATTAATCATCACTCCAAATGACCTTTTAAAACCAGTTTCAGATACATTGGCATTAACAACTATATCGTCAACAATAGCTCCATTACCTAAGTGGAATCTGGCTACATCATTAATTGGCAATCCTTCATGGTTTTTTTCATTTATAATATAATGAGCAACTAACTTTATCATTCCTTCTTTATTTGAAAGAATTCTGCTGTCACCCAACTTTAAATCTGATGATTTTAAAAATGATAAATCCATTTGTAAATTTCCTAAAATTATTTTGATTTTATTTTCATCTAAATAAGAGAACCATTCAACAAATCCTGGTATAGGCGATAAGGTTCCAAAGTTTTTAATCTGAGGTAATTCTTCCTGAATTTCATATACAACTCTTTTAATTAAAAAATTTCCTAAAGTTATTCTTGATAAACCTTCTTGACAGTTACTGATTGAGTAAAATGTTGCAGTATCATATTTTTTGTTACTTTCTCCTGATGGTTTCATTATTTCTTGAATAGATTTGCCTAGCCCTTTTGTTAAAGCAACTTGTACAAAAATTATAGGTTCATCTTCTAGAGCTGGATGGAAATATGAAAAAAATCTTCTGTCTTCACCTAACCTTCTCTTAAGTTCATTCATATCATTTATATGATGCACTCTTTCATATTTCATGATTTTTTCTAAGACAGCAGCTTTTGTTTCCCAGGTAATTTTTTCTAGCTTTAAAAACCCCGGATTAAACCATGCACTAAATAAATGTCTTAAATCATTATCAAAGGGAACAAGATCTTTATTATCGTTTAAAATTTTTAATAAATCTTCTCTTAAAGAAACTATAATTGATGTTCCGTTAGGAGCCATATTCATTCTTCTAAAAAGTTCTCTTCTTTTTCCTTCGGCTACTTTAAATAATGTAGACAAATTTTTTTCATTTTGGGATTTTGTGTATAATTCAATGGCCTCACCTACTTTGGTATGGTTAGGTTTATATTTTTCGTTAAGCTTTTTAAAAAAATTAAATTTATTTTCATTTGATAATTCTTGATATAGACTTGTAATATCTCTAGCAACAGTAATTCCAAATACTGCACCTTTGTTAGATAATAAATCATCACATAATGATAAAATTGAATCTAAATCATTTTTTTTAATATTAGATTTATTAAATAATTTCTGACCAACATCTGCTATGGAAGAGATAATTTCTTTTAAATTAAACATAAACAGTTTTTAACATTCTTTTAATATTAATTAATATTCAAATATTCGATAAGGGACCTGATAGAAACTATTATCAAAAAAGTGCCAAAAATCTTACTTAATAGTTTTTTATCAATTTTATAAACAGCTTTAGCACCTAATCTTGCCGTTACCATTGTCACGGGAACAAAAACTAAAAAACCTAAAAGATTGATATAACCAACGCTGAAAGGTGTATTAACATTATCAATAATTTTTCCTCCAGATATCATTGTTATTGTGCCGCTCACAGCTATCAAAAATCCTACAGCTGCTGCAGTTCCTATTGATTTTCTAATATCATAACCAGAGGCTCTCATAAAAGGTACCATTAAAGATCCTCCACCAATTCCTAGTGGTACCGAAATAAAACCTATGACAATGCCCGATATATTTTTTATAAAATTAGAGATTTTTTTAGGATTTTCAACAAGTTTTTCTCTTAAAAAAATAAAAAATAATCCAACCATAAATGCAAAGATTGAAAAAAATAAAATTAAAGCAGGAGTTTTTAAGTTTACAGCAAGAAAAGTACCTGCAATTACACCTAGTAAAATAAAAATACCAAATGATTTAACCGTCTTAAAATCAACAGCATCATATTCCATATGTGTTTTAGTAGAGATTATTGAGGTTGGAATAATAATTGCTAAAGAAGTACCTACGGATAAATGCATTCTCGTAACTAAATCAAAATCTAAAACAGTAAAAGCATAATACAATGCAGGAACCATTATAATTCCACCGCCTACACCCAGAAGACCAGCCATAAATCCAGCTACAGCTGCTGCAACTGCTAACACTGTAAGTAGATTAACTATTTCATTTAAGTTTAAATTTTCCATTATGTGTTAGCTTGAATGACCTTTTCATTATTTTGAACAATAGTCATTATATGTTTGGCTTTTTGAAAGTCTGAGTCTCTTGCCATCATAGGTGCTACTGAAACTTTTCTATTTATATCTTTTTTAATATCCAAGAGGTTTACCCATAAGTTTATCTGGCAGCCAAGTTACAATTTCAGGAAAGACACATAATATAAATATTGATAAAACCATCATCATCATAAATGGAAAGGATC
>Ga0208830_1000441_pt1 | contig 21056 bp, 13 predicted proteins | sample DeeseametaMP2634_FD_184169 | JGI IMG/M metagenome (GOLD analysis project Ga0208830, IMG submission 184169) | Marine microbial communities from the Deep Atlantic Ocean - MP2634 (SPAdes) | ecosystem: Environmental > Aquatic > Marine > Oceanic | place: Northeast of Antigua and Barbuda, North... | reverse complement strand
TCCCATTGGTCTGAACATCGGGGCGTCGTCTCCATGGGAGGTGGCACTGTCGGTGGTCGCCGAAATAGTTGACGCCTGCCGCGGGGACACACGTGGCGTCGTTGCTCCCTTGCGCAAACCGCATGTCGCTGCCTGAAGCGACCGGGTGCCACGCCATCGTCCTCGCCGCGGGGGCGGGTAGTCGGTTCGGAGGGGGGAAACTGCTTGCTCCTTTTCGCGAACGCCCGCTCATCCACTGGTCCGTCGCAGCAGCCCTTTCGTCCCGTGTAACCAGCGTAACGGTTGTTCTTGGAGCGCAGGCCGATGACGTCGCGGCAGCCTTGGCACCGTTCGCCGATCGCCGTCTTTCTCTGGTTCGCTGCAGGCATTGGAAAGAGGGGTTGTCGGCGTCGCTGACATACGGGCTGCGAACGCTGCCACAGGACACGCGCGCGGTAGCGATCTTTCTTGGCGACATGCCCGATCTCGATCCCGGACTGGCCCATCGTGTGCTCACAGAGGTGGCTGGCGGCGCCCCGGCAGCGTATCCCGAGTGTAAAGGTATCCCGGGGCATCCGGTGGCTTTGTCCAGCAAGCTATTTCCTCTGATCGAAAGTCTCAAGGGCGATCAGGGCGCTCGCGCCGTACTTGCCGGACAAAGCGGTGTTATCCGTGTTCCAACCGACGATCCCGGCTCCATCGCCGATATCGACACAAGGCACGATCTGAAGCGGTTGGAACCTTAGCCCGTTCGTTTCGACCTAGATCGTGAAATCCAGCCGATATCCGGGAGTATAGTGCAACGCCATGGTCGTGACAGAGCGTTCGCCGAGCCACGTCGTTCGGCGCATGGTGAAAAGCGCCTCTCCGCGCCCGATACTCAGCATTTGCGCTGTTCTCGCTTCAGCCGATATCGCCGACAGTTCTACCTCGCCGCGCGTGAAGGGGACTTTGCGAACTAACCATTCGTTTGCGCTCAGCGTGCCGAAGTCGGCAGTTTCGAAATCGGGTACCGTAGCAAGGTTTACCCAGCGTGTTTCGAAAGCGAAAGGCTGCCCATCCGCAAGATGCAGGGTCTCCAGATAGGCTGCCGATCTGTCTTCCGGGATCTGAAGGCCAAGCGAAGTTGGGACGGGTGGCCGCGTCGTCCGGCGCTTTACGATCTCGCAACTGTAGGCTCGTCCCATGTCTTCAACCTGTTCGCGCACCAGCGGAATGCGGACCTGCGCCTGGGGCAGGGGCAGTGGGCGTACGCGGGTGCCGCCCTTGCGCTTGCGTTCCACGATGCCTTCTTCGGCCAGGGCCTGAAGAGCGCGATTCACCGTGGTCCGCGAACAGCCATACTGTTCGGCGAAGTCGACCTCGCCCGGGATCAGTTCACCCAGTTTCCATTCGCCCGCCACGATGCGGGCACGAATTGCTTCGCGAATGCCGCGGTGGGTATGTGCATTCACAGGGCGGCGGCCAGTTCGCGGATAGTGCGGGCGAAGCGCGCACGGATGTCGGCAGCGCGAAAATGCTCCCCACCTTGCACGATGTGGCGGCCCGCCGACCACAAATCGCTAACGGCGGGTGCTTCCACGCCGAAAATCCACGCATCGAGCCGCTGGTCCGGTTGCGGCCAGTCGAGGAAGGGCAGATCATCGCGCAGGCCGACGATGTCGGCCCGCATCCCGATTTCGATAGTGCCTGCTTTCCGTCCGATTGCCTGCGCACCGCCGCGAGCCGCCCGCTCGTAAAGATAGCGCCCGTTGGACCGGGTCGCGTCATCGGTCAGCACCGCGCGCTGGCGGTGCTTCAGTCGCTGCGAAACTTCGAGCATGCGCAGTTCTTCCGCGACCGAAAGGCGAATGTTGGAATCCGAACCGATGCCGTAGCGCCCGCCAGCCGCAAAATAGTCACGGGCTGCGAAAGTCCCGTCGCCAAGGTTTGCCTCGGTGGTCGGGCAAAGGCCCGCCACCGCGCCCGAAGCGGCAAGGGCCTTAACCTCGCTTGCATCGAGATGAGTTGCATGGATCAGGCACCAGCGCTCGTCCACCGGCATATTGTCGATCAGCCAGCGAACAGGACGCGCGCCCAGATGGCCCTCTACCTCTTCAACTTCCCTGATTTGTTCGGCGGCATGGATATGGATGGGTCCTTCAGGGCAGAGCGCCAGGCATGCCTCGATCCCGTCCCGATCGACCGCCCGGAGCGAATGCGGGGCAATGCCAAGGCGAAAGTCTTGCGGCAGACTGCGGCTGTTATCGGCAATCCGCGCATACAGAGCCTCGAACTGGTCGACGCTATTGCCGAACCGCAACTGGCCACCATTCAGCGAACGCCTGTCCAGCCCGCCATAAGTATAGAGTACCGGCAGATGGGTGAGGCCGATGCCACTGGTCTGGCTCGCCGCAAAGATGGCGTTGGACAATTCGGCGATGTCGTCGAACTTTTCGCCGCCGACCTGGTGGTGCACGTAATGGAATTCGGCCGATGCGGAATAGCCCGCCTGTGCCATTTCCATCTGCACCAGTGCAGCGATGGATTCGATGTGGTCCGGCGTCAGTATATCCAGGAACCGGTACATCACTTTCCGCCAGGTCCAGAAATCGTCCACCCCCTGCGGGCCCCGCGCTTCGGCCAGCCCCGCCATGGCGCGCTGAAAGCTGTGCGTGTGGACATTGGCGAGGCCGGGCAGGGCAGTTCCGACAGCAGTGGCGGGATCGAAACCGCGCGGGGATATCTCCACGATAGTGCCAAGTTCATCGAGGTGAATGGCGTGGTCGGCAAGCCATCCAGAGGGCGTTAGAACCTGCCGTGCGGAGATGATGCCAGCCATTTACCGTTGCGCCTTTCTGGTAATATGTGCATACATAATCACACGGTAAGGAGATGCGCAAGAGTATGGCAGGCCGAGTCTTCACCCACTGCAAAGCCGCGACGCTGGTCGCAGGGGCGACGGGCTATGGTCTGGTCGAAGACGCTGCGATTGCAGTCCAAGAGGGGCGGATTTCCTGGGTCGGGGATGCAAGCGATCTGCCGCAGGATTACGCCGATTGGGAGAAGGTCGAGCTGGAGGGGGCACTCGTCACGCCCGCGCTGGTCGATTGCCACACGCATCTGGTGTTCGGCGGCGATCGCAGCCGCGAATTCGCGCTCAGGCTGGAAGGCGCCAGCTACGAGGAAATCGCGCAGGCGGGCGGCGGCATCCGCTCCACCGTTTCGGCCACCCGCGCCGCCAGCGATGCCGATCTGCTGCACAGCGCGCTGCGACGAGCCGATGACCTGATCGCGGACGGCGTGGCGGTGATCGAGATCAAGTCCGGCTATGGCCTGACCATCGAGCACGAATTGCGCATGCTGCGCATCGCGCGCGAGATCGGCAGAAAGCGCTCCGTCCGCATCCGCACCAGCTGGCTCGCGGCCCACGCGCTGCCTCCCGAATTCGAGGGCAAGGCGGACCGCTACATCGACGAAATCGTGATCCCGGGCCTTGAAGCCGCCGTCGCCGAAGGTCTGGTCGATGCGGTCGACGGGTTTTGCGAAGGCATCGGCTTTTCGCCCGCGCAGATCCGCAAGGTGTTCGACAAGGCACGCGAACTGGGCGTGCGGGTCAAGCTGCACGCCGAACAACTGAGTGACCTCAAGGGCTCGGTAATGGCCGCCGAATATGGCGCCTTGTCCGCCGATCATCTCGAATGGCTCGCGCCCGAAGACGCCGCCATCCTGGCTGAAAAAGGCGTGGTCGCGGTCCTGCTGCCGGGGGCATTCTATGCCCTGCGCGAAACGCGCCTTCCGCCGCTGGACGCGCTACGCGAGAACGGTGTGGCGATGGCGCTCGCCACCGATTGCAATCCGGGCAGCTCGCCCATGTCCTCGCTGCGCCTCGCCATGAACATGGGGTGCACCCTCTTTCACATGACCCCCGAAGAAGCGCTCGCCGGGGCGACCCGCCATGCCGCGAAGGCGCTGGCGCTGGAGGAAGACCACGGCACGATCGAGGCGGGCAAGCGCGCCGACCTCGCGGTATGGGGCGTCTCTCACCCCGATTATCTCAGCTACTGGATCGGCGGGCACTTGCTGCGCGGCCGGATCACTGCAGGATCATATCACGATGCTTGAATTGTCGCCCGGTTCGCTGGGGTTGGCACAGATCGAGGAACTGTACCGTTCGCCCGGCCCCTTCCGGATCGACCAGCCGGCGATGGATGCCGTGGCCCGATCGGCCGACCGCCTCGGCGCGGCGCTCGGCTCGGGCGAGGCGATCTACGGCGTCAACACCGGCTTCGGCAAGCTCGCCAGCGTGCGCATCGGCGAAACCGATCTCGGCACGCTTCAGCGCAATCTGGTGCTTTCGCACAGCGCGGGCTTCGGACCGCCGCTCGATCCGCAGATCGTGCGCTTCATCATTGCGCTCAAATGCCTTTCGCTGGGGCGCGGGGCGTCCGGGGTCCGGCCCGTGGTCGTCGAACGGTTGCAGCAGCTGGTCGAGGCCGGCGTGACCCCCGTGGTCCCGGAAAAGGGATCTGTCGGCGCATCGGGCGATCTGGCGCCGCTGGCCCATGTCGCTGCCGCGCTGATCGGGGAAGGCGACGCCTTCTACAGGGGCGAACGCATGGCGGCGGGCGCGGCACTGCAGCGCGCAGGTCTCGAACCGGTCGTGCTCGAGGCCAAGGAAGGGCTTGCGCTGCTCAACGGCACGCAGGTGTCCACCGCTCTGGCCTTTGCCGCACTGTTCGACAGCTGGCGGCTGGCGATCAATTCGCTCGTCACCACGGCGCTGTCGCTCGATGCGGCGATGGGTTCGACCGCGCCGTTTCATGACGAGATCCACCGCCTGCGCGGCCATCGCGGCCAGATCGTGGCGGCGCAGATCATTCGCGACCTGCTGGACGGATCGCAGATCCGCGAAAGCCACCGCGAAGACGATCTGCGCGTTCAGGACCCCTATTGCCTGCGCTGCGCACCGCAGGTGATCGGCGCCTGTCTCGACCAGCTGGCGCATGCCGGCGAAGTCCTGCGGATCGAGGCCAATGCCGCGACCGACAACCCGCTGGTGCTGAGCAACGGCTCCATCGTGTCGGGCGGCAATTTCCACGCGGAACCGGTCGGCATGGCGGCAGACGGTATCGCCATCGCCGTGTCCGAAATCGGTGCCATCGCCCAGCGGCGCATCGCCCTGCTGGTCGATCCGGCCTTGAGTTTCGGGCTGCCCGCCTTCCTTGCACCGTCGCCGGGCCTGCAATCGGGGCTGATGATCGCCGAGGTCACCAGCGCCGCGCTGATGAGCGAGAACAAGGCGCTGGCCAATCCGCGCGTGGTCGATTCCACCCCGACGTCCGCCAATCAGGAAGACCATGTGTCCATGGCCTGCCACGGCGCGCGCCGTCTGATCGAGATGAACGGCAATCTGGCCGCTATCGTCGGGATCGAGGCGATGACGGCGGCACAGGGGGTCGAGTTTCGCGCGCCTCTCGCCACCAGCGACACGCTGGGCGCGGTCATCGCGCGTATCCGCGACGCCTCGCCCACGCTTACCGAAGACCGGCTGATGGAACCCGATATCGCCGCCATGGCGCAATTGCTGGGCTCCAAGCTCCTGAGTGAAGGCGTAGCCTGTTCCTCGATCGCGGATTTCGCCGGGTGAGCCCGGTCAGGGTCATCCCGGGCGATGGCCCGATCGTGCTGGCCCAGCCGCATTCGGGCACCTTCGTGCCGCAGGACATCGCGGCGAACCTGACCGCGCGGGGCCGCAAGCTCGCCGATACGGACTGGCACATTCCGCAGCTCTACGACGATCTGGTACCCGATGCCACGATCGTGCGGGCCGAATTCAATCGTTATGTGATCGATGCCAACCGTCCGCCCGATGGCGCGACGCTGTATCCCGGGCAGAACACCACCGGGCTGGTCCCGATGGTCGATTTCGAAAACCACCCCCTGTGGCTCGAAGAACCGGGCGACGCCGAAATCGCGCGCCTTCGCGAAGCGTTCCACCACCCTTACCACGCCGCCCTGCAGGCCGAACTGGACCGGGTGCGCGGCCTCCACGGTTTCGCCGTGCTCTACGATTGCCATTCGATCCAGTCGTGCCTGCCATTCCTGTTCGAAGGCCGGCTGCCTGATCTCAATATCGGCACCGACAATGGCGCGACCTGCCATCCCGCGATCGAGGCGGCGGTCGCGAACGCCTGTGCCGACGGGCCCTACAGCCATGTCGTCAACGGGCGGTTTCGCGGCGGCTGGACCACGCGGCATTACGGCCGGCCCGACTGCAAGATCCACGCGATCCAGATGGAAATCGCGCAATCGACCTATCTCGAAGCGGAGGAACCGCCCTTCGCCTATTCCCCCGACAAGGCCGCCAGCCTGCGCGATACGCTCGCCGCGGTGTTCGGCGGCATCCAGAGCACATTCGGAGACCTTGCATGAGTATCGACCGCCGCAACGCCCGCGACATCAAGGCGCCGACCGGCCCCGAACTCACCTGCGGCAGCTGGCAGACCGAAGCGCCGTTGCGCATGATCCAGAACAATCTCGACCGCGAGGTGGCGGAAAACCCTGACGAGCTGGTGGTCTATGGCGGTATCGGCCGCGCGGCGCGCAGCTGGAGCGATTTCGAAGCGATCCTGTCGAGCCTCAAGACCCTAGCGGACGATGAGACGCTGCTGGTGCAGTCGGGCAAGCCCGTGGGCGTGTTCCGCACGCATGCCGATGCCCCGCGCGTACTGATCGCGAATTCGAACATCGTGCCGCACTGGGCGAACTGGGACCATTTCAGCGAGCTCGATAGGAAGGGCCTGATGATGTACGGCCAGATGACGGCCGGTTCGTGGATCTACATCGGCACGCAGGGCATCGTTCAGGGCACCTACGAAACCTTCGTCGAGGCAGGTCGCCAGCATTATGGCGGCGATCTGACGGGCAAGTGGATCCTGACCGGCGGGCTTGGCGGCATGGGCGGGGCGCAGCCGCTCGCCGCGGCGATGGCCGGGGCCTGCTGCCTGGCGGTCGAATGCAATCCCGAGAGCATAGATTTCCGCCTGCGCACGCGCTATCTCGACGAGAAGGCCGAAAGCCTGGACGAAGCGCTTGCCCTGATCGAGCGCTGGACCGCCGCGGGCGAGGCGAAATCGGTCGGCCTGCTCGGCAACGCCGCCGAAATCTTCCCCGAACTGGTGAAGCGCGGGGTGCGGCCCGACATCGTCACCGACCAGACCAGCGCGCATGATCCGGTCAACGGTTACCTGCCCGAAGGCTGGACCATGGGCGAATGGCGCGCCAAACGCGAAAGCGATCCCAAGGCGGTGGAGAAGGCCGCGCGCGCATCCATGCGCAAGCAGGTCGAAGCCATGATCGCCTTCTGGGAAGCGGGCGTGCCGACGCTCGATTACGGCAACAACATCCGTCAGGTCGCGCTGGAGGAAGGGCTGGAAAATGCCTTTGCCTTCCCCGGTTTCGTGCCTGCCTATATTCGCCCGCTGTTCTGCCGCGGGATCGGCCCGTTCCGCTGGGCCGCGCTGTCGGGCGATCCGGAAGACATCTACAAAACCGACGCCAAGGTGAAGGAACTGCTGCCCGACAACCACGCTCTGCACAACTGGCTCGACATGGCCCGCGAACGGATCGCCTTTCAGGGCTTGCCGGCACGGATCTGTTGGGTCGGGCTGGGCGACCGCCACCGCCTGGGCATGGCGTTCAACGAGATGGTCGCCAGCGGCGAGCTGAAAGCACCGGTGGTGATCGGTCGCGACCATCTCGACAGCGGATCCGTCGCCAGCCCCAACCGCGAAACCGAAGCCATGAAGGACGGCTCGGATGCGGTCAGCGACTGGCCGCTGCTCAACGCGCTGCTCAACACGGCGAGCGGGGCGACCTGGGTCAGCCTGCATCACGGGGGCGGGGTCGGCATGGGCTTTTCGCAGCATGCGGGCATGGTCATCGTGGCCGACGGGACCGAGGATGCCGCGCGCCGGCTCGAACGCGTGCTGTGGAACGACCCGGCCAGCGGCGTGATGCGCCACGCCGATGCGGGCTACGAGGATGCGCTCGATTGCGCGCGGGAAAAGGGCCTGCACCTTCCCGGCATTCTGGGCGCATAGGTCCACGCATTTCGCGGACCCTTGCCGACCGTTGGTCGAGAGGGCTTTGCTACCGGAGCGAGTGCAGCTAGCCTCCCGGCGCATATCTGGGGAGCTACATCAATGAGCCGTAATTTCAGCCGCTTCGCATCGGCGATCGCCATCGCTTGCGCCACCGTCTCCGTGCCTGCGTTCGCGCAGGATCATTCGGGGCACCATGCCGGCATGTCTGCCAGTGAACACGATGCTGCCAAACTGCATGCACTTTTCGAGCGCAGCGAAGCCGAAGCGCTCGATCGCAATCCCATAACCGCCTTCTTTCGCGGGGACTTTTCCGATGCGGACAAGCTGGGAGATTTCTCTCCCGCCAGCTACGCCGAAGAGCGCGCCGCTGCGGAGGCGAATCTGGCCGAACTGGCGACCGTGGACCGCGATGCACTGAGCGAAACCGATCGCATCGCCTATGATGTCTTCGAATACACCCAACAGCGGACGCTGGCGATGACCTCGCCCGAGATACTGCCCACCGTGCTTGCGCTGCCGATCGATCATTTCCGCGGGATGCATGTGTTCTACCCGCGTTTTTCCGCGCCCGGCGCGCTGATGCCGTACGACACGGTCGAGGACTACGAAAACAATTTCAGCCGTCACCGTGAAATGGCGAAGATCGTCGATCAGGCGATCGCGCGCTTCAGGACTGGCGCAGCATCGGGCATCACTTTGCCGCGCATGTCGGTAGAATTGATGATCGAACAACTCGATCTTCAGCTCGATGCGCCGATCGAAGAAAGCCCCTACTGGTCTCCGGTTGCAAATTTCCCCGACAGCATTTCGCAGGCCGAACAGGAACGGCTGACGAAGGAGCATCGCGAGGTACTTACCGGCACGTTGATGCCTGCGTTCAAGAAGCTGCGGGATTATCTGGCCAACGAATATCTGCCGCAAGCGCGCACAAGCATTGCTGCAACCGACAACCCCGGCGGCGAAGCTTACTATGCCTATCGCATCGAGGATAACACGACCCTCCCGCTGACCGCGCAGCAGGTCCACGACACCGGTCTCGCCGAAGTCGCGCGCATCAACGCTGCGATCGAGGAAGCGAAAGCGGAGGCCGCAGGGCGTACGGGTGAAACATATACCAGCAAGGCGGATTTGCAGGCCGCGTGGTATGACGTCGCCGAACGGGTCGATCCGTTGATGAACCAACTGTTCCTGCGCATTCCAAAGACCGAACTGCGGATCGAACCTTACGAACCCTACCGTGAAAAGTTCAACCTTGCCGCTAGCTATATGGCTGGCAAAGCCGACGGATCGCGGCCAGGCACCTTCTATTTCAGCGGCTACAATGTTGCAGAGCGCAAGCTGGGCACGTCGATCGCGCTGTACATGCACGAGGGCAATCCCGGCCATCACTTCCAGTCTATGTTCGCTATCGAGAATGAGGAATTGCCCGAATTCATGCGCTACGGCGGGTTCACCGCTTTCAGCGAAGGCTGGGGCCTGTATGCCGAAAGCCTGGGTTACGAACTTGGCCTGTATGACGATCCGGTTGATCGCCTTGCAGCCCTTCAGGGCGGTGAATTGCTGCGCGCCGTGCGGCTGGTTGTCGATACCGGTATGCACGCCCTCGGCTGGAGCCGCGATCAGGCGATCGAATATATGGTTGCTAACGGGCAACCCCGTGATTTCGCCGATAGCGAAACCGCGCGCTACATCGTGATGCCCGCGCAAGCACTCGCCTACAAAACGGGTGAACTGAAGATCAAGGAACTGCGCGCCAAGGCGCAGGCCGCATTGGGCGAAAATTTCGACGTGCGCAGGTTCCATGAGCAGGTGCTCAATACAGGCGACATGCCGCTGCCGGTGCTGGAATCCAAAATAGACGCGTGGATTGCCGGGGGTGGTCAGTGAGCGCAGCGAAAGGGACCCGAACGGCCATGAACCGCATCGCTCTGACAGCCGCTTCCGCCTTTGCCATCGCTGTTACTGCGGTGGCGGCTCCGGCTGCACTTGCCCAGCCCGGCACGGCTCCAACCGCTCAGCACGGCGAAGGACAGAAGCTGCGCGATCTTCTCGCGCGAAGCGAAGCTGCTGCACTCGACCGATCGCCCATATCCGCATTTTACAGGGGCGATTTTTCGGATGCGGACAAGCTCGGCGATTTTTCGCCGGCAAGCTTTGCGGCTGACCGCGTAGCAACCGAAGCAGAGTTGGCCGAACTGGCAACGATCGATCGATCCGCGCTGGGCGCACAGGACCAGATCGCCTACGATACGTTCCGTTATGCCGGTGAGCGTACGCTCGCCGGGTTGCAGCCGGAAATCCTGAAAATCCGCTTGGCGCTGCCGCTGGATCACTTCACCGGCATTCAGGGCGATTATCCGGGATTTTCCGCCCCCGATGGTGTGATGCCGTTCAAGACGCCGGGCGATTACGCCGCCAATATCGCTCGCCACGAGGCTTACGGGCAAATGGTGGAAGACGTCATCGCGCGGTTCGATAACGGGCTGGAACAGGGCATCACCCTGCCGCGACTGACGGTCGAGATGATGATTGAACAGCTCGACACACAGCTTTCGACGCCTGCCGAAGAGAACGCCTATTATGCGCCGCTGCGGGCACTGCCTGACAGTTTCACCGATGGTCAGAAAGAGCAGGCTCGTGCAGATTTGACAGCGTCGATCGATCAAACGCTCTATCCGGCTATCCGTCGTCTGCGGGCTTATCTGGCAGATACCTATCTGCCCAAGGCACGCGATACGGTTGGTCTTTCTGCCATGCCGGGCGGCGACGCCTTTTACGATTATCGCATCGCCGAAATGACTACTCTGCCGCTAACCGCGCAGGAGGTTCAAGATCTCGGTCTGTCTGAAGTCGCGCGGATCAGCAAGGCGCGCGAGCAGACGATTGCTGAGCGGGGTGAACGTCGCCCGCAAATCTACAAAACGAAGGACACCTTGCAGGCAGCCTGGTACGAAACCGCCAAGGAAGTCGACAGCAAGATCGGCCCGATGTTCCTCAGCGGACCCGAAACACCGCTGCGGATCGAACCTTACGAACCCTATCGCGAACAGTTCTTCCTCGCGGCGTCCTATCAGGCGGGCGACCCCGAGCGTAATCGGCCGGGCACCTTCTACTTCAGCGGCTGGAACGCTGCCGAACGCGAACTGAGCCCCTCGGTCCGGCTATACATGCACGAAGGCAACCCCGGCCATCACTACCAGATCATGTTCGCCATCGAAGACGAGAACCTACCCGATACGCTAAAGCACGGCTGGTACACCGCGTTCGGCGAAGGATGGGCACTTTACGCCGAAAGCCTCGGGTATGAATTGGGTCTCTACGATGATCCGGTGGAGCGGCTGCAGGCCCTGGAGGATGGCGAGTTGAAACGCGCTGTCCGGCTGGTTGTCGATACCGGGATCCATGCCCTCGGCTGGACCCGCCAGCAGGCGGCCGATTACATGGTCGAGAACGGCAGTGCGCGCGATTACGCGGAAAACGAGGTCGCTCGCTACATCGCCATGCCGGGGCAGGCGCTTGGCTACAAGATAGGCGAATTGAAAATCAAGGAACTGCGTGCTCGCGCCGAAGCGGCGCTAGGCGATGGTTTCGACATTCGCCGGTTCCACGATCAGGTGCTCAACAGCGGCAACGTCCCGCTCGCGGTACTGGAAGCCAAGATCGATGCATGGATCGCAGCCGGCGGCCAATAGCCTGACTGTGCAGTGGTAAAAAAAGGGGGCCGCGCGATCCAGTGTCGCGCGGCCCACTTTTTTGTCTCTCAGGCGTCAGTCCGCGCTGGCGGTGCCGGTCGTGCCTGCAGGAAGATCGGGACGGGTGGCGGGTAGTTTCGCCTTGCGGTCGCCCGTCTTCAGATAGGTGTCGAACCAGCGCATCATACGCAGGTTATAATCGTACCGGGCGGCGGCCCTGCTATTGCCGTGACCTTCGCCCGGAAACAGGACGAGCCGCACTGGCACGTCGGGCTTGCGCACCTTCATGCTCCGATAAAGCTCGTAGCTCTGGCTGGGGGCAACGCGGGTATCTTCGGCGCCGTGCATGATCAGCAGCGGCGTGTTCGCCTTGTCGACATGGTAGATCGGCGATACCTCCAGCATGGCCTGCCAGTCGTCCCACGGCCATTTGCCCGAATGCACATTGTACATCTCGTATGGGATGTCGGTCGTTCCGAACTTGCTAACCTGGTTGGAAATGCCCACGAACATTACGCCGGCGGCGAACTCGTCGCTCAATGCGGTTGCGGCCCAGCCGGTGGCGTAGCCGCCATACGATCCGCCAGTGATGCCGGTACGGTCCGGATCGGCTATTCCCGCGTCGACAAGGGCACGCTTGGCATCGACCAGATCGGTGAATTCCGGATCGGTGTAATTGCCGGTGTGCTGCTTGGAAAAAGCCGTGCCGTAGCCGGTGGAGCCGCGATAATTGGGGAGGAACACGGCATAGCCCTGTCCGGCGGCAACCTGTCCCGGCTTCGAATAGGCGGTCTGCCAGCCATTGCTGTCATGTGCTTCCGGGCCGCCATGGACGTTAAGGATCAGGGGCGCGCCACCACGCTTGGCCCCGCCGACGGGTTCGATCAGAACGCCTTCGACTTCCTGCCCGTCGCGCGCAGTATAGGTGAAGGCGCGCTGCTTGCCGAAGTCGATGTCCTTCAGCCAATCGTTATGGGTGGTCCAGCGCTGGAAGCCGTCGTCCTTCCAGACGAAGAGCTCGGTCGGATGCTGCGGGCTGCTCGCTTCCACCGCAATAGTGTTTCCGCCAGCCTGAATGCTCGACAGGATAAGCTCGCCCCCATCGTGCTCCGCAGCGACGGAACCGTCGGCATTATAGATCCGCAGAGCGCTCTGTGCGCCCTTGTGGATCACTGCCGCCAGCCGCCCGTCGGCCAGCCATTCGGCGTCGACCGCGGCTTCGGGCGCACCGGCGTTGAGCGCGCGATACTGCCCGGTCGCCATGTCGACCAGATGCAGCGTCGTCTCAGCAGGATCGTTCATATCGACCCCGGCAATCATCGAAAGCTGCGTCCCGTCCGGAGAAATCTCGATATCGCCCAGTTTGCCTGGCGTTTCGACCACGCGCAGCACCTTGCCGCTTGTAAGGTCGAGGATATGCGCGCGCTTCGAGGTATAGGCATCGTCGATCTGCGGAGTGGGCGCGCTGTCGACCACGGCGTGGCGGCCATCGGGCGCAACGCGGAAGGCGCTGACATAGCCGGGGATCGTCACGGCCTTCGGATCGGTATCGAGCGTTTCGCCCACGCGGGCCGAGAACAGGCGCGTCAGCTTCGCTTCCTCTTCGTAGACGATCGCATTGAAGCCAGCCTTGGACTGCTTGTCGCGCGCCTTGTCTTCCTCTGCTCCGGCGAGCATCCAGATTGTCGTGCCGTCGGGTGACCAGGCATAGGAACGCACGCCGGCGCCATCCACCGCAGCAAGTTTACGCTGCCCGCCGCCGTCGACCGGGATGCCCCATACGGCTGACTTTTCGTCCTCGTCCGCCCAGACGAAGCTGATCATCCGGCCATCGGGCGAGAAGGAAATGCCCGACACATCGATGTCTTCGGGCAGGAAGGCGCGCGCATTGTTGGGGCCATAAGCGAGATTGAGGCGCTCTTCGGTCGAACCGTTCTCTTCGCCGTCGGTCACATCGGGCAGGCTCGCGGTGGTATAGGCGATGCGGCTGCCATCGGACGACACGGCAATCGTGCCCACGCTTTCCAACCGGGCGACATCTTCCGGCGTCATCGGCCGGGCCTGTGCCTGCGCGGCGAGCGAGGCGGTGGCGAGCAGAATGCCCGCAGTTAACGGCGCGCGAAAAGTCATGTGTGTGCAATCCTCCTGAAACGTGTGGGACCGCTATACCGATCGGGGGCTAGGGGGCAAATTCCGGCACCGCGGGCTTTGCCTTGACCATTGTCGATCTGCGCGATGCCATCAGCGCGGCTGCCACCGCCGCCAGCGTGACGATCCAGAATATGGCCACGAAGGGCGCTTCATTGCCCATCGTCATGCGCGCTGCCAGCGTCGCCGCGATACCCAGCGGCATGCCGATCGTGATGCCCCACCAGCTTGCCCTGATGGACGGGCGCGGGCTGCCCTTCCGGTCCTGCTTGTTCAACCAGATGAAGGTGCCCGTCGACACCACGATGGTGAGCGCGATCCCGAACACGATATAGGCCAGCTTTACCGCCAGGCCGCCGAAATTCCCGAAATGCAGATTATAGATCGACGCCGCGATCTGCTGGCCGAGCGTCCCGTCCGCCAATCCGGCGGTGCCATTGAATGTGCCGTCCGCTCCGAACGCGTAATATTCGCCGAAGATCAGGCGTTGGCCATGTACGCCGACAATCTGCACATGCTGCCCGCGCGTGCCGGGATCGTGCAGGATGGCATAGGAAACGCGGACCTCGGGATGGTTGCGGGCCATATAGTCCAGGGCGGGCGTCACCTTGGGCAGGGGCGCTGCTGCCTCGTCCTCGTCCGGTTCCGTTCCGAAAACAGGCGCAATCGCAGCCTCGCTATCCCCGTCATAGTCCGCTGCTGCCAGGCTGTAGCCCGAGATGTAGAACAGCCCGATCATCGCCCCCGTCAGAGCAATCGCGAGTGCAAAGGGCAGGGTCCACACCGCCAACCTGTTATGCCAGTCGAGCGTGGACACTTCATCGTTACGCCGTGCGCGCAGACGAAACGCATCGCGGAAAATGCGCGGGTGCGCTACGATCCCGCTGACAGCCAGCGCTACGATCATTGCGCCGAACAGACCCACCAGGCTCATGCCCCAGATGGCCGGCAGGTTGAGCCGGTAATGCAAGGCCAGCAGGAACTCCGCCCAGGCGTTTTCTTCCGGCACGGCAATCGCGCCCTGCGCATCGATATGGAAGGCCTGCGTGTCCGTGGTGATGGTTGTACGGGGCAGCGCCTCCGTCGGCATGTGTACGTAAAGATGGGTGGTCGGTGTCGCGCCTTCCTCGGCTGCCACGACATTGGCGATACCCGCATCGACCGCTTGCGGTGCGATCCGGTCCATTTCGGGCGCACCCGGCTGTTCGAACCGCTGGATTTCCTCGAACAGCACGATGGCCGTGCCGGTCACGCAGATCAGGTAGAGCAGCGCGCAGCAGACGAGGCCGATGGCGGAATGGGCGGAAACCCCTTTGCGAACGGTTTGCTTGGCGAAGAGTGGTTTCACGAGCGGCCTCCCAGCAGGATGAGCGGAACGAGCGACAGGGTGAGCGGGATGGCCAACATGGCGATCTGCGATCTGCGCTTCGTGCACATCAGCATCGCGAAGGTCAGCAACGGCCAGACGAGCGGAACAAGGCCGAGTACCATGACATTGCCATCCGCTTCTGCCACCGGCCAGCGCATGGCCAGATCACGTGCGGCAAGGGCGATGGCGATTGTCACGACCAATGCCGCCGGTCCCGTCAGCGCGAAAGTCGTCAGGCCGCGGCGCCAATCCCCGGCTTCGGCGCCGCTCGCCCCGTTTGCCGCGGCCCTTGCTCGCCGCGAAGCCTTGGGCATTTCAAAGGCGCCAGGGATCAGCGCGATGCAGGCTGCGGCCGTCCCAACCAGCATTATCACGGTCAGACCCCACGCTCCTGCGCCGCTCCATCCGCCAGCTGCACCGACGGCGAGCAAAAACCACCCGGCGGTGTTTTGCGGGACAGATCGACCTGTGCGGCGCCAAGAGTATCGCAATATCGCGATGCCGAGGATGGCAGACCCGGCGCTTACGAGAATGAGCACGTCCCCCGCCATCAGAAGCGGTAGCTCACGGTGCCCATCACATTGCGTTCGCTGCCGACGAAGCAGTCGCCGCGTGCGAGGCAGGCCGAATAATAGCTCTTGTCGAACAGATTGGTCGCGTTGATGGCCACGCTCCAGTTCGCGAATGCGACTTCGGCCAACGCATCGACCAGGGTGAAAGACGGCGTGACGATGCCGTCCGGAAAAGCCGGTCCGAAGGATCGGTTCTTGCCGACATGGCGCACGCCTGCGCCCAGCAGCAGCGAGACGTCATCCCCCAGCGCAAAACCCTTCGTCGTCCAGAGCGATGCGTTGACCTTGGGCACATTATCGATCTGGCGATCGGTGCCGGCTACTTCGGCCTCGTTATAGCTCGCATTGGCGATGACGGTCAGTTCGCCGGGCAACGACGCGCTGCTTTCGAACTCTATGCCTCTGGAATTAAGCTTGCCGATCTGGATCTGGTCGAAGGGGTCTGGGGTGCTGTCATCCGAAACGGGGCGATTGCTTTCCCGGATGTCGTACCCGGTTACCGTGATCAGCACGGCATCGGTCGGGTGGAATTTGATGCCCGCCTCGAACTGGCGCCCTGTCTTGGGAATGAAGGCGCTACCGTCGCTGGCTGTACCTGCGATGGGCTCGAAGCTTTCGGTATAACTGAAGAAGGGCGAAACGCCCTCGACCACTTCGCCGATTATACCTGCCCGGAACGTCGTTGCAGAATCGCGCCGTGCAGGGCCGCCCATGCTTCTGGCGCTGGTCCAGTCACGCCGCGCGCCAAGTACGATCGACACCCGGTCGGCAAAGCGGATCTGGTCCTGAAGGTAAATGCCCACCTGATCCTGATCGACATCTTCGGCGACATAGGCTGGGCTGGGCAGGCCGCCACCAAAGTCGGACAGGGCGCCGTAATCGATATCGTAGATATCGAACACTTCGGTGGCGAAGCCGCCGGTCTTGTAAACCGAATTGGTGCTGTAATCGACGCCCGCCAATACCGTGTGCTCGATGCCCGCTCCCGTAGCAAAATCGAACTGCACGTTATTGTCGGTGGAGAAGATTTCCATCCGGGCGAGGGTTCCGTCCGCATACAGTCGCATCGTGCGCTGTTCGGGATCGGGCACGAAGCCGCCTTCGTCGTCGAGTACCGGTTGGCCGGTTGCCGGGTCGAGCAGGACGAAGGGGTTTGCCGGATTGGTATAGCTATCGGGATAATGCGTGAAATAAGTCAGGTCGCTGTCGATATACCTGGCTTTCAGATTGACCCGGACACCATCGCCGAAGCGATGCTCGAGCAGCGCGGTGCCCTGCAGCAGTCGGCCGTCGTACCGGTCCCATCCTGGTTTGCCGACAAACAGGTCGTTGGGAAGCTGCCCGTTGGGATTGGGCAGGATCGTGCCGACCAGCGGCAGGAACTGCGACGTCGAACCGCTGTCGTCTTCCTGGTAAAGGCCGATCAGGGTGAGTTCGGTGTCGGATGTCGGCTGGAAGGTGATGGACGGCGCGAACAGGATCCGGTCATCCGGCACGTAATCGGTCTGCGTATCGGCATCGCGAACCCGCGCGACGATCCGGGCTGCAACCGTATCGCTCACGGGGCCGGTTACATCGACCAGCGCTTCCTTGCGGTCGAACGAACCGTAGCGCAGCGAAACCTCTCCCCCGGCTTCGAATTCCGGACGCTTGGACACGAGATTGATGATCCCGCCCAGCGCGCCCTGACCGAACAGGACCGACGCCGGGCCGCGCACCAGTTCGACCTGGTCGAAATTATAGGGGTCGGAGCGGATGCTGGCGTAATAGCTGAAGATGTCCCGCATCCCGTCGCGGAACTGCAGCGCGTTGATCCCGCGCACCAAAGCGCCATCGACACGGCTGTCGGGGCCATACGGGTTGGCCGTCACGCCGGAAACATAGTTCAGCGTGTCGCCGATACTTACTGCGCCCTGCGCCAGATACAGTTCGTCATCGATAACCGTTATCGGCTGCGGCGTTTCGATGATCGGCGTGTCCGTCTTCGTGGCAGTCGTACCTTGATCGCGCGCACCGGTCACGATGATGGTGCGCTGTTCGCTCTCGTCGGCAACGTTGGCCAGCGCCGGGACCGGGACAAGCGCCGTTGCGCAGAGCACGGCGGACTTCAACATTCGCATTGTAAACCCTCACGTTCGAATATGAGGGCCCGCTACTGCGAATTAATTGCAAGAGTCAAGGCTAATGAGAATCATTCGCATATAAGTGACCCACTTGTCAGAGCATGGGCGTATTCGCTTCAATGCGCATATCGACGAGGGCAACCTGCGATCATTCGATGACCATCCTGTATCGCAGGGTGAAACTGGGATGCGCAGTTCCATTCGATGCCCTTAGCGTGCCCGAAGGGGAGAAACGGATACCGGTCACGGCAGGATCGAAGGGTGCTAGCGGGGAATAACCGGTGACGGTCCCGCCGGGCTGGTTGGAATAGGCGACGTTGCTTGCGCCGTTGAACGCAAGTCCGCTTACCGTCGCGCCATCGATAAAGACCGGTGGGAAATCCGTCCGCCACGCCAATGCGGCAGAGGGTATATCGACGAGCCTCAGGGTGGACGCGTCCGTTGGCGCATCGCCCGAATTGGTGACCGTCACAGTATATTCGATCACTGCCCCGGGGATCGCCTTTGGATTGGCGCTGCCGGTGGGGTCGGACACGATGCGCGACGTCTTGTCGACCGAAAGGATCGGCCGTGCCGCGGACCGGGTGTTCGTGATCGTGCAAGTGATAACATCCCCAAGTTGCGGGGTCAGCGTTCCCGTCGCGCCTCCCGCGGGCAGCGCCGTCGTCGATGTCGCATTGCGATTGGCGCATGCCAGCGTCGGAGAATAGCGGGCCAGCACGGTCGAACCATTCGCGGTTTCCGAAAGCAGATAGGAATTACCGGCAATCGCGCCCAGCAGGCCTGTGGCCGCGGGCGTGGCCGTTGTTCCCGTTCCGGTCGTGGTAAAGCTTGCCAGCTCGGTATTCGCCGTCTGATTGCGGATTGCCAAGGTGAACTGATCGGTGCCGAAAATCCGGCCGGGCGCGGCGATCGCCGTGCGCAACTGCAGGCGTGGCAGCGGCGTGTTGGTAAAAACGCAATCGACGAAATCGCCGAACTGCAACGTGCCGAAATTGTAACTGTTCGTCACCACGTCGCGGGGCAGGCTCGTGGTCGAACCACTGTTGATATTGGTGCAGGTCAAGCTGGCACGATAATCGGCCAGCGCACTGGTGCTGCCTGCCACCATGGCTTCGCGAAGCACGAGCGGCACGCCGGATGTCGAGGAGAAGACCGCGGCCGGAAACGGCCCGAGATCGGTTCCGCTCGTCTGTCCCGACGCATAGGTGGTCGCGCCGTTCTGGGATTCGATCACGAAGCGGAACTGGTCGTTGTCTGCGATCCGGGTCCCGGCGATCGTCTTGCTCAAGGTGATCGAGGCGAACCGTATCGCCAGCATCACGCCCTGCAGACCGGACCCTTGCATCGTGATGGTCACCGATGTGGGGTTCAGCGAACTGACGATATACGCGCCGACATTTCCTGTCTGGCCCCCACCGGCGGTGCGGAAAGTGGTTGTGTTGATCCCGGTGCTGACCGGATATTGCGTACCGCTGCGCGGTGCCACGCGGTCGAGCAACTGCCAGGCGCCGCCGTTCGTCGTATATTGCTGGTATTCCGAATTGTCGGTCGATTCCGCATCGGCCACTACGAACGCATACTGGTTGGCCTGCGACACCCCGCCGGGGGGAATGATGGCGATATTGGTCAGCGTCAGCGTCGTTACGGTACCATTCGTCGCCTGATAGAGGATCGGGCGTCCCGGAATGTTCAGGAAGCTGCTGTTGCCCACCGCCGCCCCGGTCCAGCTCGGCGCGGCCGCGCTGACCAGCGCGGTGCCGGTGGCGGTCGGCGTCACCGCGACCTGCAGGCGGAACGTCAGGCGCGATCCATCTGGCAGAACATAGCTCATCGGCTGCCCGGTGGAACGCGCCTGCGCATCGCTGTAATTGCTCATGTTGAGCCAGCAGTAGGTCTGCCACGACGACGGCGCCGCCCCGCGCGCACCGGCTCGCGAACAATCCTGCGCACTGGCGTCCTGCGGGGCCAGCAGCATGACTGCGGCGATCAGGACGCACAGCGCAGCGATCCACTCCCTGGCGCGCCGGGCAAGGGGGCGGGCAACACCCGCAAAAGCGACACGCTGGCAAATCACGACGCCGCGCCCATAACCCGGGCGCGCTTAAACTACGGTAAATAACGTAGAAGCCATTACGCGGCACCCACGCGTGACCGGTCCTATTGCGTGGCGGCGCGCAGACCCCTACACTCGCGCACATCCCCGGGGAGCCAGTGTTGGCTGAGAGGCAGGTGTCACGCCCTGCGACCCGTTGAACCTGAACCGATTAGCATCGGCGGAGGGAGTGGAGCGGCAACGGAATTCCGCTCTTTCTCCGCCTCGAGGAGAGCAAGCGCATGGCCGACATCAACAGCAAATTCGACATCGGCGTCACCACCGGCCCGATCCGTGGCAGCCGCAAGGTCCATGTCGGCGCGCAAAGCGGCAGCGGCGTGCGCGTCGCCATGCGGGAAATCGACCTCGAAGGGGGCGAACCCAGCATCCGCGTCTACGATACCTCCGGCCCCTATACCGATCCTGCCGCCACCATCGATATTCGCGCCGGGCTCGAACAGAAGCGCCGCGAATGGATCATGGCCCGCGGCGATGTCGAGGAATACGCCGCCCGCGAAGTGAAGCCGGAAGACAACGGCCAGCTTGGCCCCGACCGCTCCGGCGGCGTCCCGGCCTTCCCCAATGTCGCGAAGAAGGTCCTGCGCGCGAAACCCGGCATGAACGTCAGCCAGATGCACTATGCCCGCCGCGGCATCGTCACACCCGAAATGGAGTATGTGGCCGAGCGCGAGAACCTCGGCCGCGCCATGCTGCGCGATGAAGCCGCCCGTCTCGAAGCGCGCAATGACGGCCAGCCCTGGGGTGCCAGCCTGCCCGATTACGTCACGCCGGAATTCGTGCGCGACGAGGTCGCCCGCGGCCGCGCGATCATCCCCTCCAACATCAACCACCCCGAAACAGAGCCCATGGCCATCGGGCGCAACTTCCTCGTCAAGATCAACGCCAATATCGGCAACTCCGCCGTCGCGTCGGATGTCGCCAACGAAGTCGACAAGATGGTCTGGTCGATCCGCTGGGGCGCGGACACCGT
>Ga0208830_1000430_pt1 | contig 21180 bp, 17 predicted proteins | sample DeeseametaMP2634_FD_184169 | JGI IMG/M metagenome (GOLD analysis project Ga0208830, IMG submission 184169) | Marine microbial communities from the Deep Atlantic Ocean - MP2634 (SPAdes) | ecosystem: Environmental > Aquatic > Marine > Oceanic | place: Northeast of Antigua and Barbuda, North... | reverse complement strand
TAACCAGCAGTTTTTACAATACGACATTCATCGTATTTTTTACAATCTAACGGTAAAAATGAAATCATACTGATGAATTGTTCCTAAATTCGAGTATGATTAAAATCGCCATAGCAGAAGATTCATCTAACTTAACAAAAGTTTTGAGGCAAAAACTTGCTTTTAACGATCAGTTTGAGGTAGTGTTTGATGTTGTAAATGGCATGGAACTTCTTGATAAACTCGAAGAAAATCCAGTAGATTTAATTATCATGGATATAAATATGCCATTGATGGATGGCATAAAGGCCACAAAACTTGTAAAGCAAAAATATCCTGAGATTAAAATAGTAATACTCACTATTTTTGATTCCGAAGACAAAATATTTGATGCGATTTTAGCTGGAGCATCAGGCTATTTATTGAAAGATGATAGTGCAGAAAATATTCATAACCTGATTGTGGATGTCATGAATGGTGGAGCAGTGATGTCTCCAACTATTGCTTTTAAAGCTTTAGAGATGTTTAAAAAAGATCAAACATCTGCAACGGTACAAAACGACAATGAAATGCTATCTGCTAGAGAAATTGAAGTATTAGAAAAATTAAGCGAAGGTTTTCCGTATAAGGTAGTGGCAGAAAAACTATTTATTAGCCATGGAACTGTTAGAAAACATGTAGAAAATATCTATAAAAAATTACGCGTTTCTAATAAAATTGAAGCCATACAAAAAGCTAGGAAATCAAAAATTATTTAGCTTTAAGCCTTGAGGGTTATTTTAGTATTCATAGGTATTGTCTTTTACTTTTCGGTTTTTTCATCATCCAATCGAGATACACTATTTATTGATGATAGTTTTACGTACGAGAGGGTGCTGCAATACACATCATATTTCTCTGATACGAGTAAAACGCTAACCATAGAAAACCTTCAAAAGTTTGATGATAAATTCCGTGATAAACCGAATAATAACATGTATTTGTTTTCTTATGACAAAGCAAATCACTGGGTTAAAATCAATATAAAAAATAAATCCTCTCAGCTTTTAAATCTTCTATTCGATTTTAGGTATAAGTACCCTTACCAATTCAGTTTTTATGAGATAACTAACAAAAGCATAAAGTCGTTACCCGTAGATTATCATAAGCGACTATCAACGGTTAGCTTTAAGCCAAACGAAACAAAAGTATTAGTAGTTAAAACAGCTAATTTTTTATCGTCTTTAAGGTTAGGAATGGATGTTTACACACCGTCTTCCTACATAAAGCAGAGTAGAGTTTCCTTTGGGTTTCATACGTTTTTTATAGGTGTTTGTTTTTTAGCTATACTTTTAGCTGTTTTCCTTTACGCACTAAATAAAGAAAGCATTTTTCTTTTATATACATTTTATGTTTGCTCAATTACACTAGGCATTTTAAATACTGAAGGATGGCTATGGTTTTTACACGACATAAACCGCTCCTTTTTTAGTATTCATATGCGACCTATTTTAATGGCTTTATTATGTTCTTCAACGCTACTATTTATTAGGTCATTTTTCAAATCACCTAAGCTAGATAAAATCATGCTCTATGCTTTTTGGGGCATGTACCTTGGTGTTTTTTTAACGATGCTTTTAGTGTCTGATGATTTTAAACACCAAAAATTGTTAGGTAGAGGGATGAATATTGTTTTTTTGGTATTGGTTGTGCTAGTTTTTACTAAACTAATAATAGGACTAAGAAAGCGAAACTTTTTAAGTAGAGCTTATTTAATTACCAGCATTCCCTTATACCTATCATTTATTTGTATTATTTTAAGTAACAACAGACTATTCCCTTTTGAGCTTGATGTAAACCTTATGATAGTAGTAGCTGTGCTTATAGAGGTTATAGGATTATCAGGAGTTATTTCTTATCAAGTACAACGAAATTTTAAAGAGAAAAGAGAGTTGACACTTAAACACAGCGAAATGCTTAATGATAAAACTAGAATTTCAAGAGATTTGCATGACAATTTAGGCTCTCAACTGGTTTATATCTCCTCATACATTGATAATTTACGATATGATCAACCACAACTTAAAGACACACTATCAGAGTTACATACTTACACAAAATCCACCATTACAGAATTAAGAAATGCTATTTGGGTAATGGATAAAGAAGATATAACGCTTTTAATTTTAGCTAAACGGATAGCTTTATATCTGTCAAGCTTACGATCTATAGTAGGTAATATTGAAATTATTTTTAAAAATCAAATAACTACAGATCAGGAAATAAAATTCTATGAGGCTCTAAATATGATTAGAATTGTTCAAGAAGCTATTAACAATGCTGTAAAGCATGCAGAAAGCACAAACATTACAATAACATTTAATAATAAAGAAATAATTGTAAAAGATAATGGTAAAGGATTTGATCAATCAAGTGTTAAAAAAGGGTACGGAATAAATAATATGGTCCAGCGAGCCCAAGATATTAATAAAGAATTAATCATTAGCGCCAACGAAACAGGAACTAAAATACACCTAAAGCTTTAGTAGCTTTTTGTTTCTAAATCATTTTTAATAGCTGCACAAATTTCTAAAGGGGAGTCCACCAAAAACATGTTTGCAACCCATCCAGGAACACTTCCGCCCGGATCTGCATGCATAAACATCGTCATTTTAATACCATTATCTGTTTTTTCAACATTATAAATAGTATGTGATATTTTTACTCTAACAAACCCTTTTTGATCTTCTAACATGGTTGGTTTTGCCTTAATTTCTACTTTAGCTTTAGTGGCAGATTTACTTTTTTGCTCAACATAATAAACACCATCACGATCACTAAACATGGGAACATTAATTGCTAAATAATAGTAAGCACTAGTTGTGCCTTTTTTTAATGTTTTCAAAAGCTTAATTCTCGAACTATGTGATATATAATTTTCAGGATTGGTGATATATCTACAAAACTCATCAATGGTAGTGTTTATTTCTACAATAGCTTTACATTGCTTATGTTTTGAACCTTCCTTGGGGCCAGTGTATACCTTAACACCATTTTTTGTTGTTTCATACTCCCATTCGCTTTGACTAATTGAGTTAAAGGAAATAAGAGAAATTAAAGCTAGCGTAAAAACTTTTTTCATAATATATCAGTACTTAGACTAAATATACTATAAAGCAAGGGCTTTTATTGTCTATTTACAGAAATTTAACATCATCTATTCCCATGGGTTAATAAATAGTGTCCATATTTTAAATTATCTTTAATATATGCAAGAACAACTTCCCATAACGAGCTGGTTACCTATTTCCAAAAAAGAAGTAGAAAAAAGAGGTTGGAGTGATTTAGATGTGATCATTATTTCAGGTGATGCCTATATTGATCACCCCTCTTTTGGATCTGCTGTTATTGGGCGAATAATAGAAAGTGAAGGATTTAGAGTAGCAATTATTCCACAACCCAATTGGCAAGATGATCTAAGAGATTTTAAAAAGCTTGGAGCACCCAAATACTTTTTTGGTGTTACCAGTGGTTGTATGGATTCTATGGTAAACCATTACACAGCTAATAAAAGAAAAAGGTCAACAGATTCATATACGCCTGGTGGAAAAGCTGGTTTTCGACCAGATTATGCCGTTACCACTTATACAAAAATTCTTAAAGAATTATACCCAGAAACCCCTGTATTAGTTGGAGGTATTGAAGCGTCTCTTCGTAGAATTACACATTATGATTATTGGGAGGATAAACTATTTCCAAACATTCTGGAACATAGTGGTGCAGACCTTTTAGTGTATGGAATGGGTGAACAACCGTTAAGAGAAATTCTAAAACTATTAAAAAAAGGAGTTCCTTTTCATCAGCTTACAATGGTAAAACAAACGGCTTACCAACGTTCACAGGGTGAAGGTATACCTAAAAATAAAAACTGGGAAGACATTGAGCTGAATGCTCACGAGGTGTGCCTAAACGATAAAAAAGCATTTGCAGCAAATTTTAAGCATATTGAGCAAGAATCAAACAAAACATTTGCTCGAAGAATTACTCAAAAAGTAGGAGATAAAAACTTGATCATAAATCCTCCTTTCCAAACAATGGAAGAAAAGGAAATTGATGCTTCCTTCGATTTGCCCTACACGCGCTTACCTCATCCAAGATATAAAAACAGAGGCCCTATTCCAGCATATGAAATGATTAAGTTCTCTATCAATACCCATAGAGGCTGTTTTGGAGGATGCAGCTTTTGTACTATTTCTGCCCATCAAGGAAAGTTTATTGCTAGTAGATCCGAAGAATCTATTTTAAAAGAAGTGGATAAGGTAACTCAAATGGACGATTTTAAAGGATACCTTTCAGATTTAGCTGGTCCATCAGCTAACATGTATAAAATGAAAGGAATTGATCAGTCCATTTGTGATAAGTGTGTGAGTCCTTCTTGCATACATCCAGTAGTTTGCTCTAATTTGGATACCTCTCACAAACCAATGACTGAACTCTATAAAAAAGTAGATGCTCACGAAAAAGTTAAAAAGGTTTTTATAGGGTCGGGGATACGTTATGATTTACTTACTAAATCATACAATAAAAAAGGAGATGAAAAGCAAATGGATGAATACATGGAGCAGGTACAAAAACACCATGTATCAGGCAGACTTAAAGTAGCTCCAGAACATACAGCAGATGAAACGCTTAAAATTATGCGTAAACCAAGCTTTGATCATTTTAAAGAATTCAAGAAAAAGTACGATGAAATTGATCAAAAAAATGGTTTAAATCAACCACTTATCCCATATTTCATTTCAAGTCACCCAGGCTGTGAAGAGGAAGATATGGCAAACCTGGCTGCTGAAACTAAAGAAATGGGTTTTAAACTGGAGCAGGTACAGGATTTTACCCCAACTCCAATGACGGTAGCAACCGTTATTTACTACTCGGGTTATCATCCATACACATTAAAGAAAATGTTTGCTCCTAAAACCGAAAAAGATAAACGAGCACAGCATAAGTTTTTCTTTTGGTATAAAAATGAAAATAAAGACTGGATCGAAAACCGATTAAATAAAGCAAATCGACCAGATTTAATTAAACGATTACTAGGGGATCAACCTAAAAACAGTCCTTCTCAAAAACCAAAGTGGTTAGCTGAGAAACACAAAGAATCTGCAAAAAAGAAGCATAAAAATTACGCAAGAAAGAAAAGAAAGTAACATGGATAAGTACACCGTATCATTAACCCAGTATAAAAGATTTAAAACAAGAGAGGTAAAAGTTGGATCTGTTGGTGTTGGAGGAGATAACCCCATTCGTGTACAATCAATGACTACTGCTGATACCATGGACACAAAAAAGTCTGTGGAGGAATGTGTAAGTTTAATTAAAGCAGGATGTGAAATTATTCGTTTAACAGCACCGAGTAAAAAAGATGCTGAAAACTTACAAAACATAAAAAACGAATTAAAGGCTTTAGGTTATCATGATATACCCCTAGTTGCTGATATTCATTTTACACCCAATGCAGCAGAAGTAGCAGCTGATATTGTAGAAAAAGTTAGAGTAAACCCAGGAAACTACGCAGATAAAAAACAATTTAAAGAATACGATTATACCGATAGCTCTTACGAAGAAGAGCTTGAACGTATAGAGCGTAAATTCACACCTTTGGTATTGAAATGTAAAGAAAATGGTGTGGCTATGCGTATAGGAACTAATCATGGTTCATTATCAGATAGGATCCTTAGTCGCTATGGAGATACACCTCATGGAATGGTAGAATCTGCGATGGAGTTTATTCGCATTTGTAGAAAACACAACTATCATGATATTGTATTATCCATGAAAGCAAGCAATGCTTTAGTCATGATTCAAGCTTATCGATTACTTGTTGCTACGATGATAAAAGAAGGAATGAATTATCCTTTACACTTGGGGGTTACTGAAGCAGGCGATGGAGAAGATGGCAGAATAAAATCGGCAGTTGGTATAGGTGCACTTTTAGAAGATGGTTTAGGAGATACGATAAGAGTTTCTTTAACAGAAGCAGCAGAGGCAGAAATACCAGTAGCTAAAACACTAGTTGATCGTTACAGCGATCGAGAAAATCATCCAGCAATTCCAGAGATTTTGGATTACCATATAGATCCTTTTGAATACTCAAAAAGAAAAACAAACAAAGTATTAAATATTGGTGGAGATCAAGTTCCTGTTGTTATGGCAGATTTTTCATTGAAAAAAGAAATAAAGCCAGCTTCTCTCTTTGGTTTGGGTTATCACTACTCCGTTCCATTAGATAAGTGGAATATTACCGATAAAGCATGCGATTATGTGTTTCTTTATAAAAATGAAATTGATTTTGAAATTCCAGGAACTCTGGGAGTAGTTTATGAATACAACACATGGTTAAAGCATAAAACGAAAGAAAGAGTTTACCCTTTTATTCAACCGAAAGATTATCTGGAGAATGTTGAAACATCAAGTGTATTAAATTTTATTTACCTAACCATTGATGATCTATCAAATCAACTAATTGATAAATTAAAACAAGATCAAACAGCTGTTTTATTGCTTGATACCTATAATAAACATGGCTTAGCAGAACAACGTTATATCTTTAACTATTTATTAGATAAGGGCTGTGAAATACCGGTAATTATTGGTAGAGCTTATAAAGATTTAACGCAAGAACAATTACAACTTTATTCTGCGACCGATATGGGCGGACTATTAGTTGATGGACTAGGAGATGGTGTATTTATCGCTGCAGAAAACTGTGGAGGAGATAAATTTCTAAACGATACAGCCTTTGGTATTTTGCAAGCTACCAGAACAAGAATATCAAAAACAGAATATATTTCATGTCCTTCTTGCGGCAGAACATTGTTCGACCTACAAGAAACAACGGCTAAAATACGCTCCAAAACCGATCATTTAAAAGGTTTGAAAATTGGTATTATGGGTTGTATTGTAAATGGTCCAGGAGAAATGGCAGATGCTGATTATGGTTATGTGGGTACAGGTAAAGGAAAAATCACTCTTTACAAAGAAAAAGAAGTTGTTAAAAAGAACATTCCCGAAGAGCACGCGCTAGAGGAGCTTATTGAGCTTATCAAAGAGCACGGTGACTGGATAGATGCTTAATATCCCCAGCTATTATCCCGTATACTGTAAAAGTTAATGGCAAACTTTATTCTGGGTTGAATGCTGGAGTAGTTAGAGACAGCATCCACACCATAAACCCCAAGCCTTAACCTTCTTCTATCTATTTTAAAAGTGCGCTCAATACCAGCAAACCATTCAAAATAACGATAATTAGATTCTTTTATATATAAAGCACTTGTTCCAACAACACTATGTATCCCTAAACGTTTAATTAAAGGAAGAAAATTGATAACTGATCCATTAAAGTGGTGAGTAAAATGTGCTTTTAAGTAACTATCGGTTACATTAAGGGATGTATCTTGGATTTGCATAGACTGCATTAAAGAAGCAAAAAACCACTTATCGCCTCTAGGGAATATTTTATAATCTACATACCTCAAATCAGCTGTATTGATGAATTGCCCACCAGATAACTTGTAAGAAGAAGTTCCCAAAGTACCTACTTGAAACGTTTGTTTAATTTCACCTTCCACAAAATCAAAGTTTATATCACTTCCAAAAAGTTCGGGAATACCTTTTTTGTATAACACACTAAATGTAGGCCACCTACTTCCTAGAATGATTTTTCTATTGGGTTCTCGCATGTATTTTTGAAAAGGAGTATAGGAAAATTCAACGTCAATAGTAGTTGCTTGATAATCGGTAAAGGGTTCAACAGAATTGTCCCCAAACAAGCTATCGTACAGTGGAACAAAATTATAGTCTTCAATTGACTGCCGGTTCGAAAAATTAACTGCTGTTCCAATAAAAAAGCCATTAACATACTCTCTAGAATGTCCAAGAGATAGTTGGTCATTTTCTATCCAGTTATTTCTAACCAGTAGGTTGCTTATGGCATCATTCATAACTACCAAATCAAACTGTTTACCGGCATACACATTTAAGTAGCCGCTATTAATAGGGTCGTAACGATAACTCAAATCAATAAAACCTTTAGGGTCTGCATTTAAAACCCCCATGTTAAACTGTCCGCTGGCTCTAAACGTTTGCTCGTTTTCAAACTTTTTAAAATACCACAGGTAAGGTCCTAAGCGAATACCTCCAACCTCAAAAGGATCAATTAAAGCAGCCAACGAGCTAACTCCCCAATATGTTTTCTTTTTTCGGTTCGTAAATCGAAATCCGTCCCAAACAACATCTAAAAATGTAATTCTGTTAAAAACAGAATCTAATGAATCTAGATAAGGGCCCGAATGTGTTACTTCATACAGGCTATCTTTAACTTTTTGGTAGCGTTGCTCTTCTTTTGTTAGCGGCTCTGGTCTAATTTTATCCCAATACGAAGAGTCTCTTTTGTAAGCTTCCTTTGTTGTAACACCAACCTCATTACTAAAAAAACGTTTGGGTATATTAGGGTTTAAATTGTAGTTAGAATATTCTACAACGGTTGATCCATTAAAGTTTTGCTTTCTGTTTTTGGAAGAGTAAGTAAATACTTGTTTCTTTTTTACAAGTGTACTATCACTAATGAACTGATACTCTTGTTGAACATTAAACTCATCATAAATAAGTAACCCGTCATTTTTTAAAGTAAAATCAACTTTATGAATATGAAACGTTTCATCCATAATCCACAAATAACCTCTAAAGGTTGAGTTACCTCTTTTTCTAGGAGTCATTTTAATTTTAAATAACATTTTACCATTTATAAACGAGGTTTCTTCTAGCTCAAACTTGTAGGTGATAAAAGAGATACTATTTAATGGAGAAACTAGAGGCACTTCGTTAAGCTTAGGCAAGCTCATTAAACCATCATAAAAATTAAACTCGTTTTCGATGGTATTGGTAAAAAACAACCCATAAGAGCTTCCGTATTTTTTTACAGCGTTTCTAACCTCTTTTACTTTGTTAGGGTATTGGTAATACCTAACCATTTCTATTTCGGTCATGTTAGAGTTTTGAGGAATCTCATTTTCTTTTTTTGAATTATCAAAAACATCTAAATTCTCCTCTTTGTTTTGCTCGGCAATTTTTTTTTGTTGAGCTATTTTTTCTCTCCGCTTTTTTTCTCTTTCACTAATAACTTCTTTGGCTTTTATATAAACATTGCAGGAACTTTTTTCAATTTGGCTATCCCATTTTTCTCTGTTTTTAATGGCATTGTTTATTATTTCGTAAGCAGGGTCACGCTTTTTTTCTTTAATAAGAACTTCGTTTAAAACTTTTACATCTTGTTTTAGCCAAACATTTTTAACCTCTGTTTGGTTATCGTCAATAATTACTTTAAACTCTTGCGTTTCAAAACCAACAGCTGTTACAACAATGTCATAAATATTTTGTTCTGTAAATTGGTAAAAGTATTTCCCTTCTGCATCTGATGATGTTCCTTTTTGAAGGTTTTTTATATAAATGTTTGCATAGGGTATAGGTGTGTTGTTTTCGTCAAAAATAAAACCAGATATTGATTGACAATAGCCTTTTACCAGACTAAAAAAACATAATATAGTAACTAAATACCTTAGCATTACTCATGCACCCAAGGGGTTTGCTCTATATTAAAATGATTGCTTAAACTTCTTGAAAGTGTAAAAAAGTAGTCTGATAAGCGATTTAAAAACTGAATAATAAGCAAATCAACACTCACAGATTCAGATAATGTAACTATCTCCCTTTCTGTTCTTCTACAAACCGTTCTGCAAATATGGCTTTGTGCTACCGCAAGGTGTCCACCAGGAAGAATAAAGGATGATAAAGGAGTAAGTTCTTGATCTAGTCGATCAATTTCTTCTTCAATTTTTACGATGTGCTCATTAGTGATTTGAGGTAAGTTGAACTTATTGTTTTCAGAATCATCAGCTAGGTTGGATCCTATGGTAAATAACAGGTTTTGTATACTAATTAAAAAGTGCTTACTTTCTTTAGGTATATCATAACTTCTAAGTAACCCTATATGGCTGTTTAGTTCATCTACCGTACCGTATGCATTAATTCTTTCATTATACTTTGGTACGCGTTTCCCACTTAATAGTGAGGTAGATCCTTTATCTCCAGTTTTGGTGTAAATTTTCATATGTTATGTGAGTTCTAAACATTAATATACAAAACAAGCCTCAACTGGGAGGCTTGTTTAAAAGAATATTTAATTCCCAAAGGGAATATTGTTTTAGCCTAAAAATGGATATCTGTAATCCGTAGACGGAACAAAAGTTTCTTTAATTGTACGAGGCGATACCCAACGTAAAAGGTTCAAGTAAGATCCAGCTTTATCGTTTGTCCCAGACCCTCTAGCACCACCAAAAGGTTGTTGACCTACCACTGCTCCAGTTGGTTTATCGTTGAGGTAGAAATTACCAGCAGCATTTTCTAACTTTTTCATCATATGGTTTAACACATACCTGTCTTTAGAAAAAATGGCACCAGTTAATGCATACTCGGATGTTTGATCAACCAACTCTAACGTTTTTTCAAAATCTTTTGGATCATATTCAAAAATAGTAACAACAGGGCCAAAAATTTCTTCGACCATGGTTCTAAACTTGGGGTTTGATGTTACAACAACTGTTGGTTCAATGAAATAACCTTTTGATTTATCGTAATTACCACCAACTACAATTTTAGCATCATCTTGCTCTTTGATATAATCAATATAACCAGCGATTTTATCGAAAGCGTTTTCATCAATAACCGCAGTAATAAAGTTTTCAAAATCAACAGGTGATCCCATTTTAAAAGATTTCACATCTTCAATTACATGATCAATAATTTCACCACTAATAGTGTTTGGTAAATAAACTCTTGAAGCAGCAGAACATTTTTGTCCTTGAAATTCAAACGCTCCTCTTGAAATAGCTGTAGCTACTTCTTTAGTATTAACATTCTCATGAGCAAAAATGAAATCTTTTCCACCGGTTTCTCCAACAATTCTTGGATAAGTTCTATAGGTATCAAGATTTAAACCAATCTCTTTCCATAAATGCTTAAATACTTTTGTGGAACCTGTAAAGTGTAAGCCAGCAAAATCAGGGTGATTAAAAACAACCTCTCCAGCGTCAGGACCATCAACAGTAACCATGTTAATTACCCCATCAGGTAAACCAGCTTCTTTAAACAACTCCATAATTACATTTGCAGAATATATTTGGCTATCTGCTGGTTTCCAAACAACAACATTTCCTAACATAGCAGGAGCAGCACACAGGTTTCCTGCAATTGCGGTAAAGTTGAAAGGAGTAATTGCAAAAACAAAACCTTCAAGGGGTCTGTACTCTAGTCTATTCCAAACACCAGTACTTGATTCTGGCTGCTCTTGGTAAATCTGCTGAGTATAGATAGCGTTAAACCTTAAAAAATCAATAAGCTCACAAGCCGAGTCAATTTCAGCTTGGTAACAGTTTTTTGACTGTGCCATCATTGTTGCAGCATTCATTTTAGCTCTGTAGGGTCCAGCTAATAAATCGGCAGCCTTTAAAAAAATAGAAATTCGTTGTTCCCAAGGTAGGTTTGCCCATTTCTCTCTAGCTTCTAAAGCACTGTCAATAGCTTGTTTTACATGCTCCTTTGTTCCTAAATTATAATGACCAACTACATGTTTATGATCATGTGGAGGGCTAAGTGGCTTTTTATTATCAGTAGTTACTTCTTTACCATTGATATACATAGGTACTTCAATGGTTTGCTTGTATAACTTATTGTAAGTAGCAATAAGTTCTTCTTTTTCTGCACTACCAGGTGTGTAGCTTAAAACAGGTTCATTATCATAGAACGGAACGTTATAAAAACCTTTTGACATGATTGATGTTTTTTTATTGTTTAATTAAAATTATATGTTTAATGTAAGATAATTGTGAGGTTATTAAAAACAAAATCGTGATAACTTTTGTAACTTGTGCATCTTAATACACGTATAATCCACCTCGTAGTTAATTTTTTAGAATGATTAGAGCATTATATTTAACATTTTTTATCCTTACGATAACAGCTTCTCAGCTAGTTGCACAATGCAACATTATTTATGTAATACCAACACCATTTGCAATACCAACTGCAGATTTAGGAACTAAAGCCGACCCAACATCACTTGATAATGCAATAAACAATTTGGCTCAAGCAGGTGATGTAATAAAATTAAGTGTGGGTACATATACGCTTGATAACGCTATAGGAAGCTTGCCAGATTTTGTAACTATTGAAGGTGGTTATGATGCAACTAATAACTGGATAAAAACTAGTCAGGCAGATATTACTACTATTTACAGAAATTCAAATAATGTTAGAGATTTTACTTCTCCAACAGCAAGGATATCAGCTTTTGAACTTAACGGAGCAAGAGGATTTAGGCTACAAGATTTGAGCATTGAAGTTCAAGATGCACCAGCTGCAGGAACGTATGGTATTTCACTTTATGGTGTTTACTGTAACAATTGCTCAGACTATAAAATAGTTAGATGTAAAATAACAACAGGAGATGCCTCAGCAGGAGCAAATGGATCAACAGGTACGGTTGGTGCTGTAGGTCAACCGGGTATTGCAGGTACAGATGGCGAACCAAACAATGATGTAGCCATTGTAAATGGTGGTATTGGTGGTCTTGGAGGTGGGTCTGGAAGTGCAGCTGGTACTGCAGGGCTAGGTAATGCATCTGTAGGTGGAGATGGAGGTGATGGAACAGCTGGTTCAACCTTTCGAGATGGTGGAGCTGGAGGTGGCGGAGCCGGAGGCGGTAGAGAAGACTTTAATGGAGGAGTCGGAGGAAACGGTGGAGGTGTACAAAATGATGCGACATGTATTAATATTTTAAATATTACCGCTACTACTGGGCAAGGTCAAGCTGGTGTTGAAAGCGGTTGTAACGATGATGCTGTTGGAAGCTGTGACACTGTTTTATCTGGAAAAGATGGGCAAGATGGTCAAAATGGATCGATGGGATGTACTGGAACTGATGGAGCATCGGGAAATGCATTAGCTTTTTGGAATGCAGGCGCACAGGCAAGTGCTGGAACTAACGGACAAGGAGGTGCTGGTGGTCAAGGTGGTGGCGGTGGCGCTGGAGAAGGCGGTGTTTCTTGTATTGATGGATCTGGCTCCGGTGGCGGAGGCGGAGGTGGCGGAGGCCAAGGTGGAACTGGAGGAACTGGTGGATATGGAGGAGGAAGTAGCTATGCGGTCTATTTTTTTAATAATGGTTTAAATGGAGAAATAATTCAATCACAGCTTCAAGCTGGTAATGAAGGTTCAGGTGGAGCTGGAGGAGCTGGAGGAGCTGGAGGAACTGGCGGTATTGGTGGGGCTGGCGGACAAGCAACAAACAATGAAGTTGGTTGCGGTGGTGATGGTGGCCAAGGAGGAAACGGTGGTCAAGGAGGAAACGGTGGTTCTGGCGCAGATGGCGAATCACAAAATTTTAAATTAATAGGTAACGCTCTTACTGTTCAAGATATTGGGTTTGATTTAACGAACCAACCAATTATATCAGTAAATGAAAGCTTTTGTGCTGGCGAAACACGTTTATTAAACGCTCCAAGTAGCGATGCTTGGGACTTTGGATCAAATGCCGTTCCAGCAACAACAACAGGGCAAAACGTACAGACTTTCTACACGCAAGCTGGTAGAAAAGATATTGATTACGGTATACATCAATACCGAGGGTTTGTGTTTGTATCTAATCAATCGCCAGATATAGCAAATGCTGGAAATGATACGATTGTTTGTTCAAACATTAATCTTTACGGAAACACACCAAGCAATGGAACAGGAACATGGACTTCTCCAACTGCTGGTGTAGTCATTAATAACCCCAACAGTGCGAACAGTCAAGTAACATTGACTGATGGTGTTAATACATTAGTTTGGACTATTAGCTTTGGAACTTGTTGTCCAGATACGAGAGATACAGTTATCATCAATAAATTAAGCTCATCTACCTTACCATTAAGTATTGAATCATCAATGGACACTGTTTGTTTAGGCGATTCTGTTCGTTTATCCTTAAATGGTGGTAGTTTAGGTGATTCTGCTCGTTGGGGCTGGTATAGTGGCTCATGCGGAGGAACGTTTATAAGTAATGATACAGCAATTACTGTTTATCCTTCTGCAACAACAACTTATTACGTTCGTGCAGAAACATTATGTGATTCTACAGTTTGCGTTGGAAGAACCATTCATTTAGGTACAACTTCAATACCACCAACATCAATTAATACAGTAAGCGATACAGTATGTAGAGGTGAAGAAATAACACTAATTGTTTCTGGTGGAACACTGTTAAATGGAGACCAATGGCAATGGTATGAGGCATCATGTGGTGGTATTCCAATTGATTCTGGTAATATGATTACAGTTACTCCTCAAAACAATACCGTTTACTACGTAAGAGGTGAAGGAGGAAGTTGTGAGCCATCAGCATGTACAAGTATTTCTATTATTGTGGGAGGAGAAGTAGTAACCATGATTCCTTTTGATACGCTGTGTGGTGTATTACAACCTATACGCTTGATTAATGGTGTTCCTGGAGGAGGAGATTACTCGGGTACAGGTGTAGAGTTTGGAGATTTCGATCCAGTAGTTTCTGGCTATGGAAAGTTTGAGATTACATATACCTACCATGATATGGATGCTGGGTGCTTATTATCAACTTCTGATACAATAGTTGTTAGTCAAAGCTGTTCTTCTATTGAAGATTTATTACAGGTAAATACCTTCTCTCCAAATGGAGATGGGGTAAACGACACGTGGAATATTTATTTGTCTACAGTTAATGATTTTACGCTTAATATTTATGATAAAACAGGCATATTAGTGTTTAATTCTAATAGCGTAACTGCTAGTTGGGATGGAACTTACAAAGGCAAACCTATGCCTTCAGGATCATATTTTTATATCATTGAAGCTGATGGTGAAATATACAAAGGCGATGTAACAATTGTTAGATAAACTCAAGGACTATGAAACATTTTATTTTATTAATTATCGGTTTAGGTCCATTAAGTTTTTTTGGCCAACAGATTATAGAAAGTAGTCAGTATATGAATAATGACTACGCATACAATACAGCGGTGGCTGGTACAAAGGCAAACTTAAGAGTGAGTTTAGGAGCAAGAAAGCAATGGTTTGGATTTAAAAATGCACCAGGCATTCAAAACTTAACGTTTCAAGGGAGAGTAGCAAAAAGTATAGGTTTAGGAGCTCAAGTATTTAATGACAGCTGGGGAATAAGCAGACGAACAGGTGTTAATTTGGGAGTCAATTATATTTTCTCTGCAAATGAGCGTTTTGATATATCCTTGGGAGGATCGTTATCCGGAACACAATTTAGCATAAATGCAGAAGATGTAGTAACTGAAATTCCAGAAGACCAAGCAGTTTACCAAGGATTAAGGAGTCAGTTTTTTCCTAATTTTGGTATTTCTGGCTATGCTGCTTCTGATATGTTTTATGCTGGGTTAAATGTTTCTAATTTACTTGAAATTAATACAGATCTTATCAATGGTGTGTCTAGTCAAAATAATTTATACCGAACACTACATTTTGTTATTGGAGGGGATTTTAAATTGGGAGAAAAATTCATTCTTAACCCATCCATGATTTATGGACAAACATTTGGTGGAACATCAGGGCTACAAATTGATGCTCGTTTAGAGTACGACCATTTGTTTTGGATTGGTCCAGGTTACCGAAACGCAGAAGCATTTATAATTAATGCAGGTGGATACATCAAAAACTTTACCGTTGGATATTCTTACGATTATGTTTTATCTGGCATAAGTACTGTTGCTTCTGGGGGATCTCACGAAATTTTTGTTGCCTTTGACATCGTAAAACAAGATAACAAATCGTCTTGGTTTAAAAGAAATAGAATCTACAACAACAATAGATAAATCAATTATCTATTCTTAAACAAATACAGATGAAAAATACCGTTATTTTCTTCATCTCCATTTTTATTGTAAACTCGTTTACAGGTCAAACTAAAATTGCCAATGAGCTTTACGATAACTACGAGTTTCGAAACGCAATTACCTATTACGAAAACGATCAACCACTTAAAGGGGAAAACCTCAGGAGGTTGGCAGATTGCTACTATTACACGTACAATTATCCAAAAGTAGTGGAAACATATCGTCAAATTTTCGAAAATGAAAAAATTGATGATCAAGACTATTTAAAATTTGGAGATGCATTAAAATGTAGTAAAAACTACGATGAAGCACTTGAAAAACTGGCTGTTTATAAAGAGAAGTATCCAAATGATCCAATGGTAAATGAGTTGATCAAGGAAACAAACTTTTTAGCCAGAAAAAAAGAAAATAAACCTAAATATGAGGTTTCTAATTTTGAAGAATTAAACTCGCCAATTGCCAATTTTTTCACCAAGCAAGTTGATGATAAAATCTTTTACATTTCTGAAAGCAAGCAAGAACAAGCAGGTGCTCAATTAAAGTTTGATAGCACCAATGATCTATCTATTTTGGATTATGGAACATCCGTTAGACCATTAGCCCAGTTGCATAGCTATGACTTAGAAAACGGCATCAAAACTGTAGTAAGCTGCAAGGAGAAATTTCACATGAACGGGTTTGATCTTGATGTGGAAAATAAAAAGATCTATTTTACAAAGATTGACATCACAAAAAAATGGAAAAAAGGAACGCAAATTCCCCGAATTTATGTGGCAGACATTGATTTTAACACACCAGAAATATTCAATATAAAAGAATTAAAAATTCCAGGTTTCACAAAAAACGATGCGATAGGTCACCCTGCATTGAGCTATGATAAAAAACACATCTATTTCTCTGCCGATTTGGAGCAAGGCATGGGCGGATTTGATATTTATGTTTCAAGTTTTAAAGAGGGCGAATGGACAGAACCTAAAAACTTAGGCTCGAATGTTAACTCGGTAGGAGACGAGTATTTCCCAAATATTATTGATGGTAAATTCTTGTACTTTTCATCTAATGGAAGGGTGGGATATGGAAACCAAGATATCTTTAAAAACAGATTAATCAATGCTACAAATCCAACCGAATCACAAATATTGCAGGAGCCAATCAATTCGTTTGCGGATGATTTCGGTTTTATCTACAATAGCGAAACATTTTCGGGCTATGTAACTTCCAATAGATTTGGAGGAAAGGGAGATGATGATATTTATAAAGTAAGTCTCAAAAAACTGATTGTTTCTGGCGTTGTTAAAGATGTGAATGGAAAACCGGTTAAAGGAGCTATTGTTAAGATTTACGATAAAGATGGAAATCTAATAGCAGAGACTACCACTGATGAAAATGGAAATTATTCTTTTGAGGTAAACCCGGGAGAATATGAGGTAACTACCGAAACGGAGGATGGTTATTTCTCAAAAACAGCTATTGCTGTTACCGAAAGCTGGAACAACGAAAAACCAATTGATTTAAACCTCAAAAACACGATTGTAATTATTCAAGGGACTGTTTATGATCCTCCAAATAAAACATCAGCAAACACGCTCGTTAAACTTATTCAATCGCCTAGCAAGGAACTAAAACAAGTTTATACGGATGAAAAAGGAAGGTATAAATTCTATGCAGATCCCAATAAAACGTATGAAGTAGTTGCTTTGAAAAAGGGACTAGTTGGAGCGAAAAAACTAACCATCTCTTCAGCTTGGGACAATGAGCAACAAGTAGATTTAAACTTAAAAAGTAGCACTACTGTACAGGGATTTGTGTACAACGAAGACGGAAGTGCTTCTCCACTTACCGATGTTTCGTTATACGATGGAGAAGGTGTTTTAATTCAGCAATCTACTGCAGATGCAGAAGGACGCTATTCGTTTTCAGTAGATAGAAATAAAAACTATCAAATTAAAGCAAAAAAGAAGGGCTTTGAAGGATTAGAAAATATCTACACGGGTGATAATTGGAAAAGTAACGTAGATTTTAATTTCTATATGTTTCCAGTTACTACCACAGGCTTTGGGTACATAAAAGATGAGAATTCAAGAAAGGCTATTGCAGGTGCAAAACTTGTTTTAACTGATAACAAAACAGAAAGAAAGTTTGTAACAGTTGCTAATGATAAAGGTTATTTCGAATTTCAATTATCGAAAAACAGAGACTATACCTTAAAAATATCGAAAGATAAATACTACCCTAAAACACTTCAGCTAGCTGGTGAGCCAATCTGGGGAGAAAAAGTGGATTTAAGTTCAACACTTAATTTAAACCTTGAGTATGCTGGATATACGGTGTCAAATATCTATTTTGAATTAGGATCATATAAAATTCGAGGAGACTCCGAAGATCAATTAAATAAAATTGTAGAAGCGTTAGAGGCAAAGCCAAAGCTAAACATCTATATCCGATCTTATGCCGATTGTAGAGGATCATCATCCTTAAATAAAAGGCTTACCGAGAAGCGATCAAAGGCAGTGAGAGAGTACTTAACCGATAACGGAATTAGTAAAAAACGAATTACAACCGAATCAATGGGAAAAACAAACTTGGTAAATAATTGTGTTCGCCCAAAAGATTGTACAGAAGCCGAACATGCCCTCAATAGAAGATCGGAGTTTGAGTTTAAATAATTCATTAATGTCAAATCGAAAAAAATCATACAAACGGCTTCCCTCTTGAGAGGGATTAAGGGTGTGTCAAATCAAATCACTTACATGATTTTTTATGTTTTGATGTATGGTAGATAGCTTAAAATTTTATGAAAACACTTTATTTAGTTAGACACGCAAAATCAAGTTGGTCTAATTCTTCATTAGCCGATTATGATCGCCCACTTAATGAAAGAGGCAAGCGAGATGTTATAACCATGGGTAAGCGATTAAAAGAAAGAGGGGTTATGCCTTCGCTTATTTTAAGCAGTGCTGCTAAACGAACCACCAAAACAGCCAAAGCATTAGCAAAAGGAATGGCTTATGATAATGAGATTAGATTTAAAAAGAACCTTTACCACTCATCTATTTTAGATAATTTAAAGGAGCTTGAAAAGGTTGGTGAAGCATATGAGTCCATTATGCTTGTTGGACACAATCCGACTACTTCTGAGTTTTGTGATTACTTAACAGGTAATTTATTCCATTTCCCCACATGTGCCATTGCCGAAATTTCATTAGAAATTGATAGCTGGGATGAAATTACCAAAGGAATTGGAACCTTGGTTTTTTATGATTATCCGAAGAATCAATAGTGTAAGTTCTACATTTTTTTCTAAACATAAAACATCAAATAGCACCAGGTCGAAGTAACGACTAATAACGTACCATTTATTATCAATTTAGTATTAATAGAGATTGTTTTATAGGATAACATTGAGATTAGTATAGTTACAGTAGAGGCTAGCATGGTAGGTGTTAAGGTGTGATAGTTTATAACTCCAAGTGGTAATACACCCAATAGACAATAAATTAATAAAGCAAGGAAGATTTTTGGTTTTGCCTGATTATTAACTATCGATGTCAAACAAAAAGAACAACTTATAAACAAAATGGAAGAGAGTACCGTAAAAAATTCCACAAAACCTTTACTGCTCATTGAAGAGTTGAGAAATATAAAATATACCCTGCTGTAAGTAATAAGAGATAGAATGATACTTAATAGTGCAATTACTTTGTTTATTATTTGTTTCATTTCCATATCTCTAGTGTTTTCAAACGTTCAGCAATATTATTTAGTGAGCGCTATAATCTATTATGCCGATAGATGAGATAAAGAAATCTCTACATATAACACAAAGGATAGGAGAATTGGTATGTTTTTTCATCTCTTCAACACTAGAGATCGTTGAGTTAAAAGGTTCAAAATTATCCTCCAATAGAGTCAGTACTGATCTATAGTTTTCTCCTAAAATATTTTTCCCATTAATAGAGAAGGTACTCTCGTGACCAAACCAAATCTTGGAAACTTTTTCATTTGTAAATTCTATTCGATAAGAAGTTCCATCTGTAACCATAAAGTAAACTTCGTTTTCATAGTATTTAGTTTTTATAAGACCTTTCGATAGCAAAAATTCTTTCGAATCACCTAAGTTGATAGTTAAATCCAAGGGTGCGGGATTGAATTTAAAATATGTTCTATCGATTTTGCTCATATATGTTTTTAATTTCTAGCTTGATTTATCTCTTCAAGCAATTTACTAACATTCTTTTTGTTTCTTCCCATTGAAACAACTGAACTTTTTTTATCTGGATCACAGATGCTATTTATCAAAATTCGATCATCATCGAATAGAATAGTTATTTGTTCTCCCCAACTACCAGAAAATATACTAGGGTGTGTTTTTGCAATTATAATCTTTTCATCCATTAAGAAAGGTGTCCACTGGAGTTCATTAGCAACCTTTTGAACTATTAGGTTTAACTTCTTTTCTTGTCAAGTTAGTATGGGCAATTTTAAATTTTAATCTGTTTTTTTGAAGTTGATAAAAAAGTAGCCCGAGAATTAGAGGAATTAAAATGAACCAAATCTCAATTACCTTAAAAGGTTTGGGGGTTCCTTTGATAAAATCTCTTATACGAAAGAAGGCCAACATAGCGGGAAAAAAGAATAAAAATATAACTACTCCATAGTGGGTGAATTTATCCCAGTTACTAAGTTTTATTTTTCCCTGTTTAATTGAATGCTGTATTTGTTCTTCTGTCATTTATTTTTGTCTTTACCTTTTTAGTACATAAAAAGTAAACGGTTTCAAATTTTATTAGGTTCTTATTCTTTTTTCTAGAAAAGATTTCATAAACTCAGGGTTGAGTGTAGAGTAATTTGAGCCTAAAGAATTTAATTTATGGTGTGCTAGCATTGCCGCATTCCAAAAACTGGTGGTTTGTTCTATGGTTAAAGAAGTCAAATCGATACTCCTATTAGTCAGATCATTTTTTCTTTTGTTTATGAAAGCCCATCCTGGATCCATTGGATCTTTTTCTTCTTCGGTAGGAAAATGTTGTTGAATCCAATCAGATAGCTTAAGGTTTTGTTCTTTCGGCTCTAATTGTTTCAATTCTCTTGCTATTAGCCTTAATATCTCATCATAGCCTGTCCATCTAGGAGCAAAAGTATTATTTTCTGATATTTTAATGAATCCACTTGCCATCAATAATTCATCTGGTTGATATTATTTTCTATATCCGTAGATTTCAATTTCACGATC
>Ga0208830_1000428_pt1 | contig 21186 bp, 16 predicted proteins | sample DeeseametaMP2634_FD_184169 | JGI IMG/M metagenome (GOLD analysis project Ga0208830, IMG submission 184169) | Marine microbial communities from the Deep Atlantic Ocean - MP2634 (SPAdes) | ecosystem: Environmental > Aquatic > Marine > Oceanic | place: Northeast of Antigua and Barbuda, North... | reverse complement strand
AAGACATCTCTTGAGCTTACATCAACCCCACCCTTCCCTACTTCATGGCGATTTGTGGGCGGGTAACGCGGGATTTAACAAGAAAGGGCCAGTCTTATTCGACCCAGCGGTGTACGTTGGGGACGCCGAAACCGACCTTGCTATGGCCGAATTGTTTGGCGGTTTTCCCCAATCATTCTTCGAGGGTTACCATCAACACACCCCAATCGAAAAAAATTACCGCTTAAGAAAACCAATTTACCAGCTTTACCATATTTTAAATCACGGGTTATTATTTGGCGCGCACTACATTGCGCAAGCCAGACAAGTAGTAGACGACATTTACAGCCCCTAATTCCTAAGTAGTGCCGCGCATAGGCAATGTATAGCGCGATATACAAAGCGACATACGAACAAGCCTGTACGTTATTATTTGTTAACTGGTTTATGCGTGAATTACCGTAGAAATCCTACATTAGATAGCGCTTAACATGTGTAAGAACAGCATATAAACATATGAAGATTTAAAATAGAGAGTAGCTTTTATTATGACAAACTCAGGCCCTGTAGCACTCATTACCGGGGCAGCAAAGCGAATTGGCGCCGCCATGGCGTGTCAGCTTCATAGCGAAGGCTATCGCGTTATTATCCATTATGGGCATTCTAAAGACGAGGCACTTGCACTGGCTGAAAAGCTAAATAGTCAGCGGGAGGACTCTGCTACCTGTCTCCAAGCCAACCTTTGTAATTCAGACGAAGTAAGTGCACTTGGGCAACGAGCATTAGACATTTGGGGTCAGATAAACGTTTTAGTAAATAATGCTTCTAGTTTTTACCCCACTCCAGTGGGCGAAATTTCAGAAGACGACTGGGTATCTCTGATAGGCAGTAACGTGAAGGGGCCATTGTTTTTGTCACAAGCATTGGCACCAGCATTAGCGGTAAGTAAAGGCTGCATTATCAATATGGTCGACATGCATATCGACCGTCCACTCCCCAAACACAGTGTTTACCTCATTGCTAAATCCGGTCTTGCCTCACTAACCCAATCGTTAGCTATAGACTTAGCTCCCAACGTTCGCGTAAATGGTATTGCGCCAGGGGCAATTTTGTGGCCAGAACGGGAAATGGACGAGGACGAAAAAGACAAACTGATATCGAGTATTCCACTGGGTGAACTAGGTACACCAAATGATATTGCAAAAACATTGTCGTTCTTGGCATCAGCCCCTTACATCACTGGACAAATCATTTATGTCGATGGCGGGCGCGGACTTCATACTGGTGCCTCCGCGTGAATATTTCCCTAGTAAAACCATGGCACCCAAAAGTTTCGCAACTAAGAAACGTTTGCCGCGCTGGTGTCATCAGCGTTGCCATGTTTGCTTTGCTAGGCTGTTTTGGCGGAAGTACCGTAAAGCAAAGCATTGACGATTACGCCGCACGACTCTCGCGTGTACTCGATACGCCCCTCCCCGATTCGTTTAACGATAAGATTACCACCCCGCTTCCCAAACTTGCAGACTCCGCCACGCTTAAACACGCTATTGAGGGCGTGAATATAAACCTGCGTGAGTTTTATGCGCTGCAAGATTGTGAGTTAGGCACAGTGGTTGCCGAACGCAATACGTCGCTAGGAAAAAGTCAGCTGCCATCACAGCGGCTTGTTTATGAGAGCAAGCTGCTTAATGTACTCAAAAGCTGTGAAGCAGCGCTCACGAAAGAAAACGAGTCTAACCAGAGAAACGCGGCACTGGCAGCAACCATCTCATCGTGGCGTGAACAAAAGACACAAGACTACAGTAAAACGTGGGCAAACCTAGTCCAAGGGAGCCAAGAGTTGCGTCTGGCGCTTAACACACCTGAACGTCTTTTCTCAGTTGAAAATAATAAAGACGCACTTTCTAGCGTAAACGCGCTTTATTACATTAACAACTTAAGTAACAAAGAGTTGCTCTTGAATAATATGTATAAACACGATGATTCCTCCAATACAGCACCGAGCGATACAGAAACAGAGGCTACGAATGAAAATAATAGTGAGCGTATTATTGAGAGCAGCGAGCTTGAACAACAGTTAAAAATTATACGTTCAGCCAGGTTACCCGCTACACTTTGGCATACACAACAAACCTTAACGCAAAACCTCTCATTGCTTACGAATATGCTTGAAACCGAGCTTGATGCTGTAAGCTGCCCAGAAGGCCGCGCTAGCGACAAAGCAAAAATATTGCGTAATGTATTCTATCTTTTTTTTATTGAGGAAATACAACCTGTAGGAAGTTTGGTAAATCAATACCATTACAAACTTGAGCCATTGTGGGAAGACTGGCTTGCTCAGCCATCATTGCACAAGGAATTCAAACGCTACATCAGGCAACAGTCACAAGACGGATTCAACCAATACAGCAGCGCCATGAAAGCGCATGTCAACTTATGGCAAGGATTCCTTGGTAGATGTAATCTATCGCCCGTCGCGCCTGTTTAATAGCGCGACGAGCAAATCCACCAGCCCAGCTTTTGCTGAACATATCTTAACCTCTGGCTAGCTTTGCTATAGCACGCTCAATTTGCACGGTTCCCTTCTAGATTCCAAAAGAGGGCAAATTAGCTATTCCAATAAGACTTTACATAACAAACGCTAAAGAATATTTTCTCCTGCTTCTGGGTCTCTCGAATTCCGAGCCTGCTCTCGTATCTCATGGGCTTCGGAAGACACATCATCATTAATTTTCGATTCCTGTGGGCGCGCATTTCCAGCCCCTTTTGCACTTGACCTTACGTTTCGATTTTCTGTGGCTCCAATATTCTCTTCGCTATCCAAGCTTTTTACTTTCTTTTGGCCTGTAGTTATTTCACTTAACTCATTTGCTTCATTTTCAGAAGGACGAGCGCTTGAAGCGTCTTTCTCGGAAGCGTGGTAAATATGCATACCCTCAGGGAAAATGCGCTCTCTCGCGTCATCAGGCATACTGATATTCGCCTCTAAGAAGGCTTGGGTGATTTTACGCATCAGCACCGATGCCATTTTTAGTACACTCGTTTTCTCTACATCCACCCAAAAATAAACCTTGATGTTGTAGGTCGAGGGGCCTAATTCGTCGATAAGAATTTGCGGTTCAGGGTCGATTAACACGTTGTCTTGTGCTGACGTAATTTCTTGCGCCATCTGCTGTGCGTGTTGTATATCAGCATCGTAACCCACGCCAATAACAAACTGCCCACGCATTAGCGGGTTGGCCGTAAGGTTTTTGATTACCCCTTTGTAAATAGTCGCGTTAGGTATTTGAATATGGTTGCCGTCAAAATCCACCAGTGTAGTCGCACGTGCCGTAACTTTCTGAATGATGCCGGTGAAATCGTTGATTTGTACGATATCCCCTATTCTAAAGGGGCGTTGAATAGTAAGCAGTAGGCTTGAAATAAAGTTCTCGGCGATGTCGCGAAAGGCGAAACCAAGAATAAGCCCCACCACACCTGTACCACTCACCACCGCGATTGCAAATCCGGTGAGCCCAGCTAAGAACAAAAATAGATAAATACCGAGTAAAATTAAGACTAAACTGACACTTCTTTGAATGACTGAGCGCAGCAGTGGAGATGTGGTCGTACGGGTTAACGGTTTAACTAAAACCTTGGCAATATGCGGCGCTAAAAGGATAAACGCCGCCATGATAACTAAACCTAGCGCCAACCCCGGTAATCGATAAACAAAGTTCTCCCAAAGCTGAGAGAGTAGCGACTGTGCACTTGATAAACTGCTTATTGCGCCACCTTCGTCACTTTGTTGAAGCAAAGTTTGTATGAAAGGTTCGCTGTCGGTTTGTGGGAAAGAAAGCCCCGCTCGCTTATTTAAAATAGAGGGTTGTAATATTTGTTGCGCACTGAACATCACCTCACTCCTTGGCGTTCATGTGTTTCGATTTTTAATACAAATAACTACGACGCGATAACTAAATAAGATCCCAGCCCGATGGTAAATAAAAAACTGCCCCATATAGCGTGTTCTATAACCACCACGGGCGTCGAATTAGTTTGCATATACCGATAACCGAAAATGCCACCGCCAATCCAAGAAATGACTACAGCAATCCAGTTACCGTACACTAAGTGGGCTAAACCAAATAAAAAAGTGCTTAAGGCCCACCTTGCATACTTCGAAGGCAGTATTCGCTTGTAACGGTGGAAAAAGTACGTTCGAAAAATGATCTCTTGCGGGATGACCGACACTAACGGATAAATCAATAATGTAGCTACCCACATCCATGGCTGGTTCATAGGCCAATGTAGGAACAATTCCGGTTTAAAAAAGTAAACTACCAGCGCCAGTAAGCTCGCCCAAGGCAAAAATAACCTTAGCGTACTTTTTAAATGCGTTCGATAGTCTTCCCAATGCCACAATTTAATGCGTTTAAATTGCTTATCTGCTAACAAGATAGCTAAGCAACAAAGTCCCATAACACCTAAAATAGGCATGAGATAATTTGCAAAATGCTTTATCCAGTAGAGAACGGCAAAGGGAATCACCACAAAGAGCAAGATCAATTCAGACCACAGCTTTGCCACAACTCACCTCTTTCTCTCGATCATGCTAGGTTCGCTGATCGATTCCCCAAACGTTTTTACTAACTAGAATCGATGCTAAACCAACAAGATAATTACCAACCGATGACACTTTTGTGAATTTTTACGGTTTATGTCTATGAAAGTGTAGTGCCAATTTGCAAAGCATGAGTGATTAATTAAGTGCTACTTTAGCCCTATGCTTTACTGCACATTCGTAACTCTCTATATAGATAAGGTTTTTTAAGAGCAGTGGAAACTTGTAAGCGTTTTTTAGTAATAAGCAACAACGCTCATTATAGTGTTCTACTTCAATAATCGGCTTCGAAAAACCTATTTTGAAGTACGTGAACGCGTTGAATTCAGGTAGTGTTTGTATATCGCACAAAAGTCGTGAAATAATTGCATAAGATGTATAAGGCGATACCAATGACAAAAAATAGCCCTAGCGACGTTTTACAGCAAATTGAAAACCACTATGCCTCTTTGTCCCCTTCGGGCAAGGCTATTGCGCATTATATTCAGCAGAATCCTATCGCAGTATTAAGTCAATCTACGTCTTTAATTGCAGAAAAAACGGGGACGTCAAAGGCCACAGTCAGTCGCTTCTTTCGCCAGCTGGGTTTTGACTCGCACCAGCAAGCTAAAGAGGCGCTTGTTCAGCTACGTGAGCAAGGCGTGCCTGTTGTAAGCCCTTCAAGTGGTGTACTTCAGCATGAGAATGATAGTAAGAATTTGGCCAATACATTTGATAGCACTTCCTCAGAGGCGTTGACAGATATTGCTAAGTTGCTGGCATCAGCAGGCCAGGTCACCTTGATTGGTTTTAGAAACGCCTACCCCATTGCACTTCATTTTAGGCAGCAGCTCAAACAAATTCGTGCGTCGGTCCGTGTGCTTCCTCAGCCCGGTCAAACACTTAGTGAAGATATTATCGACCTAACCGAAAATGATCTTGTCGTACTTTTTGGTTTTCGTCGTAGAACCCGTCAATTCAAGTTTGTTTTAAATAGCATTAAACACTGTAAAACCGTATTAATTACCGACCCAACGGGCCAAGGATATCGTCACGATGTCGACCACCTGCTGGTTACCCACATTGGCAGTGACTCGCCATTTGATAGTTACGCGGCTCCAATGAGCCTAGTTGCATCACTGTGTAACCTTACCTACGAATTATTAGGAAGCCAAGCCGCAGACCGCGTCGACGCTATTACTGACATCTACATTCAAATGGATGAGCTAGAAAGTCCAAAGCGTTAACCCTTCCCACAGAACACTTTTTAAGCAATACTATAAAGAGAGCGGGTAGCAGAGAATTGTTATTTTGCAAGCGTAAAGGGAACTAAAGCGCTTAAAAATGGGTATAAGTATTAATTCACAACGCTTATTTTTGGGTTTTAATGCATAAAAACGTACCTGTTAATTTAATTTCACTGCTAAAAGCGTGTGGTTGGAGTTGATATGGATAAAACGCAAGTAGTCATGGAAGAAGCTAACGGTGTGCTAGACTTTTGGTTTGGAGAACTCTCCCCAGAGCAATGGTTTAAGGAAGATGCAGCACTAGATAAAACGATCACTTCGCGATTTTCAAAATTGCGCGCAGCAGCCATAAAGGGCGAGTTGTGGCCTTGGCGAGCGACGGCTACCGGTCGTCTTGCCGAAATAATTCTTCTCGATCAATTCTCGCGAAATATTCATCGCAATGACAAAGATGCATTCAGTGCAGACAGCATTGCTTTGGTTCTTGCGCAAGAAGCGGTAAGTGTTGAAGCCGATAAGGTACTTACACCGCAGCAGCGCGCGTTTCTGTATATGCCGTTTATGCATAGTGAATCACTCGCAATCCACGACGTCGCATTGGAACTATTTTCACAAGAAGGCCTTGAAAGAGAATTCACCTTTGAAAAGCGCCATCAACAGATAATTGAAATGTTTGGCCGCTACCCCCACCGCAACCGAGCTTTAGGGCGCGAGTCGACACCAGAAGAAATTGCATTCCTAAAGCAAAACCCTCAAGGCTTTTAGCAACTTATTTAGTGTTCTTTAACGATTTACTCAGCGCTTTACCAATTATGTAACTCACAGAAAATAATGTACGTACTAAAATGCCCAATGAAGTAACGTTCGTTTCTCTTGACTTTTTAATGAAACAGTTGTTTCATTAATCTAAAGACGAATAAAGAAACAATAACGAATAAGTAACGCGCTGTGAGCTCTCCTTTTGTACTGAAGCCCTGTGATGCCAAGTTCACACAGGCAATTAAAAACCTAGAAATCGCATTCAGTCTTGACGGTAGTGTTAAAGATGACGCATTTTCGGCGTCAGGAAAAGCGCTGAATCAGGCAAAAAGTCAAAGTAAATTGCCGCTTAGCGGATTAGGTCTGGCAGTAAAAGATTTGTTTCACATTGAAGGATTGCCAACCGCAGCAGGAAATCCTGATTGGTTAGCCACACACGCGATTCCGAAAAACACCAATCGTTGCGTAGCAAAGATGCTTCAAGCGGGTGCCGTGTTCAAAGGTAAAACCATCACTGATGAACTTGCCTACAGTTTACACGGGCAGAATAAGCACTACGAAACACTGGTAAACCCAGTGGCACCAGCTCATATACCTGGTGGTTCTTCGTCAGGTTCAGCGGTGGCCGTTAGCGCGCACCTTGCCGACATAGGGCTTGGCACCGACACCGGCGGCTCTATTCGCGTACCGTCTAGTTATCAAGGGTTATGGGGGCTTCGCACCACGCACGGCGTTGTGGCCTGCGACAATATGGTGGCACTTGCCCCGTCGTTTGATACCGTGGGCTGGATGACACGCGACCTAAACACGCTGACTAAGGTTGCCAATGTCTGCATAGATAGCGCAACACAAAGTGAAATATCAGGTTCGCCTCGATTTGGCATAGCAGCGCATTTATTTGAGCAGGCCGCTCACAAATCGCTGTGCAAAACATGGCTTGCAGCGCTGGCTGATAACAACGACTGTATTGTATTGTCAGAGACACAGCTAGATTTAAAAACCTTACAAACTGCCGCTACCTTTCGTACCTTACAGGGCAATGAAATATGGCAGCAACATGGCGAATGGATTGAATACACTCAACCCGATATCGCCAAAGATATAATGTTGCGCTTGAATTGGTGTAAAACCATAACAACGCAAGAAGTAGAGCAAGCTAAAGCGCAACAATCTGTGGTAATCAATCATTTAAACACGCTGTTTGAAGAAATAGATGTATTGATTATTCCCACGACACCCGGTGTAGCACCTCGATGTGATGCCGATGAAACAACGCTGGCAAATGATAGAAACGCTCTGCTCGCACTCACGGCGATAGCTGGGCTTGCGGGATTACCCCAACTTCATTTGCCGTTGTTTACCCTACACAACGCCCCATGCGGATTATCGCTAGTGGGCAAAAAAGGCAACGATCTTGCACTTCTCGCGTTAGCAAAAAAGCTAACCACTCGCTAAACGTGTAAAGCGCGCCTGTTTTTTTAAGTTGCACTTAAAAAAAGCATTAGCGCCCTATCGCATTCAAGTTGAAACTAGAAAGCGGAAGTAAGACCTAAGCGCCCGTCATTTTGCCTGATTTGGGCTTAACCTGACTGCGCGGTTGCCGAGTTTTTGAAGGAATTAAAAATGAGTGAAAAACCAAATATAGCGTTTACTGCCCCTCACTTTGCGGCATCGCAAGTGGGCTTAAACATATTAGAAAAAGGCGGCACCGCTATTGAAGCTATGGTAGCTGCTGCAGCATCTATCGCGGTTGAATACCCGCACATGAATGGCATGGGCGGTGATGGATTTTGGCTAATCAGTGAACCTGGTAAAAAGCCGATTGGCATTGATGCATCTGGCGTAGCAGCAAAGGGCGCGACACCTTCTTTCTACGAGGGTAGCGATGCCATACCTAGCCGAGGCGGAAAGTCAGCATTAACCATGGCAGGCGCAGTTGCTGGTTGGCAAGCCGCGCTTGAATTAAGTCACAAATGGCAAAGCGGTTTACCGTTAAGCACATTGTTCGATACGGCGATTAGTCAAGCTAATTGGGGGATTGAAGTTACCCAGAGCTTGGTGGATGCCAGCAACAAAACCTTTGAAGAGCTAAGTGCGGATGAAAATTTCGCTCAGTTTTTGATTAAGGGGAAAGCCCTTAAAAAAGGTAAAATTTTAAAGCTAACAAAGCTCTCTGAAACTTTGAAGCATTTAGCAGAAAAAGGGTTAGATGATTTTTATCACGGTGAGTTAGCTTCACAGCTGGCTGAAGACTTAGAAGCCGCCGGCTCCCCTATTCGTCTTGAAGATTTTAACAATTACAAAGCGACAATTGTTGAGCCATTGTCAGTGTCCACCAGCAAAGGCAAGCTTTATAACTTGCCGGCGCCCACACAAGGTGTGGCGTCGCTCATTATTTTAGCCTTGTACGACAAAGTTCAGCATTTAGGCAGCACCGATGCTGACATGGTGCATTTACTTATTGAATGCACGAAACAAGCCTTCATTGCGCGTAACGCGAACGTAACCGACCCATCTCGTACGCCTGTTAGTCTTCAAAGCCTGTTAAGTGACGATGTGCTTGATGAAATGGTGAAGAACATCTCATTAGATAAAGCACTTCCTTGGCCCCATGAAGCCAAGCACGGCGATACTATTTGGATGGGTTGCTGCGATTCTGAAGGCCGAATGGTGAGCTACATACAGTCACTCTACTGGGAGTTCGGCTCGGGCGTAGTGAGCCCGCAAACAGGCATTGTTTGGAACAACCGTGGCACTTCGTTTTCACTCGATCCAAACAGTAACCAATATTTGGCCCCAGGCTTGAAACCATTTCACACACTTAACCCCGCTTTCGCTGAGCTTGTTGACGGTCGACGCATGAGCTACGGCACCATGGGTGGTGAAGGTCAGCCTCAAACCCAAGCGGCGCTGTTTGCTCGTCATGTGTACCACGGTCAACCTATCGCCAAAGCTATTTCCCTAGGCCGTTGGTTACTTGGTAGAACCTGGGGCGATCAGAGTCACAACTTAAAAGCAGAGCGTGACTTAGTTGAGTATGTAGGTGAGAGCTTACTGGCACGGGGCCACGATATGGTGACGGTAGATCCTTGCAACGAACTCATGGGTCATGCTGGTGCAATCATTCGCGACACAGAAGGTACAGTGAGTGGCGCAAGCGACCCAAGAAGTGACGGCAAAGCCTACCTTGGACACCGCTAGTTTATTCGCAGTGGCTAAGACGCAGCACTGACAAATAGTTAAACCAATAAACGTTAAAGAGAAAGAAATCACATGCAGTTTTTAATGGATAACCTAACGGTTATATTATCGCTTGCGGGAACAGGCGTGTTCGCAGGCATACTAGCAGGAATGCTTGGCGTAGGTGGTGGCATTGTTATTGTGCCGGTACTGTTTTTCTTGTTCCAAGCCCTTGGTGTGTCACCTGAGAGCGCAATGGTTATAGCCACGGCAACGTCTCTGGCAACCATCGTTCCTACTTCAGTAAGCTCTATTCGTGCTCATCACAGTAAAGGCAATGTAGACTTTGCATTGCTAAAAGCGTGGGCAGTATTCATTCTAATTGGCGTGCTTGCCGGAAGCTATGCGGTGACGGCGGTTAACCCGACGTTCCTTACCTTACTGTTTGGCATTATTGCAACCTTGTCTGCCATTAATATGCTTATTGGCAAGAAAGACGCGCTATTTAAAGGGCTACCGGGCCGCGCGGGTCAGTCGATTGTGGCAACCTGCATTGGGCTATTCAGTTCTATGGTAGGCATTGGTGGCGGTACGTTAACCGTGCCGACTCTCACATTTTGTAACTACCCAGCACACAAAGCGGTGGGCACCGCTGCTGCAGTCGGTTTAATTATTTCGCTTCCAGCGGCGCTTACGCTGCTATTTGTTGGTTCCACTCCTGTTGATGCGCCCTTCGCTACGTACGGCTATGTAAACTTGCTGGGGTTTGTCTGCATTGTTCCGCTTACCGTGTTATTTGCGCCTGTCGGTGCAAGCATAGCCAATAAGCTAGACGCTGGCTTACTTAAGAAAATCTTCGCCGTTGTTCTCATCATCACTGGCTTGCGCATGCTAGCGCAAGTCCTTATCTAGGAGTGCCCACATGTCTCAAGAAGCCTCTAACAGAATCTTTGCTCCACTATCCCCGCCGCCTCGCTTGCTAATGGGCCCGGGCCCAATTAACTGCTACCCCAGAGTGTTAAGCGCCATGTCTACTCAGTTAGTAGGTCAATATGACCCTGTAATGACTGGCTACATGAACGAGGTCATGCAACTTTACCGCGATGTTTTCAATACGAAAAACCAGCAAACCTTCTTGGTTGACGGTACGTCGCGCGCTGGAATTGAAGCTGTATTGGTATCGGCAATTGAGCCAGGCGATAAAGTCCTCGTGCCTATCTTCGGGCGTTTTGGGCATTTGCTTGCTGAAATTGCAGAGCGCGCCGACGCTGAAGTTCACACCATTGAAGTGCCGTGGGGCGAAGTGTTTTCACCTGAACAAATTGAAAAGGCGATAAAAGACGTAAAACCAAAACTGCTTGCCATTGTTCAAGGGGATACGTCCACCACCATGCTGCAACCGCTTGCAGAAATTGGCGCGATTTGTGAAGCAAACGATGTGTTGTTTTACTGCGATGCAACAGCGTCAATAGGTGGGAACCCGCTAGACGTTGATGCTTGGAAATTAGATGCGGTGTCAGTTGGCCTGCAAAAGTGCTTAGGAGGCCCATCAGGCAGTGCTCCTATTACACTAAGCGACAAGTTTGTTAAAACCGTGCGTACCCGTCACCACGTTGAAGCCGGCATTCGCGATGCTCACCATGAAGCCGCGCGTGGCCCTAAAATTCGTTCTAACTACTTCGACTTGCCCATGATCATGGATTATTGGGGCGAGGAGCGACTAAATCACCACACCGAAGCGGCCAGTATGCTCTATTGCGCCCGTGAATGCGCGCGCCTGCATTTAGAAGAAGGCCAGCAGTACGTGATTGCTCGTCACAAAGTAGCGGGCGACGCCATGCTAGCCGGTATTCAGGCCATGGGACTTGAGCCCTTCGGCGACCTGAAACACAAAATGTACAATGTTGTAGGTGTTCATATTCCCGAGGGTGTTCATGGCGAAGAGGTACGCGAAACCTTACTTCTGCGTTTTAACATTGAAATAGGCACTAGTTTTGGTCCGCTAAAAGGAAAAATTTGGCGCATTGGCACTATGGGCTATAACGCCAGAGAAGATGCCGTGTTACATACCCTCCAGTCCCTTGAAACTGTGCTTCGTATGCAAGGGTTTGCGCTACCTGCTGGTAAAGGTGTAGATGCTGCGCTTAGCGTTTATGCTAAGGCTAAAGCGGCGGGAGTCACCAATGGGTGAATTCGCAGAATTTGCTGAATTGGCTACGCAAGTTATGGCAAGGTGCGAAACATTAGGCACCTTAAGCCAGGACCCAGCCTGTTTAGACAGGCGCTATTTGACCGAACAACACAAGCTTGCAAATCAACTCGCCTCAGGGTGGATGATTGAAGCCGGAATGACCACCTGGCAAGACGCCGTTGGCAATATATGGGGGCGCTATACATCAAGCGTGCCCAACGCACCGCGATTAATTCTAGGCAGCCACCTCGACACTGTGCCTAACGGCGGAAAGTACGACGGCATGCTAGGCGTGGTCGCCGCTATTTCGCTGGTCGCTATGTTTGACGGCACGCAAACCAAGTTCCCTTTTCATATCGATATTGTGGGTTTTTGTGATGAAGAAGGCACGCGATTTGGCACCACCCTTTTAGGAAGCCGCGCGCTCACCGGTAAGTGGCAAGAGCAATGGCGTCATTTAAAAGATGAAAATGGCGTGAACTTAGAGCAAGCCATGGCGAACTTCGGCCTTAATTTCGATGCAGTAAACAGTGCCGCTATTTCCCGTACCGACATTTTGGGTTACATAGAACTTCACATTGAACAAGGCCCTGTTTTAGAGCAAGAAAATCTGCCTGTTGGCGTTGTCAGTGCTATTGCAGGTGCAAAACGTTTTAATTTTTCAGTAGAAGGCATGGCGGGTCACGCTGGCACTGTGCCCATGTCTATGCGACGAGATGCGTTGTGCGCAAGTGCAGAGATGCTATTGGCTGTAGAGAGCATAAGCTTGCAGCGTCCGGGCGTTGTAGCCACGGTAGGTAAAATTGAAAATGCGCCAAACGGCGTTAACGTCATTTCTGGTCGCACACGTTTTTCTCTCGATATCAGAAGCGAAGATGATGAATTGCGAGATTCTGTATTGGCAGAAATATTGCAAAAGTTTGATGCCATTGCGCATGCAAGACAAATAACGCTAACACGGGAGCAAACCCACAGCGCGCCCGCGGTACATTGCGATAGCCAGCTAAAAGAAGCACTCGTTCGGGGGGTAGAAGAAAGCGGGATTAAGCCAAGAGTCCTTGCCTCGGGAGCAGGTCATGACGCTATGGCTATTGCTGATATTTGCCCTGTGGCCATGTTGTTCACACGTTGTAAGGGCGGAATAAGTCACCACCCTGCAGAATCTATTACCATTGATGACGTGGCCGCAAGTTTGTCAGTACTTTATAAAACCATTAGCAAGCTCAAGCATACGTAGTGGTCAAATCAGTAAAGTTTCAATGAAGGGTTAATAATGAAAATAACAAGGATTTACAACGATGAAGCAGGCAAAAGTCATTTTGGCGAAGTGGAGATTGCGCTAAAAGACGGCGGTCCCATCGGCATGCTTTCAGAAAAATTTGGAGCCGATAAGATCATTTTTCGCGAAACGCCCGCAGATTATGATTTTAAGTGGCATCCAGCGCCGGCGCGACAACTCCTTTTCATTATTAAAGGGCGTGCTGAATTTACGGTGTCTAACGGTGAACGTCATGTGTTTGGAGCAGGTGACGTACTATTGCTAGAAGACACAGAAGGCGAAGGCCATTGTTCCCGCGCAATGTACAATGAAGTACGCCACTCAATTTTTGTGACGTTAGATGAAGGCGTAGTCCTATAAAACGACCGTTCGCACTGATCTGAAAAAATGCGCTAATTTAGCGCATTTTTTTGTTTAGGCACCAAAATGGGGCTTACGAATTGCCTAATTATTTGCACCTGACCCAAATCCGCATAAAAAGCAATTTAAAACAATAACTTAAAAACACATTACCAAGCAGACCAACTGGTCAATATCTTGCAACCATAGAGCAACTATTGCTAAGAAAAATTGCTCATGTCATTTGTTGTACGAACCCTGTTCATTTTGTCTTTATCCTTTGTTGGTCTTTATTCCGCCGCAAACCCCTTTCCCACTGAAGAAGACGCAAACAGTTGGTTTAAGCAATATACACAGTCATTGACCGACTCACAGACCTATCAACTACTTAAACAGTTTCCAAAAGGCGGTGACTTGCACCATCACTTATCAGGCTCGGCGTACGGCAAATGGTGGTATGAGCTAGCAACTAATAAAGCGCTAAACGGCGGCTATCAGTACTTCACTAAGATAATTCATAGCGAGTGTGACTCGGCGCCGTTGTTTCATACTATTTCTAACACAACCCACTCTAAACTAACGAAATGTGAGCAAAAGCAATACAAAGCGCTGAATGCCCTAAGTAACAAAGAGCAAGAAGCGTTTATCCATAGTGTTGAACTTGATAAGCCAGAAGAAGGTCGAGAGGAGTTTTTTGAGTTTCACTGGCAGCGTTTAAGCGAGCTTACTCAAAACCCCTATATTACAGCGCAGGTTCTGCTTAGAAACATGCAGCTGTATCAACAAGAAAATGTGCGCTATTTAGAAACGCAAATGAACGTTAGGTTCATGAATCGCGCAGACGGGAGCCGCTTTCCCCCTGCTGAAGCGCTTAAAGTCATTACAGACATGCTCGATAGCGAACCAGCGAAAGCTACTGGTGTCACCGTTCGTTTTCAATATGCCTTGGTTCGTTTTACTGACAACATTGAAGCTCAACTAGACTGGATCTTCAAATTCGTAGACGCCAATAGAAAATGGTATGTAGGGATAAATTTGGTTGGCAGGGAGGATGATCCCCGAGGTCAACCCACACGCTTTTTAGCGCCCATAACGAGACTTAGAGCTCAATATCCAGCCATTCGCCTCTCCTTTCATGCAGGTGAATCTGAGCATGCAGATACCAATATTCGCGACACCTTACTGTTAGGCGCAGAGCGAATAGGTCATGGCATTAATCTGCTAAAAGATCCTTCAACGTATTTGCTCATGCGCCATAACCGCTATTTGATTGAAACCAATTTAATTTCAAACCTAAAGTTAGAATACATCGATGATTTGAGCGCTCATCCCTTTCCTCAACTTTTAAGAACCGGTGTACCCACTGCACTTTCAACCGACGACCGAGGGATGTGGGATGCCACACTCACAGATGAATATTACCTGGCATTTACCCAGTTCAATCTAAGCTGGAGTGAGCTAGTTACATTAAGTCAAAACAGTATCAAGTACAGCTTTTTACAAGACGAGAAAAAAGAGCAACTACTTACTGAGCTAAACCGAGATCTAACACAGTTTTTAGCCTTAATAGCGGAAAGCGCTAACCAAATACCTTCTGCAAACAGCAAAGTACAACCTCTTAACAGCAACGTGGAACGCTACAGTGATTTCATCTGCGAGTTTGCCGCCTCGGTCTGCACCAATGAAGGAAATAACAAGGAAATAACAAGGAAATAACCATGTCTTCAAATCACAGCGAACTACTTTACGATTTAAATGATAGTCCGGCATTTCTTCCTTCACTTACCGCGGCATTTCAGCATTTACTTGCAAGCTTTGTCGGTGTCATTACCCCGACTCTTATTGTTACATCAACACTGGGCCTTACTGAATACACGCCTTATCTTATCAGTATGGCCTTGTTTGTAAGCGGCTTAGGCACGGCAATTCAAACAAAGCGTATAGGCCCGGTAGGCAGTGGATTGGTAGCCATCCAAAATACCAGTTTTGCGTTTATTAGCGCATTGATACTGGCAGGAAATCAGGTCAAGGCGGATGGAGGAACACCCGAAGATGTCTTGTCTTTGTTGTTTGGATTAACTATGGCGGGTGCCATGGTCGAAGTGGTGTTCAGTCTATTTGTACATAAACTCAAACGTATCATTACACCATTAACTACAGGAATTGTAATAACCGCTATTGGGCTAAGCTTGATAAACGTAGGCATGACTGATCTTGCGGGCGGCTTTCACGCGGCTGACTTCGCCAGCACAGAAAACTTAGCCGTCGGCCTTGGCGTGTTGCTCATTATTGTTTTCTTGAACGCCTCAACAAATCATTGGCTGCGTTTGAGTGCCATCTTTATAGGTATGGCGATTGGCGCAACCTATGTTGGCATTACAAAAGGATTAGATTTCAGCGGCCTTGCTTCGCTTTCCGTCGTAGCGATCCCCACCCCTTTTGCCTTTGGCATTGCATTTGATATCACTCTCTTTTTACCTATCGCGCTCATCTATTTGTTTAGTGCAATAGAAACGGCCGGCGACTTAACCGCAAATAGCCTTTTCTGTAAGCAGCCTGTGAGCGGTCCGATTTATCTTGCAAGAGTGAAAGGCGGGATTTTGGGCGACGGCGTTAATTCGTTACTTGCTGGCATGTTCAACACCTTTCCAAATACTACATTTGGCCAGAATAACGGGGTTATCCAATTAACCGGCATCGCCAGCCGTAAGGTCGGCTTTTTTGTTGCAGCGCTATTCGTTGTTATTGGGTTCTTCCCCATTGTAGGTGGTGTGCTGCAGGCTATTCCCAAGCCAGTTCTTGGCGGTGCTACTCTGGTTATGTTTGCCATGGTGGCCGTGGGTGGCTTAAAGCTATTAGCCAGCTACGCACTTGATAGGCGCAGTAGTTTGGTGACAGCGTGTGCGCTAGGTATGGCGATTGGTGTAATGATGGTACCAGAAGCCCTTTCTGAATTGCCTTCATGGCTTGAAAATATCTTACTTTCCCCAGTAACCTCGGCCGGCCTTACCGCCGTCATCCTTGATTTAACCTTACCTGGAAAAAAGCCCCTTGCTTCCCCACACGCTAGTGCACAAAAAATTGAAAGCAGCACTGGCGTTGCTCAGGACAACCCTGCTTACGAGCCTATTCACAACCCAAAGCCAGAAGGTAACCGTAGGGCGCCGAAAGCACTCAATGAAAAAGCCGTTGTAAACCATGAGGTTGTTAAGCACTCAGCTCACTCGACACACATTTTAAGTATAGACGGACAACCGGGCGTAACCTCTGCTCTTTTTAGTGCAAAAGCTCGCTAAAAATCACCTTATAAGTGCATGCATTTATGCGATTGAGTTTATTTACATAAAAATAACAATATAAGAACAACATTATATATTTTTATCCCTATAATTCAGCAACTTAAGAGAAGGTTAAAAGTTGACCAACTGGACAAGTAGTTGGCACTCATCCTGCTAACTCTCTTGCCAATAACAAAACGCATATAAAAATGCGTGAAAAGAGCCCTAAAAAGGGGCAACTAAAAATAACGAGGAAACCATGAAAAACACTACATTCAATTTATCTCCTCTAGCAAAAGCTTTTGCAATGACTACCGCGGTCGCGCTATCGTCGCAAGCTTTTGCTCAAGGAGAGACAGAGGTTAAAGAAAAAGACGTTGAAAAAATTCAGGTAACAGGATCCCTTGGGAGCCTTCCTGGCCAAGACGTTGAGTCAGTTTTTGGCTTTGGCAAATCTATTCTCGAAACGCCTCGCTCAGCGTCCACGATTTCTCAAGAGCAAATGGAGCGCTTCAACGTTTCAGATATTGATGAACTCGTCGCGTTCGCACCAGGTACATTCACTCAGTCGTTCTTCGGTGTTGCAGGCTCTCTGGATGTGCGGGGCACGCCTGGGGAAACTTACTTCCGCGGTGTTAAGCGCTTAGACAACCCAGGTAACTACCCTACGCCTATTGGCGCGTCCAGCCGAATCGACATCGTTCGTGGTCCGGCATCACCTATTTACGGCCCATCAAAAATTGGTGGTTATCTGAACTTTAATCCCAAGTCTGCCCGTGCGTCATCGGGGCAGTATTTAGATGCACCAACAGGCGCGTTGTCTTACACAACGGGGTCGTGGAACAAAAGCATTTTAACCGCAGAAGTTGGCGGACCGACTAGTGTTGCCGGTAAAGAAATGGGCTATTACATATACGGTGAGCTAGAAAACTCTGACAGTTACTACGACAATACCCAGACTGATCAAACCGTACTTCAAGCATCATTTAATATCGATATTACCGATAACCTTCGCTTTGAATTTGGTGGTATGTACCACGACTACGATGGTAACCAAGTGGCCGGCTGGAACCGATTAACTCAGGAGTTAGTTGACGACGGAACCTATATTACAGGTACGGCTCAACCATTAGATACGGACGGCGACGGTCAAATCAGTCACGAAGAATATGCTGAAGTCGCCGACTTGATTTCACCGTTTATTTTCACGCCAGCTGTCCCATTAGATTCGGTTACAGGCGACTTTTTCGATCCTCTAATGGCATTACAAAACCCAGGTACTACGACCTTAAGTGGTAGCCAAACTTTGGTAGCACCTGATGACCAACTTGGTAACGAAGCCATAACGCTCTACTTCGACACCATTTACTACACGGATAATTGGGAAATTCGCAACCAGCTTTTCTATGATGCATACGACAACATAAACGAAAATGCTTATGGCTTCTCACAATTCCATGACAGCTGGGTTATAGAAGACAAGCTAATTTTTGCGACAGAATATGAGAACGACGGACTATTAGCGCAATTTCAATTTTCACCATCTATACGCTATACCGACTTTGAGCACGGCGACGACTTCACTTACGAGTTTTTCAATCGTCGCGACCTAACCATGCCGTCTTCAGCGCTCGATCGCCGCCTTTTGTCTACCCGCTCGGGTAAAAACTACGACAACTATGACGTAGGTAATTACTTAGACTTAGGCATTGCTGCAATGACCGATTTAACTTGGGACTGGGGTTTAAACTTAGTACTAGGTTTACGATACGACACTATTGATATTGAAAGCACATCGCGCACGGATTTACTTCTGGGTGCTACTGGAGATGAAACACCAGTTTATGCTGAAGAAACCGTAGATGGATGGTCTTGGAACGCAAGTATTTCATATGAATTTGAATTTGGCCTTATTCCTTATATCACTGCAGCAGAGCAAGCTACCCTTGTTGCAGGCCAGGGCGCCGAGATTGGTGTTGGCCAACTCAATCAACCTGGTGGTGGCGGTGCATTCGACACCTCTGAGCTGATGGAATACGGTATTAAAGGTTCTCTCGTTGACGATACACTCTATTTTGCCCTTTCATTCTTTGAGCAAGAGCGTACCGACTTCAATACTCAGAATACGGTCACCAACAACACAACCAATAACGAAGGCACCGAATTTGAACTTCGTTGGGTAGTCAATGAGAACCTTGTTGTTTCTGCTGGCTATACAAATATAGAAGTTATCAACTTAACTGCACTTGCCAATGGAAACCAATTTGGATTCTTAGGTGCTGACGATTTAGTTGCTCTTGATGATCCTTCGTTAATTTTTGGCGGGAACGTAGTAGGTCTTAACCTTGTTGGTGAAGGAGAAACAAACTCTGACGGACGAAAGGCCGGTATTCCTGAAAATATTTACACGCTGACAGCAACCTATGACTTCCAAAATGGTTATGCTGCCAACGTGAGTATTGTGGATGTGGATGAGGTCGCGTCTGGCTACTCAGCTGCAGTGACACTTCCAGCCTACACGTTAGTCAATGCTGGCTTGTCATATCAGGCAGAAGATTGGTCGTTAAACTTAACCGTTAAAAACTTAACTGACGAGCGTTATTTCCGCTCTAACTTCCCTGATCTATTTGGTAGTCAAATTGTACTACCTGAACTACCGCGTCACTGGAATGCTAAATTTACTTACTCATTCTAAGTTCGCATACTCTTTGAGCGTGGTCGTGCTTCACGTGTAGATTGAACGTTCGACACACGCTCTCAGGCCTGTAAGTTTTTTCGATAAGAAGCCCAGTTTAATAATGCTGGGCTCTTTTTTAGGAGTACTAAATGCATCTTTCTTTTTATCCACTGCTTAAACAAAAACGGTCTGCCTTTTTCAACGCTTTGCTTATATTGGCTATGTTTTTGGGTTTCTGTAGCAGTAGTTATTCTGCCAGTGTTAAAGCCAATGACGCTAAGCCGCCAATGAAAGTGAAGGTTGTTGTAGTAAGTATGTTCGAAATTGGCAACGACGAAGGCGACGCGCCTGGTGAATTTCAATTGTGGAAGGCTCGCCAGAATCTCACAACCCAATACCCTTTGCCTCATGGCTTTCACGATATTTACGCCAATCCTGATACTGGTGTAATCGGTATGGTTACGGGAATGGGCATTGCGCGCGCTTCAGCAGCAATAATGGCACTAGGTCTTGATCCTCGCTTTGATTTATCCCAAGCCTATTGGTTGGTCGCAGGGATCGCGGGAGTCGACCCAGCGGATAACACCATTGGAAGTGCAATTTGGACCGATTACGTAGTCGATGGCGACCTAGCACATCAAATTGACGCTAGAGAAATTCCGTCTCAGTGGAGTACGGGCTATTTCCCCCTCTTCACTCACGCGCCCTTTGAAAACGCTGACGCTGTAGACGTAAACAACAGCCCAAATGGCGAGGTGTACGCGCTGAACTTACCGTTAGCAAAGTGGGCCTATTCGTTAACAAAAGACACCAAGCTTTTAAACAACGAAGCGATGGATGCACTGAGAGACAAGTACACCAACTCCGCTAATGCAAGGGCACTTCCAAATGTATCTATGGGTGCGCATTTATCTGCTTCTACTTTTTGGCATGGCGAAAAACTAAATACGTGGGCAAACGATTGGGTAGCATACTGGACGCAGGGCAAAGGAAATTTTGTCACCTCAGGCATGGAAGATTCAGCAACACTTCAAAGCTTGAGCTACTTGGACAATGCCAGCTTAGTAGACAAAGACCGCCTGCTTATCCTTAGAACCGCAAGCAATTTTACCATGCAGCCACCATCGTTGAGTGCAGCGGAGAACCTACAGTTAGAAAGTTCTGGCGATGGATATGCAGCAATGGGAGCAGCTATAGAAGCCGCCTTTAATGTTGGTTCGCAGGTGACAGACTACATCGTAACGCATTGGGAAACCGTAAAGGATAAGCCCCCTACTGCTCATTAAAATGCGCTTCGATTCATATGACAGGCTTTCAGGGGGCCATTGACCTTTTACGAAAAACAGCTTCCGTCGCTAGACCATCACTGATTTCGCGTTAAGCGCATGACGTACTTGAAGTGTGACATCATTTTGTACTACGGGCTTGGCGAGAAAGTCTGCCATGCCCGCATTGCTACAGTTCGCTTTATCTTCAGGCGTTGTGTTTGCCGTTACAGCCACGATACGGCCGTGCCTAGGCAATAACTCTTCCTGAATAATAATCTTAGTCGCGCTAATTCCATCAAGCACTGGCATGGCGCAGTCCATAAAAATGATGTCGTATTTTTTAGCGCGAGCCAATTGAACAGCCACTTCGCCGTTTTCGGCTTCATCAGGAAGGTAGTTAAACTTCTCTA
>Ga0208830_1000419_pt1 | contig 21434 bp, 26 predicted proteins | sample DeeseametaMP2634_FD_184169 | JGI IMG/M metagenome (GOLD analysis project Ga0208830, IMG submission 184169) | Marine microbial communities from the Deep Atlantic Ocean - MP2634 (SPAdes) | ecosystem: Environmental > Aquatic > Marine > Oceanic | place: Northeast of Antigua and Barbuda, North... | reverse complement strand
CCCGTTTGCCGGCAAAACCCTTCAGTTTGAAGTCGACGTTGTCGACGTACGGGCAGCCACCGCAGAAGAGCTGGATCACGGCCATGCACACGGCCTTGGCGGTCACCAGCACTGACCCAAGAACCGGTTTCAAAAGCTGACACGAGCGCGGTGGTAATTTAAAAATCCATCCGCTATGCTCGGACGCAACAATGACTCAACAATCTGAAGTAAGGAGACTCGGAATGAACATCCGTCACCTTTTCACTGCTGCGGCAGCTACCCTGCTGGTTGCCTGTTCTTCTAATGAGCCTGCACCTCAGGTTGCTGATTGCGTATTTGCCGATGGCAGCAACCAGCCAGCACCGGAATGGGTGTGTGGTGCTCCGGTGGATGGCGTGGATCTGACCGCCGTTGGCTACGCCGATAAATCGGCCGCTGGCGCTAACTTTATGAAGCAGATGGCTGCCACCGCTGCACGTGTTGAACTGGCTCAGACCATGCAGGTCGAAGTTCAGAACATGATCAAGCAGTACACTGAAACCACAGGTGCTGGTGATGATGAAACGGTCGACATGGTAAATACCTCTGTGACCAAACAGATCACCAAGCAACAGCTTCAGGGCAGCAAGATCTACAAGCAGCGCCCGACCCCAAGCGGCGGCATGGTTGTTCTGGTTGGCCTCGACGCCGACACAGTGACTCAGATTGCTGAACAGGCTCTGAAAACTTCGATGAACAACGAAAAAGCACTGTGGCAGAAGTTCCAGGCTGAAAAATCGTTTGACGAGCTGGCTGAAGAAATCGCGAAAATGCGCTGATCTGCACACCGCGACTCACTAGCTATAAAGAAAACCGGCTCAGATGACTGTGCCGGTTTTTTTACGCCCAGAAAGGACCTCCGATGAAATCACTGATGCTCGTTCCGTTGCTGTTATCCGCCAGTCTGTCTCACGCAGACAAGGCTGCCATGAGCGACTACGAAAAATGGCGCTCCGGCCAACTCCAGGAATTCAGAACCTACCTGGAAGAAAACGACAAGGCCTTCATCGGCTTTCTGAAACAGCGCTGGGAAGAAGTCGACACCTTACCCGGTACGCAGGAAGACCCCTCGCCCAAACCGGTGCACATTCCCGAAGCGCCATCGGTGCCCGATGCCAATATGCCGTCAGACACGCCAGTGATCACAGTCACCCCACCTGCACCGGTCGAACCTCCGGTAACGGCTCCTCCGGTCAGGCCCGTCAGTGGCAAAGCCACACGGTTGAATTTCTACGGCCACCGACTGTCCCTGCCTTACGTTGAAACAATGCAGACCGCTTTTCGCAAACGCCCGTCTCCCGAAGGCATAGCAAAAGGCTGGGAAACCCTCGCCGGCAGCGACTATCGCCCAACGACGCAGCAACTGGAGCAGTGGCGGGAATCTCTGCGGTTGAGTGATTGGGCAACCGCCCGACTGGTGAGCGACTTCGCCTCTGCCACGGCTCCAGAACAGGACAGCCAGACTCTGCTCTCCTGGTTTCTGCTGGTCAAACTCGGTTACGACGCACGCCTGGCTTATAACAACCATCTGCACCTGTTGTTACCCGCAGACGATGATGTCTTTGGCGTCACCTTTTTTACCCTAGCGGGTAAGCGCTATTACAACCTGCCGGTCAGTCAGCGAGCGCCCGTCAGCGGAAAGTTATTCACCTACAACGGGCAACATGAAACGGCGACGACGGCTGTGCGTTTCCGTGTACCCGAACATTTTGTTGCCTCAGGCCCACAAAGTGAGCGCACACTGACGTTCAACCAGAACGGGACGCCCGTCACGCTGAGTTATCATTACCCCCAAGCGCAGATCGACTATCTCAACAGCCTGCCTCAACTGGCTCTGCCGCGTTATCCAGTCCTTGAACTGCCCGCGGAAACCCGTTCTGCAGTGATCCAACAACTGATTCCGCTTGTACAAGGCAAAGATGAAGTACAGGCCGTCAATCTGCTCCTCCACTTCGTTCAGAACGCCTTCGAATATAAGACGGATGAGCAGCAGTTCCGCGAAGAGAATTACCTGTTCCCGCTTGAAACACTGCACTATGCCGCCTCTGACTGCGAGGACCGTGCAGCCCTGTTCAGTCAACTGGTTCATGATCTGCTCGGCCTGCCCGTGGTTCTGCTTGATTATCCCGGACACGTCGCGGCCGCGGTCGCTTTCAGCAAAGAGGTTAACGGTGACAGCCTGATGTACAATGCGCGTCGCTATACCGTGACCGATCCAACATATATAAATGCGAGCGCAGGCATGACCATGCCTGAATACGCCCAGACAACACCGCAGATTATCGGTCTCTTTGATTGAGCCGCCGGAGAGAGATATGCCACTGAGTGTCGCCGTGGTCCCTGTGACTGCCTTTGAACAGAACTGCACAATTCTGATGTGTCAGGAAACCCAGCAAGCAGCCATTGTCGACCCTGGTGGTGACCTGCCCCGGGTGCGTAGTCAGCTGGAAAAGATGGGGGCAAAGCCGGTAAAAATTCTTCTCACCCACGCGCACATCGACCACGCCGGCGGCACGGCTGCGCTGGCTCGCGATCTTGATATCCCGGTCATTGGCCCACAGAAAGAAGATGAATTCTGGATCCAGTCACTGCCACAGCAATCAATGATGTTTGGCTTTCCAAAAGCCGAAGCCTTCACGCCTGACCAGTGGCTGAACGACGGCGACACTGTGACGGTCGGTAAGGTGACCCTTCAGGTGATTCATACACCCGGGCATACACCGGGGCATGTCGTGTTCTTTGACCCCAACGCAAAACTCGCCCTCGTGGGGGATGTTATTTTTAATGGCTCGATCGGGCGCACAGACTTTCCGAGAGGTAATTTCGACGAACTGGTCGCGTCGATCCGGGGCAAACTCTTCCCGCTGGGCGACGACATAGAATTTATCTGTGGGCATGGCCCGAACAGTACGTTTGGCAAAGAGCGTCAGACCAACCCGTTTGTGTCCGACCACAGAGGCTGATTACTTCGCCTTTTTCTTGCCCAGTGCGGAGGTCTGTAAGGCCACTAACTGGGCAACCCGCTCCTGACTCTCGGCGATGGCGATGTCCATCTGCTCGTCATACATCTCGAGCCACGTACGCGACCCCGGAAGCATCTTGGCCAGATCGCGCATCCCCTGTTTCAGAGCGGTCAGGTGCATCTGATAGGTCTGCTCCTGATCAAGAAGAATCTCTTTGAACGCTGACGCGCTACTGGAGTCCAGCACCTTCCGGTATTGCTCCAGTGATTTCTCATACGCCAGAATCTGTGCCTGCAGAGCCTGATGTTCCTGCCTGATCGCAGCAACCTCGGCCTTGGTCGCGTACTCCACATCCGGCTCAATCAGAGCCACAATACCCAGAGTCGACAAGGTTGAAAGCGCGACCACCGCAACCCCAACCAGAGCGAAAACTACCTTACGATTCATCGACACCGCGCGCTCAAGCAGCGACAGGCGTTGCCCTTCACTCAGGTCGTATTCTTTCTCTTCTTCCATCGGAATTCCTGCATTTACTGCGTTAACTGACTTTCTAAGCGTAGCAGTTTGCTGACAGAAGGTATCTTTCAGGCACAAAAAAGCCCGCAATCAGCGGGCTTTTTTGTGAGCGGTTGCTTACTTCTTGCCGAAGCCAGCGAAACGCTTCTGGAATTTGTCGATACGGCCACCGGTATCAACAACTTTCTGCTTACCAGTGTAGAACGGGTGGCATGCAGAACATACGTCCAGGTAGATAGTGCCTGGCTTGGTGGACTTAGTCGTAAATACGTTACCGCAGGAGCAGGTTGCTTCCAGGGCAGCGTACTCAGGATGAATACCGTCTTTCATAAAATCACCTCACAGTCTTCACGCCGCCACATTCCGGGGATACCTCTGGGGTTATCCAATATCGGCATGCACCGCGTTACTGGCTAATTTTCAACAGAAACAGCCCTTGCAAGGGCCATAAGGACGCGCATAATACCAGAGCATTCCATATCAGCAAGCCTTTTCATGTCCTTTTTTGTTGTCGACATCGCCCTGCCCGTGCCACTTCTGCGCACATTTGACTACCTTCCTGTGGATGGCGATTCGCAAGAGAACTACCAGCCAGGACAGCGAATCCGGGCTGATTTTGGTCGTCAGTTGCTCACCGGTATCGTCATTGGCACACGCAATACCACGGATGTTCCGCGCGATAAGCTCAAGCCTTTACTCGCCCGCCTGGACGATCAGCCACTGCTCAGTGCTCATGATCTGCGTCTGGCGCGCTGGATGGCAGATTACTATCACCACAGCCTGGGGGATGTGCTGGAACACTGGATTCCGACCATGCTGCGTCGTGGCGCCGCACTGAGCGAGGCGGACGAACCCGGTTGGTTAAGACTCGCAGACCCGGGCAGACCGGTAGACCTGAAAGGCAGTAAACAGACTGCGCTCTGGCAGTTGTTCGCCCAGCAGCCATACATCGCCCACAAACAACTCACCGGCAAAGGCTACTCTCTGGCCCAATGCCGACGCTTAGCCGAACTGGAGCTAATTCAGGAAGACACCCGCCTGCCGCTACCGGAGCTGCCTTCAAGCGTTCGCGCGCCACTGCCACTGAACAGTGAGCAGCAGACTGCCCTTGATAAAATCAGTGCCTGCCTGGGCCGGTTTCAGGCGGCCCTGCTGGAAGGAGTAACCGGCTCTGGCAAAACTGAGGTGTACCTGCAGCTGATTGATCAGGTCATTGCACGTGGCCAGCAGGCGTTGGTTCTCGTCCCGGAGATTGGCCTGACACCTCAGACGGTGCGACGCTTTCAGGAGCGCTTTAACGTGCCCGTGGCCCTGTTGCATTCGGGCCTCAACGATCGCGAACGCCTGCAAGGCTGGCGTCAGGCACGCGAAGGCCACGCCCGCATTCTGATCGGCACCCGCTCGGCGGTGTTTACCCCACTGCCGGATCTCGGCCTGATTATTCTTGATGAAGAGCACGATGGTTCGTTCAAGCAGCAGGATGGCCTGCGCTATTCTGCCCGGGACTTCGCTCTGGTAAGAGCGCATCAGGCCGGTGTCCCTGTACTGCTGGGGTCGGCCACCCCCTGCCTGGAGACGTTGCACAACGCCCTTACTGGCAAATACCTGCATCTGAAGCTCACACGGCGAGCCGGCAAAGCCAGACCTCCGGGCATGAAGCTGCACAGTATTCTGCATCAGCCGCTGACTCACGGATTTGCCGAACCCGTCCTCTCGGCCATGCATCAACACCTGAGCCGGGGCAAACAGGTCCTGGTATTTCTTAACCGCCGGGGCTTTGCACCGTTACTTGCCTGCAAACAGTGCGGTTGGATGGCCGAATGCCGGCGCTGCGACGCGCGACTGACACTGCATCAGTATCCCCCACATCTGCACTGCCATCACTGTGACCATCAACAGCCTGTGCCGCGTAGCTGCCCTGAATGCCATTCGCCAGGCATTGAGGCCATCGGGCAGGGCACAGAGCGGATTGAAGAGCATCTGGGAGCCTTGTTTCCGAGCACTAAGATCAAACGGGTAGACCGCGACACAGTGCGGACCAAACAAGCGTTCGACGAACTGTTTGATGAAATCCACACTGGCGACCCCTGCATCCTGGTGGGCACGCAGATGCTGGCGAAAGGCCACCACTTTCCGGACGTTACTCTCGTAGTCATTCTCGACAGCGATGCCGGATTATTCAGCGCGGATTTCCGTGGTATGGAACATTCAGCACAGCTGATTAAACAGGTCGCAGGGCGCGCAGGCCGGGCCGAAGACCCGGGGGATGTCTGGATTCAGACATTGTATGCCGACCACCCCCAACTGAATCTGCTGATTGATGATGGCTACCATGCCTTAGCACTGTCGATGCTGCGTGAACGTCTGGATCAGCAGCTGCCACCCTACAGTTATATGGCCATGTTACGCAGCGAATCTGAAGACAAAGCACAGGCCCAGCGCTTTCTGGAGCAGGCGCGACACCTGATGCAGCAGTGGCTGAGGCAATATGGCAAGAAAGATGCTCCGCTAACCCTGTTAGGGCCTTTTCCGGCAATCATGGAGAGGCGAAACGGACGATTCCGGTATCAACTGCAGATATTCTGCCCGCATCGCCAGGCCCTGCATCAGGCCCTGGACGCTGCGGTCAAACAATTAGAAGGGATCAAAGGGTTCAGTAAAGTGCGTTGGCACCTGGATGTTGATCCGTTGGATACGCTCTGATTACTGTACCGCCAGACTGTCCAGAATATCGCGAACGGTATCCATGTCGTACTTCGACAGAATGTTCAAAGTGACACCACGCAGATGAGTAAGCTGCTTTACCGATTGCTCCTGAGTTTCTGTAGAGAAAGGAACCTTCATAACAAAACTGACGCTATAGACACCCTTGCCTTTTCCTGCGCCCTCCAGGCGATACATAGACAGTTCAACCTGACCTGTACCGGGATTAAGATAGGCGAAATCGAGCATATAAGTCTTACCGTCTTTACTGCCGGTCAGGTTGTATTCCGTATTCGGGGCAACCTTATGCAAAGCACCAATCAACTGTGCTGCGACTTTCTTAGGATCATCACCCGTGGATTCTGAACGAACCCGGGTGTAGGTCCCTTTACGGGTCCAGTCGGTGGGAGTTTCTTCAACACGAAAATAATTGATGGTTCGAATGCCTGCCTGGCCTGTCACCACATTGATGTTGCCATATGGCTGACCATCAATAACCGGCATCAACTCATTGGGCAGAGCTTCTGCGAACGCAGCCTGTGGCGCACACAACACTGCGATCAGCAAAACACGACGAGCAACTGCGCTGAACATAATCCTTCCTGTATACATAAAAGACAGGTGTCAGATTAGCAGGCAGCCCAAAGAGTCACAACCGCACCCGATGGCTGGCATGTTCTCACTCACCGGGCAGAGACTCGTTCAGATAAGAGCGTCAGATCTTACAGGCACCACCTTCGCAGCCTTCGTCTTCCTGCTCCTGGTAGGACTCCGGATCGATATCGCCCAGCTCCATATCATCAAGAAATGACACATCATCCCAATCTGTGCTGGTTTCAGTATTGCTCTGTTCTGCGACAGCATCACTCATCTTTGTTCTCCAGAAAATACATCTCCGGTCAGCCACCGGAGTTTCTTCAGGATGCCTGAATTATCCCTCAGGTCAATCCCGGATCAGCCTGAACACCTGTCACATCTGATCACTACCACGAACGGTGAGTTGATGCTGACGCAACACCAGATACAAGGCAAAACCGACCGCCACTCCGGGGACAATACCCAGCAACAGACAGACCCAACCGTGGCGCACAGAATAACGCACCGCCTCAAAGCGGACCCAGATTGCGAGCACCGCCCAGCAGACGATGACATCGGTGGAATAACCACTCGCAAAAGGATTTACGAAGCCGGCTGCGAAAGCGCCGATGATGTCGAAATCCTGCAAAAGCGCAGGAATAACCAAGAAAATAAACGCAAGCGTGAACAAACCTGCGCAGAAATAGTTCAGCCAACGGAATACAGAATCATTCATTACATTTCCCTGGACTATTGGTAACGCACCCTTAGTCCCGATAGTCGTTAATATCGAAGTCGCTGGCAGGTTGCATCAGCATGGCTAGCAGCCCGTACGCAACAATGACAGTACCACCGCTAATGAGGCTACCAATGATCCACAGACCGCGAACAAGGCTGACGTTCCACCCCTGATATTCAGCGATCCCAGCTGCAACTCCCGCGATTATTCGATTTCGGGATTTCCGGATATTCATTACATCTCCTTTTGATTGTCAGGTGAGACTGAAGCCATCTCCCGGATACACCAGTCACCTACCAGATAACAGGATCCACACTAACTTGCCTGATATTATCCCTTTCAAGTCTGAGCACCAGTGCAAGAGTGTGTCTCAGCCATAAGATCCCGCCAGAACGAGCGTATCTCAGACTCAATCTCAGGGAGGCGGAGACGCTCTCCTGCCTCATCAAGGGACTTCCCTACCAGCGGAATACGCAAATAAACGCCTTGGATAAAATTGTTACTTACTGTAGACAACACCACCCTGAGTGAGGCCAGCATATCATCTCCGCGATGAGAGGCATGCACCATAACGATTGGCTTACCAACGATTTCAAAACGAGAAACCATCCAGTCAATTGCATTCTTGAGACCGCCTGGTATCGAGCGAACATACTCAGGACTGGAAATAACCAAAGCATCGCACTCCGAGACAGCTCTCAGAAAAACATTTACTGGTGCAGGGGTCAGCTCTCCTTCGAGGTCCGGTGAAAATACGGGGAGCTTATGAAGACTATGAAAAACCTGCATTTCTACACCATCGGGCGCAAAACCCTTTATTGCGATAAGCAACGCGGTATTGGTCGACGCCTCACGCGCACTTCCTGAAATGCCCAAAATTTTCATACCTATCCTTGTAAGCTCAGTAATCTTCCTATCCAGACACTTTGCAGTAAAAAAGCAAGTGAAAGTAAAACAGGGGCGTAACTATCATAGTGACTGGCATCGCGAGAAATCCGCACAAGTGGCTCTTGAGAGCCACTATGCTACGAGCCAAAAAGGAACAAACAGCGATGCTATTTCTGAAAGGTTCCATTTCCGTCGTTGTACCAGACAAGACCCCGGGCAGCATCATCAACGACGATATCAACATGGCCGTCCTCATTGATATCCCATAACCTTATCCAGTCAAACCAAATTTCTGAAGAACTACTTCCAGCTACCAGATTCTGCGCAGTGATATCCAAAAACGATCGACTACCTGAGTTCTCAATGATTTGTATGTAGTAGCCTTGGTAGGCCTCCAAAGAACCCGCTCCGTCGCCAGTGCGGTTTAGTACAACATCCTTATCTCCATCGCGATCGATATCAGAAACGTCTATATCAATTACTGTTCCATTATTGGCTACTGCAGGTAGTTCGGTAGACTTTGAGACACTGTAAAAACCCGTTCTATCTCCCCACAGCACTTTCGAAGAAAATCCATCAGGTTCTTGTCCAGCCACCAGGAGGTCTATGTAACCGTCGCTATCTACATCCACTAGTTCTGCTGTATATAACGGAGATTCATTCAAACCGTCTAATCTTGATGTATCTTTTGTGAAGCTACCCAAGCCATCATTGATTAAAAAGAATGACTCCGAGGTATCTGCCACAAATATATCTATATCACCATCAGCATCAATATCGGCTGAAGCGCCCCCATGCTGAAAACCGACATAGCCCTCCAAGCCGCTACCAAGAACGAAGCCGCTACCTGTAGAAAGCATTACATAGGGAGCCTCACCTGGAAATGGGGGCTGATCATAACCATGCCCAATAACAAAGGCATCCATAACGCCGTCACTGTTGAAATCGCCAGTCAATGCCTTTCTTGGATGCACTAGTCCTGGGGGAGAACCATTAAAAAAATTTGCATCCAGAGTAAAGTTGCCGGAACCATCATTCAAATATAGCTCTGCAGGTGTTGCATCCTCACTACCATCTCCTGAAGAGATAAAGACATCGATATCCCCATCCCTGTCATAATCAGCATAACTGACGGCATGAGCAAACGTTCCGGAATGTACCGTTCTGATTCCTTGCCGATCGACATACAGCGCCGTTGATTGCAACGTATGAGAACTACCATCATCTGCACTGAAATTCGGAGAAATATCTAAATCAAGATCGCTACTATCGCTCTTTGAGCCTCCACCGCAACCCGAAACAGATACAACTAAAGTTACAACAAATATCAACTTATTCATTCTTGGCCTTCCCGGTTCTAGTATTGGCCCGCCCCTCAAGATAAAAGACAGACATAGTATCAGGCACGCATTTCGAGTAAGCGGTAATGCTCAGAGAAGCTACGTATAGCTCTCTTAATACGTTCGAACACGAATATGACTCTATAATGCACGTTGATGATCTCAGGCGGGTCTACTTCGAGCCTAACATAAAGCAGCGCCGCTATAATGATATGCCTGGCTACCCATACTAGGGGCTACAACTCCGCAGAGCAACCTCTGTTGATATTCGCGTGAAGTACACTAAGAAATCAAAACTGGACCGGGCTTGATGTGGGGCAGGCCGTAGTTTGTGCGGCCGGTACCAGTGACACCAACAAGATAAGCCCCTATCCGGTGAAATACTGCTACTGAGCCACTGCAAGCACTTACTAGCAGCATTCGAAGTATATAAAGACCGCTGCGATGGTGAGCTCCTCAAGAATCCACAGACAGTGCATATGTACAACCCTCTCACTTATTTTCTAAGTGTAGTAAACGCCATGCACTGAATTGAACTGCTTATCAGAAGAGAGCCTCTCATACTGACGACGCCAGTTAAACGGGAAAATACCGAGATCACGGGCAACGTACTGCTTTACGACGGAAGTCCTCGGTATATTGACTGTATCATTAGCGTTTGTGTTCTATTCTCGGCCTCATATTTTACTAGTTGGCGATACTTTGGAGTAGCAAAAAGATTAATTGCAGAGTAAATCCAAATGCCATTTGTAAGCACTAGCAAACAACGGAGAACTACTGCGCCAAGCGAATACTCCTCAGATGCAAAGCGTCCGCGTTTTGGGGGGCGAATGATCGCGAGTCCTGCGGCGACAGCCGAGAACTGACTTGCTTGTTAGTAGCTTCATATGAAGTCATTTAAACACCGCCCTCAAGAATCTCTTTTAGTTTTTTCAAATCCTTCTCAACCGCATTTTTATCTTGTGCAAAATGTTCTTCGGATATACCTGGCTGACGCAGGAGGGTAAAAATGAACTCACTCCCGTCTCCGTTGGGAACGACTCGCATGGGGTTATGAACTACAACACCGGAGTCAAGCTCGACATCATGATCCATGACGCCGAAAACATTTCTCTCAGAAAATTTAATCTTTACCTTCCCAAAGGGCGCCTCAGCCACCCATACATTTCCATCTCTTTTAACCACTGAGGTTGCTAAACCAGTGGCCCAGAGCGGCAGATTATCTGGCTTTGAAGCAAACTCATAGACATCTTCAGGGTGGCACCCAATGTAAATACTGATATGCTGAACTTCTTGCATAGTGAGTTCTTCTCTTCTTTTAATGCAGTAGAGCTTACCCTCCTGGCTAGTAACGTTTCAATCAACCGACTGAAAGGAGGCCCCAAGCCGCGAAGCGGCTGATCAACATGCGCTTGTTAAAAGTTGCCACGTTAGTAAACCTTGCTAAGCTTGTCACTTTCAAAGGTGAACGTGACGTTGTTTACCACAATTTTATTGCCTTCTTCTACAATAAACGCATTTGGATATGACTGCCTTAACAAATGCAAAATATCTTTTCGCGAATACTCCTTGCCACCTTTTACGACCAATTCACCAAGGAAGCTATTGGCTTCACTCAATTCATCCAGGCTTACTTGCTGATATGTGTATGTGACACCAGCATCAATTGTCGAATACAGCCAAAATAGATTACTGAAGATCAACAATGTGAGAGTTACGAAAAATGATAATTTCCATTGATTCATTTTATACTCGATGATTTTTAACGCCTGCCAGCTAGGGCGAGTGAAACGAGTCCAGCCAGCTTACTGGCGAATTGGCTGGCTTTTTTATGCATTTTCAAATTTCGAAATCGGTTAATATTAGACCACCAAGCAAGCCATCAGAACGAGTTATATAAAGAACCCATTGCTCAGGATTAAGACCTTTTGGGTTAGCCCCCACTACACGATAAACGCCTCTATCCTCAATATTACTATAGAAGAAACCAAGGTTACTCCCTCTGCAGCTCCAAGTTCCATTGATTATTTCCACTATAGGTAGATCAGCCTCTCCAGGTTTCCAAGACTCATGCTGGATTTGCATAGTCATGTCATCCGACAAAACTAAGGTTATTAAGTATTCCGTTGTACCTTCAGATGTAAATTTATTTTCACGAAAAGCACAATCAGCATTTACTTCCAAGAAAGCGAGTACTAATACCGAAGTAAAGAATTTATTCATAATGCTTAACGCCCGGCCTTTTCGCGCGCTTTTATTGTGCGTCCCGCCACGCTTTTCAGTGGCATCAACGGCCGCTTGTTAGCAGTTATTGATGATTTCATTAAACACTTCATCATTGAGAACAAGTGGAGCCATAAAATCACGAACATATTTCTCTTTCTGATCTTGACCGGCATCGCTCCACCACCCAGATTCTTGGATATGCTTGCGTAAAAGCTCAGTTTCAATTCTTGTGTTGTCAGCAACCTGCCACTCTAGCCAGCTTTTCGCTTGAGGCTCTTTACTAGCCGCCACTAGTTCATCAAAAACTTTGAATGCAAGACTACCCGTGTATGGCGAACCCTGAGCCTCTCGTAGGCATGAGTTCTTATCGAATTTCACAGCCATCAAAGACTTGTGTAAGGCCAGTAGCTCCCAATAACTTTCAATTTCGATGTTCATATCTGGCATGACTGCTAACGCCGCATTCAGCGGCTTGTCCGCTGCAATGCTTTGTTATAAGTCACCTTACTATATCTTGATTACTGAGCTTTGGAGCCAACCGCTTAAATATAGAGTTTTCAGTGTACGGCAAATACTCAGTATGCCTAGAATAAACAAAGCCATTTTTTAATGATTTATCCGATAAATAGTTCATAATTTGGCTTTCAACCATTACACCAAAACACTTCTTTTTCGCCCCCGCACTAAACCGATCCAACCTAGCTTTCACATAATTGTTTGAGACACCTCTATGAATTTCTGTCGCTGCGGATTGTGAATCAGGATAAAGCATATTTGTTTCAGGTAGTAAATCAGTGATGTTCACCGCCACCAACCCATGAACTTTGCTTGATTTTTCTGAGCTAATTCTTTTCAAAACTTGTTTGTTAGCTTTTTTTACATTCTTCTCTATCTGAGCTTCAGACTTAACTCGCTTGCACTCAACAAAAAGCATTCCATCATCAATCAAATCAACTACAACATCACAAATTCCATTGAGAGTTACGGAGTAACCTGCTTGTATAAACCTACTAGCAATAGATAATTCGAAGAGAAAGTCTCTCGCTTGGTCGTTGTCAGTATTACCTCTGAACTCTTGCCCTGAAGTTATTTTTTTAACCTGATCAAGAAACTCCGATACCTCGACATTGCTTAGACAGTTTTTAATTCTAATTATTTCATTTACTTCAATATATGCATTATCAAAGGACCTCTTAAAGCCAAGAAGGTCATCTTCAACTATTTTCCCTTCTGCTAGATCAATAAACTTTTCAAAACATCTCTTATAAATACCATATCTGTTTTTGGAATATTCAAATCCTAACCCACTAAACCAATTACAAACTTCGTCGTACATCAAAATAAGATTATCAAAATCGTGCTCATAGTATGTAGTGGTCATAGTTCCCTCAGGGACTTATAACGCCCGGCCTTGGGGCGCGCGTTTTCTGCGCGTCCCGCCACGCTTTTCAGTGGCTTCAACGGCCGTTTGTTATGCATTGGGTGCATCACCATAGGAAATCATCGCCAATATGGTGAGCACCAGTATAGTAAGTACCAGCCAAAACAACATTCCAGAAAAAACTGCGCAAAATCCATTAGGATCAGGCTCAGATTTATTTATGGATTTACAAAGCAAATAGCCTGGACCTTTTATGAGTAACTCAAACACAATCACTACAGCGATCTGCCCAAGAATCCTACCAATCACTTTAAATACGTCACCTACTACTTCATCCAAAGTGAACTTCCTATTTGCGCTGCATAACGCTCAAAGCAGGGGCGGCGAAGCCGTCCCAGCCTGCCTTCGCTTGTTATTTGCTTGGATATTCGGAATACCATCTTGGCTCCGTTTTATCCATATTTTTAATGAAATAGTCAAACACATCCTTTGCCAGCCTATAAGGAGGCTGCTGAGTCAATAATTCGTGCCAGACTGTAGGTATCTCAGGGCCAGAAGACCTGCGATCATCTTTCTTCATATGGATAAGGCTATCACGAACAGACTTTAATCCAACGAACCCTTGCCAGCACTTGCTGCCCTTTGGCGAGTCTACACGCAGACACTCCGGTAAGACTGACGACAACTTTTCGCTCAGAGACAAATACCTTTCGATATCCTTGCTCGACATCGCCTCTAAAACTGATTCACTACGACGAGGCTTATGATAAATGAAGTCCACCGGAATATTTTCGTTTGCAAACGATTCGATGGCAGAATGAGCCATGACAACTGACTCCATAACACGCTCTAGATAATCGAACGAGTCCCGCGTCGTGACAAACATCACTTCTTTTTTTATTGAACGATCAATTCCAGACGCCTTTCGAATTTCTTGTGCTTCTATCCAAGCTCTACGAGATGCATTCAAGAACAGTGCTGTAGAGTTTGGCAATAATATTCGAATTGCCTTCTTCTTATTGACCTTTGCAACAGATAATCGAGTTACTTGGCTGCCTTTCAGCGCAATCTGCCCTGTTGAAAGACGAGTATCTTCAGCAACATAGTGAATATCCTCCATTCGCCAATCGTTATCAGGACCTTCCATGAAACCTCGCAATTAATACAAATAACGCCCGGCCTTGGGGCGCGTGCTTTTTACGCGTCCCGCCACGCTTTTCAGTGGCCTCAACGGCCGCTTGTTAGAAGGCACGTCAAACGATTCCAATAACTAGACCGCCGATCATGATGCCCCAATGAGCAGCACCATCTCGATATTCATTCAGAAGCCAAAAGTAAGCTGTCGCTAGCCCGAAGGCAATCAAGGACATAATCAAAACGCTTACAATTTGGCCACCGAACATCAAGCCCAGCAAAAGTGCAGCAACGCCATAGGTAGCAGAGCATAAAAATGGATTCTCAGTTCTATAAAGCAACTGAAGTAAGCCAACAAGTAAAAGTATCTTAAAAATCACGATTTAATCCTTCTAACAGTTTATTCGTGAGCGTGCGCGTTTTGACGCCTCGCTTCCTTTCGATGGTCTAAGCATAACCCCCTGACAGAACTATGAAAAGTGCCTGAGGCGACGCCTATTGCCAGTGTGAAAGTGTGCGTGCGCGTTTACACACCTGCACCGTCTTTACATTTGGCACACTATCACACTGAGACTCACCATAACCTTCTGATTTATATAGTTTATTTATTATTGATAGATAACAAAGTGAGCCAATAAGCTACTGACGAGTCATACAAACGCGCATTGATTTTCCAGAACGCTTCAATATACTGTTTATACATACAGTATATTTTCATGAGGAAGATTAGCATGGGAAGCAGTCCATTTCTCAATGAAGTACGTGCATCAATCAGGCTCAGAGGAATGAGTCTCCGCACAGAGAAGACATATATTTATTGAATCAGAAATTACATCCGGTATCACAATTATCGCCACCCTCGAGATATGGGTCCAGATGAGGTTATGAAGTATCTCGGCTACCTTGCAGTCAAGCGTCAGGTAGCAATCAATACCCAAAAGATAGCCTTGAACGCTATCGCATTTCTGTACAACCAGTTTCATGAGATGCCACTGGGTGATCTTAACTTCACCTTCGCTTCTCGGCCCAGAAGGCTTCCTGAAGTCCTGAATAGCAGTGAGGTTGGCGCGATCCTGCGTGTAATGAAAGGCAGAGATAAACTGATCTTTTCACTGTTATTTGGATCTGGTTTGAGGATTACGGAATGTCTTCGCCTTAGGGGTAAATATCTCAACTTCAGTCAGGGCACACTGACAGTTCGCGACGGCAAGGGCGGAAAAGATCGGGTTACGATTCTGAATCCCACGCTTCGTCCTGCGATAGAAGTGGCCATACCTTCCGGCATAGTTTTGCCACTGAACTACTTAAAAGTGGTCGTGACATCCGCACTGTTCAGGAGTTGCTGGGCCATAGTGATGTAGCGACTACTCAAATTTATACGCATGTGATCGGGCAGCACTTTGCGGGTACGTCCAGCCCGTTGGATTTTCTTTCGGCTTAGTCGGCTGCTGTAGAGTGAATAGTCATGGCGCTGGGTTCCCGCGTTCGCGGGAATGACATAACAGCTTGTGGGAATGACATAACAGCTTGTGGGAATGACATAACAGCTTGCAGGAATGACATAACAGCTTGCAGGAATGACATAACAGCTTGTGAGAATGACATAACAGCGTGTGAGAATCCCAACGCAGCTTATGGGAATGACCAGTGTCGCCTGAATCAGGCTATACTGCCTGCTTTGTTTTTACACCAGTATTGAGTTTGTTATGACACCTCCGAATATGAAGAACCCTATTCACCTGTTGGCGTTTGGTCTTGGCTCAGGTCTGGCTAAGAAGGCGCCGGGCACCTGGGGAACGCTGGCGGCGTTGCCTGTGTGGTGGTTTTTTCTGCAGGGTGTGCCAACGCTTCCTTATCTGGGCGTTCTGCTGGCAGGCTTTGCCTTTGGGGTGGTTATTTGCGAAATCACATCCCGCGATATGGGGGTACATGATTTTGGCGGTATCGTTTGGGATGAATGGATTGGCGTCTGGATTACGCTGCTGTGGCTTCCGTTCAGTGGTGATCTGGCTACTGACATGCTCTGGCTGGCCTATGGTTTTGCTTTATTCCGCTTCTTCGACATCATAAAGCCATGGCCTATCAAGTGGCTCGATGCCAAGGTTCATGGTGGGTTCGGGATTATGATCGACGACGTCATCGCTGGTATCTTCGGTTTAATTGTTGTGCAGCTAACGGCATACCTTATCTGAGTCAGAGTCACTTACTGAGCAGAGTTTTCCGGTATACGAGCGGTGTCGTACCACTCCAGCGCCGGAAAGAACGGGTAAACGTTCCCTGATCGCTGTACCCCAGCAATAATGCGATATCGAGCAGCGACAGTCCTTCATCTTCAAGATATTGATGCGCCAGCTGCTCACGCGTCCGGTCAAGCAGTTGCTTCCAGGTAATGCCACGCTCGCCCAATCTTCGCTGAAGTGTTCTGACTGAGCAATGCAGGCGTGGAGCCAGTCGCCCGATGGCAGCCTCGCCTTCCGGAAGCATACGTACAAGCTGGGCCTGGACCTGACGTTCAAACTCATCAGATTCGGCCTCAGGCAGAGCCCGGAGCATTGCTGCGGCCTGAGCTTCGAGTAGCTCTCGTAACACAGGCTCACTGCGACGCAATGGCACTGTCATCGCCTCATACGGGAAAGCGATGCCCGTCTGGTCCGCCCCCATAATCACGGGGCATTCAAAGAATGCTTCCAGTGCGCGGTGATGCCTGTCGTCTGCTTCGTGGCAGAAGCTTACTGAACGCAGGGGAATATGCAGAGCTTCATTAACCTGAAGCCGCATAAAGTGAACGAGGGCCGCTATCGCGACTTCCTCTGCAGCCGGCAGCGGTGACTTTGGCTGCCAGAAAATACCGGCCACACCGTTAGTATTTCGGGTTCTTGCAATGGGCGCACCATAGAAAAGTGTTTCATAGCGCTGGTAGATGAGCATGGCTTCACCAAGGTTGTCGCACGCCATGACCAGGTAACCGAGCACACCGACGTGCTGAGGCGTAATCATCCGGGCGACGTCCAGCGAGCAGGACGCTCCATCAGGGCGCAGGCTGAATGCCTGGTGCAACAGCGCCTGCCAGCGCTCAATTGGCACCACATCGGCAGGCCCGTAAGCGGATATCTCTGCACGAATGTCAGGCGCATGCAGCCCAATCTGGTCCATCCAGTCGGTCAGTAGACGCACCCAACTTCCATTCACTCTGATCGCAACGCTCAAACTCCCCCCCTGGCATGAAATGCTAATAGCCTGGCATGAAATACAAATATAGCGACTCAGTTTCTGGGTAAATTAGTCAAGGTGTCAAATCTGTGGAGCCTGACTGATGAGTGAATTTATAGGAGCTTTGATTTTTATTTTACTGGCTGGGCCAGTATTCGTGCTGGTGATGGCTGCCGAACGCACCTGGTTGATACGGCAAGGTAAACACGACGCGTACAACCTGAGAGAATCTCTGGCTAATATCGGAACGGGTCTGCTGTATAAGACTGGCGATGCTGCTTTTCTTATTGTTGCCGGCAGTGCCGTTTATCTCGGGGCTCAGTCGATGGGGCTGCAGTGGACATCGGGTTCAGCAGTGTTCGATTTCGCGTTGCTGTTCGTCCTGGTCGACTTTACTTTTTATTGGGTTCACCGCTTTATGCACACGGTACGCTATGGCTGGGCGGGCCACTGGGTACATCACAGCTCGGAACGCTACAATTTTTCTACTGCGCTGCGTCAGACGCCCGTGGTTTCTTTTAACGGCATTATGTTGCTGTCTCTGTTGCCGCCAGCCCTGATCGGCTTTGAGCTTAAGTACGCAATCGTCGCGCTGGAACTGAACCTGTTTATTCAGTTTTTTGTTCACACCGAAGCCGTTCGTCGCCTGCCTTCGTGGTTCGAGTTTGTATTTAATACGCCCTCTCATCACCGGGTTCACCACGGCAGCAACCCAAAACAGATTGATACCAATTTTGGCGGGGTATTTATCGTCTGGGATCGCATTTTCGGTACGTTTGTCGATGAAGAAGACGCCGGAGTAATCCGCTATGGGGTAGATAACCGACCAGCAACAACACTGAACCCAGTACGCCTCGTATTTACGGAGTTTGTGAGCATGTGCAGGGATGTGATCCGTTATCGTGATCCTCGGATTATCTGGAAGCACCCGAGCTGGGTAGAAGAAACCTATGGCCGCTGAAACGGCCATAGTTTAGGTGATCTGCCGTCAGGACAGCGGCGATCTTGGGCGGGCGATGCCATGGTCGTTCAGAAGCTGGGTCGATCGCAGTACGATGTCGCTCTGGAAGGCTTTTTCATAGCGAACATCCAGCACATACGCTTTCACCCGCAAACGGATCGCCAGCGTATGAGCGACTTCAACTTCTTCCATCACAAAGCCCACTGGCTTTTTCAGGTATGCGTAACGGCTGGTCACCACCACTTCTTCAATCAGTTTTTGTGCCTGTGATATATCGGCATCCAGAGCCAGATGAAAGTCTGCGACGACCATCATATCCAGCTCTCCGGCGTTACCTGACGCAACAACGTCTGTAATAAACCGCGAGTTCGGTATGGTGACGAGATTATCGTCCAGCGTCACCAGCCGTACGGTGCGCAATCCAATCGAAACGATTTCGCCGTAGGTATCACCAAAACTCACCCGGTCACCTACCCGGAACGGACGATCAAATAACAACAGTATGCCAGCCACCAGCGAGGCGGCGATGTCTTTTAATGCAAAACCGAGCGCAACAGCGACAGAGCCCGCTGCGGCAAAAATTAATTCTTTTGGGGGCTGTAATACTCCGATCAGCAGTCCGACGGTACCGAAGATATAGAGCGCAAAGCTGAGCAGTGTGGATATCTGCAGAATAAAGAATCGCCGCGCCGGGATCTTTTCCATCAGACGGACACTGACGTTATTTAACGCGCGGGCCACCGCCCAGAGTGCTACGCCGCCGGCCAGTAACAAAAAAATCGCATAAAAATTAAATATGCCTGCAACACTCAGCAGGCCATCGACAAGTCCGCTGGTATCATTCATGGAGCATGTTCATCCTGTTCAGAATATTTACGACGGTGTGATACCAGAGTGTGGTAATGCGGTAGCGCCCGTCATCTCCTTTTTCGATCACTTCGTCTTCCAGCGCAGCTTTGAGAGCAAAGCGCACGACGTTTTCAGGGATATTGGTGACTCTGACCAGCTCTGCTGCAGCGAGTGAACCGTGCGTGACTATGGCGGCAAAGACAAAGAGCTGATGCGAGCCTGACTTTTCAATCCTGACGCCAGATGGCATGCGCGGAATCTTCACCGTGACTTCGCCACGTCGGGTCACGACAGAGGCACGCCATAGAGTCAACGCCGTAACTGGGACGCCCCGGCTGGCATCCCACAGCAAGCTGAAATAACGCTGTTCGGCGTTTTTAAGTGTGTTATTGGCAGGCGCACGGGTATCGACCAGAACATCGTCGTATTTAAGCCGGTATCCGCTTTGCTGATTCCGGGACAGGATCAACGAGCGTATCTCTGCCTGAGTCCAGCGCTTTACCCGGATGACATTGCGCATCTGGTAATCACGCCCGAATACGTTACACAGATATGCCCAGCTCTGGTTGTTGATAACGATCAGCCAGAACACGTTAGGGGCCCGGGCATTGGTCAGGCTCAGGAGTGCACGCCACGCATCCAGGCAGCCGACATCGGCAAGAAACAGATTTTCTGCATTATTTATGACCAGTAGCGTCGGCTCGATGTTATCGCTGGCAGAGGCCAGGGCCGCCGGGCCACCACTCAGATCAACTCCTAACTCTGCACCAATCAGCGAATGCAGCACCGCAGGGTCAAGTGTCCGTGCTGGAATATCCATTTTGCGGATCTTCAACCCTTCGTGCTTTTCTTCAGCTTCTTTGCAGAATCTGCGTACGGCAGATTTCTTGCCGATTCCCGGCTCACCCGCAATCAGCAGCACGTTGTCATCATCAATATCGCTGTGCCAGGCTTCAAAATATTTACTGATCGCAGGCCCAAGACCGGTACTGATGATCGGAAAATTTTCTTCGCCATAGCTCTGGAACCAACGCAGGTAGTTCTCATCGGTACGTTCATTCGGGTCGTCGCCCGGCTCACTTTCCAGCGCCTGCTTTTTCATCCGGAACCAGCGCGCGCTGAGCCGCTGATACCAGGGAAATTCACCCAGTAACTGGTCAACAAATGCCTGCAGAAACAACACCAGATTGAGGGGAATCAGCAAAGGCAGTATCAGTACGGAGAGCTTGCCCGAGGCCATCGGCTCGAGCATAGGGTCAAAACGCTCTGGGGTAAGACGCTTGAGGTTGGTGACCAGTGACTCCCGATAAAAGCGCAGCAAAAAGCTGATCACCAGCCAGCTGAACACCCACACCAGCGCGCCGATCAACTGGCTGATAACAGCACTTTTCAGCAGGTATTCGGACAGGGCAATAACCACCCACGGGAACAACAGCCACGAGGTCACGCGGTGGGAGCGTTTTTCCAGCAGCGCGGTATTTTCGGCATTAAGATACTGACCGGCTCCCTGGCAGGTGCTCAACAGAAACCATTCGAGCGACAGATTGACCAGCACATACACAACGTACACACTGAACAACAGCGGCAGCGCACCACCGGGGCCATTAATATCGCGGTCCGGCGAAGGAACCAGCATCGCTACCCACAGCAGAATTATCCAGGGTACCAGTGGGGTAATACTGGTAATAAATCGGGTAACTGCTCTCAGCCCTTTATGCTTGATGCTGCCCGATACCAGCCTGTTATGCAGCTCCCCCAGAGCTCTGGCCAACCGGTCGGCAAACCATTTTGCCAGCCACCGCAACGGGAGGATCAGTAATAAGGGTAAGCCGGTATTCATCAACACAGAAACGCGCTCACCCGCACTCATGCCACTGAAGAGTTTGTCCCAGGCGGCAATAAAATCACCGCCAACCCGGGTGAGCTG
>Ga0208830_1000415_pt1 | contig 21640 bp, 16 predicted proteins | sample DeeseametaMP2634_FD_184169 | JGI IMG/M metagenome (GOLD analysis project Ga0208830, IMG submission 184169) | Marine microbial communities from the Deep Atlantic Ocean - MP2634 (SPAdes) | ecosystem: Environmental > Aquatic > Marine > Oceanic | place: Northeast of Antigua and Barbuda, North... | reverse complement strand
CTAATTTCTAATGAGCTTGGAAAAGCTGGTGTAACAACAATGGGATTAATTGTACTAGGCATTAGCTTTATTGTTATGATTAGCAATATTGTTGGTGGGGCTACACTTGTATATGCAGTGCCTCGATACTCAGTTAAAACTATTTTAATTATATCCTACACTTGGGCAATTGTATCTACTTTTATCATGGGGGGAGTTCTTTTTTTCTTGGAATTAGTCCCAACTCATTTTATTTGGTGGACCATCACTCTTGGGTTTATCGAGTGCTTGTTTACTATTAATAACCAAGTATTAATGGGTAAAAAAGAAATTAAAAATTATAATACTTCTAGGCTTATTCAAAAACTGGGGCTATTAATCCTGTTTATTTCCTTAGGAATTACACTTGAAAATTATGTTTTATCCATACTGATTTCTTCCTCGGTCGCTTACATCTACTCTTCAGTATTAGTCAGCAAACACATAAAGGCAGCTACTAAGGAAAACATTCTTCCTCTAACAAAAAAACTGTTTGGTTATGGCTTACAAGACCAATCCAGCAATATTGTGCAACTATTAAACTACCGACTAGTTTATATTTTCATTGAAAAAAGCATGGGAGAAGTGCTGGGCATTTACATTGTAGCTGTTCAACTAGCAGAAAGTTTATGGATTCCATCGAAAGCACTTGCTACTATACAATACAGTACGCTTGTGAATGAAACCAATAAAAGGGTACAACAAAAGTTATCTTTAGACTTTTTAAAGCTTTCTTTTATAATTACACTTCTCTTCTTGACCATCTTACTATTAATTCCTGAATCCTTTATCGGAGATATTTTCGGAAAAGATTTCACAGGAAGCAAAGAAATTGTTTTTACATTATCAATCGGTATTATATCAATCGCCTGCTACAGTATGTTTAACCACTATTTTTCTAGCATTGGTATTTTCAGGTATAACTTATACGCTTCTTTGGCTGGGTTTGTAATTGTTGCTTCGCTTGGTTGGTGGTTTATTGATTCTTATCAATTAGTTGGTGCAGGAATAATATCGAGCATAGCTTATTTAACGACTACCTTAGTTATGGGATGGTTATTTTTTAGAAAAACTGAATTTAAGCTTCTTGACTTTGTCACTTGGAATATAAACCTCAAAAAATTGCTCCCAAACAAAAAGCATTAAATGTTATAATTATTTCCATTTGCTTGGATAAAACTAGCGTAAAGAGTTATTTTTAATGAAAGAAAACGAGCTTGTTCAAAAAGAAGTTTATACCAGCCTATTTACTCACATTTGTTAATGCTTTAGGGTTTAGCATCTTAATACCAGTTTTGCCATTTATAGTGAAAAACTATGGTGCTCCTGAATATGTATACGGGTTAATTTTGTCTCTCTATGCCGTGTTTCAATTTATAGGAGCTCCTTATTTAGGTAGCTTATCTGATAGAATTGGAAGAAAACCCGTCTTGTTATTTTCTCAAATTGGAACACTTCTCTCTTGGCTAATCTTTGCTATTGCTTATTTTTTACCCGAAGAACCTGTTTTTTTATATGCATTGCCCATCTGGGTAATTATGTTTGCTAGAATTACCGATGGTATTACCGCAGGTAATGTTTCAGCTACAAATGCATATATCTCTGATGTAACTACTCCTGATGAAAAACGCGTGATTTTTGGCTATGTTGGCGGTTTGGTGGGGATTGGTATTATTGTTGGCCCAGGTATTGGAGGTGTTGCTGCCTCAAGCTCATTGGGCTATTTAGGAGCTATTTTAATTGCTATTTTTATTTCTATCATCACAGCTTTTAGCATAGCCTTCTTTATGAAGGAATCGCTAAAAGAAGAAAACAAACAGAAAAAAGAGCCTTTTGATTTCTGGAAGACTGTTTTAATCACTAGAAGAATAACCCTGCTCAATGCTTCTAAAGAAATCAACCAAGTATTTTTATTACGATTTATCATGAGCTCGGTAATGTCGTGTTATATTGGAACTATCGCTTTGTTAATGATTGATCTTTACAAGTTTAATGAACAAGAACTTGGCTTTTTTATGTTATTTGTTGGTTTGTGCCTATCAATCAATCAAGCATTTGTTTATAAATGGTTTGCTACAACGTTTGGCGAAGTTAAAACGATGATCATCGGATTTTGCTTTGTGTCTGTTGGCTTTTACGTTGTCACATTACAACTTGATTTATATATGTATATGATTTTATATTACGTTTTAAATTTAGGTTTCTCTCTGGTGTTTCCAACCTTTAACACATTAATCTCTCAAAAAGGAGATCCTAAAAAACAAGGAGAGGCAATGGGAATTAGTGAATCTATCAATTCATTTAGTAATGCTATTTACCCAGCTTTAGCAGCTTTAGCATACAGTTATTATGGCTATAAACTGTACTATTTATTAGCCTTTGTTCCCATAATAGGTATTTATTTTGCTATTCAACTTTATAAAAATGTAAATGGAGAATCTAAACAAGAAGTATTGGGAAGAAAGGTATCAAAATAATGAAACAGGTTGGGATATTGGCTACGTTTCAACTCCTATTAAAGAATATATTGATCAATTAGAAGATAAAAATCTAAAAATTTTAATTCCTGGTGGTGGAAACAGTTACGAGGCTGAATATTTATTTAACAATGGCTTTAAAAATGTGTATGTAATAGACTTAGCTGAGCAACCATTAACCAACTTAAAACAACGTATCCCAAGCTTTCCTACTAATCAACTAATTCATGGAGATTTTTTTGATTTAAACCAATCGTTCGACTTAGTGATTGAACAAACATTTTTTTGTGCACTTGATCCTTCATTGAGAGAAAGGTATGTAAGTAAAATGCACGAAACACTTAATAGCAATGGAAAAATAGTGGGATTAATATTTCAAGTTCCGCTAAATAGCGATCATCCTCCTTTTGGTGGTAACAAAAAACAATATCAAGCATTATTCGAGGAATTATTCAATATTAAAACGATGGAAACAGCTTATAATTCTATTCCTCCTAGAAAAGACAAAGAGCTATTTATCAATTTGGTAAAAAAATAACATTTATTGGCTTTAGCAACCAAAAGAGATATAATTTCGTAGTTTTAGTATGTCTAAAAAAATGTATCTTATGAAAAGCCTTCCCCCTTTAACTTTTTTCATTTTTATTAGTTTCGTTTCTTGGTCGCAGGGAGTGAAAGTTTCCAATACAGTTGGTGCCCCTGATCCTACTTCTATTTTAGAAGTAGAAAGTACGAACAAAGGAATTTTAATTCCCAGACTTCAACTTACAGATGTAAATGATGTTACAACTATTCCTTCACCAATCCAAAGTTTATTAGTCTTTAATACAGGGACTTCAGGAACTGGGAACAACTCTGTTTATGAAGGATATTATTACTGGAGTTCAGACTCCACAAAATGGTTACGTTTACTATCGGGAGCAGCTGGAACAGATGATCAAAATATCGACTCTGTTAGTTTAAATGGAACCACACTAACTGTATATATTGAAGATGGAAATTTTGGCTCAACAAACTTAATTAACCTTGCTCTTGACACTAATTTTTACACAACTTTAGTCACTAGCATTGTTAGTGATACAAACACGTTAATTCTATTACAAGATTCTATTAACAGAATTACAGAAATTGACGTTTACTCAGATACAAGCTTGTATTATTTAGATGAAAATGGTGATACTTCAATAATTAACCTTAGTACTCTTAGAGATCATGATTGGTACATCCAAAATACTACCAATACTCCTCAAAACATTAACGACACCATCTATACAATGGGTTATGTTGGAATTGGAACAAACAATCCTAATTGGATGTTAGAAACTAATGGAGCTAATAGTGACGCTTCAATTAATAATATCCGTGTTGGTAGAGGAAACGGAGATGATATTACCAATACAGTTTTAGGAAATAACACATTAGACTCAAATACTACAGGAAATAGTAATGTTTCAATTGGCTACAATACTCTGAGAAGCAATACTACTGGAAGCAATAATGTAGCAGTGGGTAGTGGTAGTTTAGTAACTAACCAAACAGGCTACTCCAACACAGCTATAGGTAGTCAATCAATGAATAGCAATACAACTGGGTTTAGAAATGTAGCTGTTGGAACTTTTGCTATGAGAAACGCTACTGTTGGTAGAGATAATACTGCTTTAGGATATGCAGCTCTACAAAACACGACTGGTAATAGCAACACTGCTCTGGGAAACATTGTATTAACAGCCAACACAACTGGAGGAGGGAATGTTGGTGTTGGATCAAGAGCATTAAATGCTAATACTACAGGAAACCAAAATATAGCCATAGGAGGACAGTCTTCTTTTTCTAATAAAGTTGGAAGCGAAAATGTAAGTATTGGTTATAGATCTCTTCAAAATAATGATTCTTCAGATAATAATACTGCAGTAGGAGCATACAGTTTATTTGTTACAAGGCAGGGAGAAAATAATACAACACTTGGAAAAAGCGCCCTTAGAAATATAGATACTAGTAACAATAATACTGCTCTTGGTTTTGCAGCAGGAGATAATTTACTCAGAGGAGATCAAAATATTATCATAGGTGCAGACATTGATTTTCCTAATACGATAGATACTGGTCAATTAAACATAGGAAATATTATTTATGGAGTAAATGTTGATGGTACTGGGAATACAATATCATCTGGTAATATTGGTATTGCAGTTAAACAACCAACACACCGTTTAGATGTAGCAGGAGAAACTAGAATAAGAGCCATTAATGACACTACAGATATCTCAAACATCCTAACGAGCAATACACAAGGGGTAATTCAAAAACTACCTTATGACAGTTTAGTTAGTGCATTTACAGACTCAATTGAAGACCATGATTGGTATACCCAAAACACTACAAACACACCACAAAACATAAATGACACCATATACACAATGGGTTATATTGGAATTGGAACAAACAATCCTAATTGGATGCTTGAAACAAACGGAGCAAATAGTGACGCTTCAATTAACGGAGTTAGAGTTGGTAAAGGTGGTGGAGATATTAGTACAAATACTGCTATTGGTAATAATTCATTAAACTCTAATACCACTGGAACAAACAATACAGCCGTTGGAGATGAGGCACTAGCTGATAATACTACGGGTAATTTAAACACGGCTATAGGTTTTAGATCGCTAGCGGATAATACTACAGGAGGTGAAAACACTTCTATAGGCTATGCAGCTATGCAAGTTAACACCACTGGCTTTAGAAACATAGCAATTGGTGCTCGCACATTAGCAGCTAATACCACAGGAGGAAACAACACTGCTGTAGGACATGAAAGTATGAGAAGTAATACTACTGGCTTAACTAATACTTCATATGGTTTTTATTCTCTTAGAGCTAACACTACTGGAGCAAGCAACATAGCCATTGGAGCTTCCTCAATGTTTATTAACACAACAGGTAACAACAATACTGCTATTGGGACAAGTGCTTTAAGAACTAACTCTACAGGTAACGACAATACATCCTTGGGGTTAAATGCAATGTACAACAATGATAGTGGAGATTTTAATGCTGCACTTGGCCGATCTGCCTTAAACAATAATGTTGATGGATCTAACAATACTGCCGCTGGTGCATTTGCTTTAAGCGGAGCTCTTGGAAATAATAACGTTGGTATTGGATATCGCGCAGGAGACAACTTGATTTTAGGCGAAAACAACATCATTATTGGTGCTAATATTGATTTTCCTAATGCGAATGACAGCAATCAACTAAATATTGGGAATATTATTTATGGTACAAGCATAGATAATTCACTTCTCAGTAGAGTTGGTATTAATATTAGTCAACCTCAAAGTAAACTACATGTTTTTAGCACTTTCGCAGGACCTCAAAGTGATTCAAACGTTTATTCTCAATATAATCCCGCCAGTAGTTTAGGTATTACTCACTTTTTAGCTAGGGGTACAAGCACCTTCGCTTCCTCTCAAAACTATGGTTATCGTTTGGATTTTACTGGAGTTGCCACAGGGACTAAATACGGGTTATATTTTGAAGGAGAATCTCAAAACTACTTTTCCAACCGAGTTGGTATTGGAACACAAAACCCCGTTGAGCTATTTGAAGTTTCTAGACCTTCAGGGACTGAAGCTATTATTAGAAGCTCAAGTGAAACTATTGGAAACACCTCAGGACTTAACTTTGTTACTGGTGCAAACGGAACAGCTTTAAGTGATCTTAACAGAGTAGCTTCCATTAGAGGAATAATTAAAGATGCTAATCCTAACACTCTTAAAGGAGCTTTAGAATTTAGAGTAAACAAAGGAGACAATACAGATCCAGTCATGTATATTGATGAATTCTCTAGAGTAGGTATCGGTACTATCACACCTAGAAAAACACTTAATGTTGTAACAGGCACAGATGCTGATATTATTTTAGAATTGGCTGATGAAATGAATGATGGTTTTTCTAAGGGCGGAAATATTGGCGTAACTCATTACACGAATGCAGAAGAGGCGATGTCATTAATTGGAGGAGAATCTGATATTACTCAAAACAATGTACTTATAGGGGGAGGTACACCTTTAGGTAATGCTGCTACATCTATCTATTTTTTTACAGCTAATAACAACACCACAACCACAGGTACAGCACAAGCTAGACTTGATAGTGCTGGTAATTTTGGAATTGGAACGTTAGCTCCCACAGAAAGACTTGATGTTGCAGGCAATATAAGAGCCTCTGGGTCTCTTACAACTGGTGGTGGTTTTTATCCTGATTATGTGTTTGAAGATTATTTTGAAGGAAGCTCAACTTTAAACAAAGACTACTCGTTTATAACCCTTGAACAAACCGAACAATTTATCAAAGCAAACAATCACTTACCTGGTGTAAAATCAATCAAAGAGGTTACTAATGATAAAGGAAATATAGAAGTTAACGTTACCGAAACATCCTTAAAAAACCTTGAAAAAATAGAAGAGCTTTACCTCCATGTAATTGAACTCAACAAGAAAAACAAAACGTTAGAAACCGAAAATAAAAAGTTAAAATCGGAGCTAGAAAAAATTAAAAAGCATTTAGGAATAGAATAACAAATCGTTATGAATATCGAAGAGTATCGAAATTTCTGCATAGCAAAACCTGGTGTTACTGAAGGATTTCCCTTTGATAACCGTACGTTAGTATTTAAAGTGATGGGGAAAATGTTCGCACTAACGAATATAGAGGATTTTGATGGAATAAACTTAAAATGCGATCCAAATAAAGCTATTGAACTTCGCGAAAAACATGAAGGAATTACGAGTGGTTATCACATGAGTAAAAAACATTGGAATACGGTTAGCACAACTTCTGATGTGCCAGATAAAACGATTTATCATTTAATTAATCATTCTTATGAACTGGTTGTTTCTAAACTTCCAAAAAAAATAAAAAAGGAATTAAAAAGCCTGAGTTAATTATACTCAGGCTTCTATTTCACTTAAATAATATACCTCAACCCTACATAAATATTTCTACCAAACACTGGTCCCCAAATCATAGATGCATCGAATTCATTACTGAATGGATTTTGCGATTCAATGATTGGATTAGACTGTCTAAAGTTTAGTGCATTTTCTACTCCCGCATAAACGGCTAGCTTCTTCCATTGTTTTGTAACCTGACCTGAAAGAATAAAGTATGAAGGACTACTTGTTGATCGTCTATTTTCTGATGAGTTAATACTTGTAGAAGGTAATCTTTGTTCAGAAAACCAATTAACAGTAGCATCAAACATCCATTTATCTTTTATTTCATAACCAACATTTATAAACGCTCGATGTTTTGCTAAATAAGGTTTATCTAAAACGCCTCTATTTTTATACGTTGTTTTGACATCATAAAAACGATAAGCTAAACGTAAATCAAGTAAAGGGAGTATTTCTGCATCAATCTGTGCTTGAACACCCAAAGCATTAGATTTTCCTTCTAAATTATAAAAAGAAACCTCTCTTGTATTTTCCCAATCAACAACTATTTGATTGATAAAATGAGTATAATACACATCTGTTGTGAATTGAATACTTCTTTCATTTACCGACCATGTTTGTGTAAAACTACCACCAGTATTCCAAGCAACCTCTGGTCTTAAACCATAAGCGTATTCAGTTTTTGTAGAATCACCTTTTACAAGTATCGTTCTTGAAGAAGCAAACAAAGACCTATTTTCCGCAAAAATATTTGAGGTTCTTTGCCCACGACCTCCAGAAAAACGTAACGTACTTGTTTCACTCAGATCGACTTTTACATGTAACCTTGGAGTTAAAAAAGCTCCATAAATAGAATGATAATCTCCTCTTAGCCCCACAATAGCTGTCATGTTTTGGATACTGTTAAATGTAAACTCTCCAAATACTCCTGGAACAATTTCTGTTCGTTCATAAACGCTTTGATTTACTTTTTCAAGAAATTGATCTTGGTTATAACTAACTCCTAATTTGTAATAGTTTTCTGTATGATGAATACCATTTTGAAAAATATAATTAGCATAAATATTTGTTTGTTTTCCGTAATACTGTTGAGAACCAAATAAATTATCATCATCATAATAGCTAGCTAATAGTTGAAGCCCCATACTTTTATCCGGATGCTCTGCAAATGTTTTGCCTATTTTTGCATATCCCTTAATTCTTCTTGTTGCTCCTTTGTGTCCCCAAACTGAATCTTTAGCTTCTGTATTTTCAAAATAATTAACCTGACCTGCCAAGCGATCTTGATAAACTCCATCTACTCCTAATGATAAGTGAATACCATTTTTCCCTTCATAACTGATGGATTGATGTAGTCCATAATTTTGATTAAGTGTATTATCTAAAAAAGAATCGTTATTCACATCATTTCTTGTTCCTCTATAACTTGCGTGAGCATGAGTCATTAAGGTCAAATAATCATTTACTTTATTAATCGAACTAACATTACCTTCTACCCTTCCCATTTGATTGGTATAGGCATTTAAAACCAATTGATCTTCTTTTCTTAACTCAACATCAATTTGACCTGCTATACTTTCATATCCATTAATTACAGAACCTGTTCCTTTATTCAGGTAAATACTCTTAACCCAAGGCCCTGGAATAAATGTTAACCCTTGTATAGCTGCCAAGCCTCTCACATCTGGAAGGTTACCACTGTTAATTTGGATATTAGGTCCAGATAATCCTAGCATTTGAATTTGCTTCGTTCCTGTTACCGCATCGGTATAGGTAGCATCTACAGATGGGTTTGTTTCAAAACTCTCTGATAGATTACAACATGGAGCCTTTGCCAACTCTTTGGTTGTCATTTTTTCAATTTTTAGCGTATTAAACCTAGAAATACTAGTTGGTGTTTCTCGAGCAGTAACCGTGAAACTCCTAAGATTAACATTGGCACTCTTCACTACCTCTATTTCTTTTTCGTTGGTAACTATTAAGGTATCGCTATTTAACCCAACATAACTTATGATTAATGTTTTATCCTCTGGAGTTCTTTTCAATTGAAAATATCCATCTGCATCTGTAGTTACACCTTCAAGTGATTCTTGCCAATATACATTTGCTCCAAAAAGAGGAATTTTGTTTTTATCATTTTGTTCAAACACTTTTCCTTTTAATATCAAATGAATGGTTTCACTTGATTCCTCTTCATCACTATACAAACAACAGCCTGGGAGCTTTTCATAAGCTTGCTTATCAGCTTTAACGTTAGTAGTAGAATGACCTACTTTAGCTATTGCTCTTTCTACTTCTAATTGTTTGATTTGTTTGGTGTCAAAAATTAATAAAAGCTGAGATGTTTCCATATCCCAATCTGCCTGAATAACACCATTCATTTTTGCTGCTTTTTCAATGCGCATTTCGCACATACCGCAATTTCCTTTTACTTCAAATGAAGTTGTATCTATTTGGGAATATCCAATAGATACGCACCATAACATGGTGAATACATATATAATTTTCATGATTTTTTTATGATTTATTAATACTTGATTATTCTGATGGAAAAATCAACAAATCATAATCTGAAACACTGATACAGAAGTCTTATAGCCTCTGCATCGAGCAATTTTGACGGTGGTTTACTCGTTAACCAAGATTTAGTAAAACTCTCTTGGTAATGGGAAGAAAAATAGACATATACAAATACAAGACTTACCAATAGTTGTGAGTAACTAGGAATAGATGCTTCTTGTGCAAACTCTTCTTGAACTAATAACGTTTGTGTATTAGTTGTACAACATTGTTTTTCAACTTTTAGCTCTAAATTCGTTGAGCAACATGCCTCTAGATTAACCTCATCATGATGGCAAGCAGCTCCATCTTCGCCAAAGCCAATACCTTCCAAACTTCCTCCACAGAAATGAGAAGAGAAAGATGCCCCAGTTGAACAAATAAGCATCCAAAAGGCTAAAAGTAATGACGATATTTTAGTTCTATTTTTTATTCTTCTTTAAGGTTTAATAAATGTCCCAGTTTATCTTTCTTGGTTTGTAAATACTTCTTATTATGAACATTTGATGGCACTTCCATAGGAACTATCTCTACAATTTCTAAATCATAACTAGTTAATCCAACTCTTTTTCTTGGATTATTGGTCATTAATCTAATTTTAGAAACGCCCAAATTTCGTAAAAGTTGTGCCCCAATTCCATAATCTCTTTGATCTTTTTTAAATCCAAGCTTTAGGTTAGCTTCAACTGTATCCAGTCCTTCTTCCTGTAATTTGTAAGCTTTCAACTTGTTTAAAAGACCAATACCTCTCCCCTCTTGGTTTAGATAAAGAATAACACCTTTACCTTCTTTCTCTACCATTCGCATAGCTTTATCAAGCTGTGGTCCACAATCACATCTACACGAGCCAAAGATATCACCTGTCATACAGCTTGAATGAACACGAACTAATATTGGCTCGTCTTCTTTCCATTCGCCTTTGACTAAAGCTAAGTGTTCTTTATCATCTGTAGTTTGCTTAAAATGCACCAGTTTAAAATCTCCTTTATCAGTTGGTAAAGAAACTTCAATTTTACGCTCAACTAAGCTTTCTTTTTTTATTCTGTAGGCAATTAAGTCTTCGATTGAAACTAATTTCAAGTCCCATTTTTTAGCAATCTCAATAAGCTGAGGCAATCTTGCCATCGTTCCATCCTCATTCAAAATCTCAACGATAACACCTGCTGGTGGCAATCCTGCTAAACGGGCTAAATCCACTGCTGCTTCTGTATGCCCAGCTCTTCTTAAAACTCCTCCATTTTTAGCTCTAAGTGGAAAAATATGCCCTGGTTTTCCTAATTCATTTGGACGAGTTTCAGGGTCAATTAATGCTTGAACAGTTTTTGATCGATCACTGGCTGAAATTCCAGTTGTACACCCGTGTCCTACTAAATCAACAGATATTGTAAAAGGTGTGTCATAATGCGAGTTATTATTCTTCACCATAAGATCAAGATTTAACTCTTCACATCTTTCAACTGTTAAAGGAGCGCAAATCAAGCCTCTACCGTGAGTAGCCATAAAATTGATGATTTCTGGCGTAACCTTACTAGCTGCTACTAAAAAATCCCCTTCATTTTCACGATTTTCATCATCTACAACAATAACTATCTTACCGTTTTTAATATCCTCAATCGCCTCTTCAATCGTGTTTAATTCAAAATTATCCATGTAAATTTTTAATTTCTCTAATAAAGTTACCGAAAAAGTTTGACTGATGCGGAGTTTTTAAATCTTTTGTACCCGTTTCAAGAATCTTATTCTTATTTTTAATCGAACTTGAATGAACAACTAATTTTATTAAATAAATGAAACTACTTGAAAACAAAGTGATTCTTATTACAGGAGGATCAAAAGGAATTGGAAAAGGAATTGCTTTAACTTGTGCAAAGCAAGGTGCCGATATAGCATTTACCTATTTGTCTTCCGAAGAAAAAGCAATGAAAGTAAAAGAAGAGCTAGAGGCTACTGGCGTAACGGTTAAGGCCTACAAGTCTGATGCTTCGCAATTGGATCAAGCACAGGAATTAGTTGATGATGTGGTTAAAACGTTTGGTAAAATTGACGCTATCGTTAACAATGCTGGAATTACAAAGGATGGTTTGTTGATGCGTATGACCGAAGAAAACTGGGACGATGTCATTAACATTAACCTTAAATCGGTGTTTAACATGACCAAAGCTGCTCAAAGAACATTATTAAAGCAACGATTTGGATCAATTATTAATATTAGCTCCATCGTAGGAGTTCAAGGAAATGCTGGGCAATCAAATTATGCTGCTTCAAAAGCAGGAATTATTGGTTTTTCTAAATCAATTGCTCAAGAGTTAGGGTCAAGGAATATTCGTACAAACGTTATTGCTCCTGGTTTTATTGAAACTGAAATGACAGAAACACTCGATGCTGATGTTAAAGAAGGTTGGATTAAAGAAATTCCGCTAAAAAGAGCTGGTACTACTGAAGATGTAGCCAATACAGTTGTCTTTTTAGCTTCTGATTTAAGTACGTATGTTAACGGACAAACAATTAGTGTTTGTGGAGGAATGTTGAGATAATTGAATGTAATTTTCACATATTCCCCTTGGTTTATTCTCTTTGGCTTGCTCTGTGCAAGCCTTTACACTGGATTTCTGTATTTCAAAAACAAGAAAAATGGTGAATTAAAGAAACCACAGCTTATTGGGCTAAGTATTGTTCGTTTTATAACAGTTTTTCTAATTACGCTATTACTGCTGGAGCCTTTGTTTCAGCATTTGGTAAAAAAAGTTGAGAAACCTACTATTGTTTTACTGCAAGATACTAGTGAATCGATAATAGCTAGAAGTGATTCCTCATTTCTTAAAAATGATTATCCAACAGCCATTGAGTCATTAACCCTAGAACTCTCCAACAAATATGATGTTGAAACCTACAGTTTTGATGATAAGATCACTCCTTTATCTTTTAGTTTTGATGGTAAGCAGACTGATATTTCTCAAGCTATTGAAAGTATTGAACAAAAGTATTACAACAGAAATTTAGGAGCGATTATTTTAGCTAGCGATGGTATTTACAACAAAGGAGCATCCCCTTTTTACGCGAGTAAAAAATTAAAAAACGTTCCAGTTTATACTATTTCATTAGGAGACACGAGCTCTGTTAAAGATGTTTATATTGATCAAGTTATAAATAACCGACTCGCTTACAAAGGGAATAAATTCCCAGTTCAAGTAAGTATTAAATCTGCTGGTTTTGAGGGTAAAAACACAACTGTTTCCATTAGTAAAAATGGAACAAAGCTAGCATCTTCATCTATTACGCTTCCCAGTAAAAATACAGGAGTAAACATTCCTTTTGAGTTAGAAGCTACTCAAGTTGGTTTGCAAAGATATACCGTTACGGTTGCTTCTCTAGCTGGAGAATATACACTCACTAACAATACAAAAGATTTTTACATTGATGTGTTAGAAAGCAAACAAAAGATTCTCTTTCTCCATCATGCACCACACCCTGATATATCAGCAGTAAAATCGGCTATCGAAACCAATGAAAATTATGAAATAGAGGTAATAACACCAGATAAACTTAAATCAAATGTTAAGGGTTATAATTTAGTTATTATACATGATTTACCCTCTCGAAAGTACCCTTTGAATGATTTAATGATTCAATTAAAGAATCAACAAATACCTTCATTCTATCTAATAGGAACTCAAACAGATTTAAATAAAATCAATCAATTAAAATTAGGCATAGAGATTCCCCCTTCCAATAGCTTTTCTGATGCTCAAAGTGTTGTAAATAATGGATTTTCTTTATTTAAGTATTCTGAAAACTTGGAAAAAGGAATAGGAAAGTTTCCTCCATTAAAAGTCCCATTTTCTCAAAAATACAAGGTATCAAATGCTACTGAAATCTTCTTATTTCAAAAAATTGGGTTAACGAAAACAAATTATCCTCTGGTTGCCTTTAATAAACAAGCGAGTACAAAAAACGGTTTCGTTTTAGGAGAGGGGTTGTTCCGCTGGAAATTAAGTGACTATTTAGAAAATGAAAACAATCTTCTTTTCAATGAAATTATCCAACAAAGTGTTCAGTATTTAGTAGCTCGTGAAAACAAGAGCTTTTTTAAGGTATTCAATGAAAAAAGCTTTGATGAAGGCTCTCCTGTACTTATGGAAGCAGAAGTTTACAACAAAAGCTACGAATTAGATAACAACAGTGAAGTAAGCATTAAAATAACGAATGAAGAAGGAAAAGAATTCCCGTATAACTTCTCGAAAACTTCTAATCGTTACCAATTAAATGCGGGTATACTACCAACTGGAACTTACACTTTTGAAGCTACCACTAATGCCAACGGACAAAAATTATCACAAAAAGGAGAGTTTTCTATTAAAGAGCTAACTGTAGAAAAAAATAATACTGTAGCAAACCATAAGATATTAAGTGACATTTCTGAGTATACAGGAGGTAAATCATACACTTCTAAGCAAATAAATCAACTAGCTAACGACATTATGAATAGAGAAGATTTAGCTGCTGTTATATATTCTCAAAAAGAAGTAGAAGATCTCATCAACCTAAAGTGGTTATTTTTTCTATTGCTAGGTTTACTAAGTATTGAATGGTTTTTTAGAAAGCGATTAGGTCTTTATTAATCACGTATTCATATGACAAATAATTTCGAATCATTATCGGCAATTTTCATCAATTGCACACTCAAAAAATCACCTCAAAAAAGCCATACAAGTACACTCTTCCAGATCTCGAAGAACATTATGGAGAAAGAAGGTGTAGCTGTAGAAGAAATTCGTTTAATCGACCATGATGTAGCATCAGGCATTTATCCAGATATGACTGAACATGGTTGGGATCAAGACGAATGGCCTGCAATCTTTGAAAAAATTATAAGTGCTGATATTTTAATTATTGGAAGTCCTATTTGGCTAGGAGAAAAGTCATCTGAAGCACAAAAACTGATAGAAAGACTTTATGCTATGAGCGGAAAAACCAATGATAAAGGTCAGTATATTTTTTATGGAAAAGTAGGTGGATGTTTATTAACTGGTAATGAAGACGGAATCAAACATTGTGCTATGGGTATTTTATATGCATTGCAACATGTAGGATATTCTATTCCACCTCAAGCTGATTGTGGCTGGGTTGGAGAAGCTGGACCAGGACCAAGCTACGGAGATACTGAGTGGGGAGATAAAAAACTAAAAACACCTGTAGGTTTCGATTCTAACTTTACCAACAGAAATACTACTTTTATGACCTATAATTTGTTGCACTTAGCATCAATGATGAAACAAATGGGTGGATATCCAAAATACGGTAACTCCCGAAAAGATTGGTACGATGGAACTAATTGGAAGTTTGAAAACCCTGAATATCGATAGAATGATTGTTCTAAAAAAGCATATTGTACTTGTCTTTATTATAATGCTGAGTATTTCTTTGGCTGTTTCACAAACCTCAGAAAATATATCCATAGTTAATGATGGATTTAAGCTCGATGGCACACTGCTAACTCCCAATACTAATAAACATAATTATGTTGTGCTAATTATTGCAGGCTCAGGCCCTACGGATAGGGATGGAAATAATACCTCTATGAAAAATAACTCGTTAAAATATTTAGCAGAAGCTTTGGCCGAAAACAACATAGCTAGCTTACGATACGATAAAAGAGGTATAGGTAAAAGTGCAGACACTTCCATAAAAGAAGAAAATATCGTTTTAAATGACTTCGTAAGTGATGCAAAAGCTTGGGTTGCTTATTTAAAACAAATAAATTACAATCAAGTTATTGTTCTGGGACACAGTGAGGGAGCTTTAATTGGGGCAAAAGCTTGTTTAAAAAATAGAGATGTAGCCAAATTTATTAGTCTTGCAGGCATGGGTGTTAAACCTGCTGAATTATTAAAAAATCAGTTAGGAAGACAAGGTGAGCTAATAAAAACAATAGCTTTTCCAATTATAGATTCTCTTGAAGCGGGTAAAAAGGTAGACTCTGTCCCTCAACTTTTACAAGCAGCTTTTAGACCATCTGTGCAAAACTATTTGATTTCCCTTTTTAAAAATGATCCTGTTGAAATTTATAGGGATTTATCAATACCCATTTTGATTGTTCAAGGAACTACAGACTTACAAGTGAGTGTAGATGATGCTCAACTATTAGCTAAAAGTAATGATTTAGCCGAAATTAAAATTATCGACAGCATGAATCATGTATTGAAAGAGGTTGAGTTGAACTTCTTTAAAAATTATGCAACTTACAATAAACCAGAGCTTCCGCCTCACCCAGAGTTAATGCCTGCTATAATTAGTTTTATTAAAAACTAAAAAAGCCTTTCAATTTCTTGAAAGGCTAACAATATCAAAGTCGAGATGACAAGACTTGAACTTGCGACCCCTGGTCCCCCAGACCAGTACTCTACCATCTGAGCTACATCTCGAAAAGGATTAATTAGATTATCTCGTCAGCTGAAAAATGAAAATCTACTTCAATTTGTGCGTTCTCATCGCTATCAGAACCATGAACAGCATTTTCTGCTTTGCTTGTCGCATATCTAGCTCTAATTGTTCCTTCTGCTGCTTCTGCTGGATCAGTTGCTCCAATTAATGCTCTAAAATCTGCTACTGCGTTATCTTTTTCTAATACAGCCGCTACGATTGGTCCAGAAGACATATAATCCACTAATTCTCCATAAAATGGACGTTCTTTGTGAACTGCATAAAATTCTCCTGCCTCTTCTTTAGAAAGTTTTTTTAGCTTCATAGCTTTCACTTTAAAACCTCCTTCTATCATTGCGTCAATTATTTTTCCGCTTAAACCATTTGCCACTGCTTCTGGTTTGATCATTGTAAATGTGATGTTATTTGCCATTTTCTATTTATTTTAGGCAAAAATATAAAACATATCCTATTTGCTACGTTTATTAATAAGGATTATGAGAAATAGTTTACATATAAAGAGTATTACCACAATTATATTATTGATCTTCTTAGGGTTAACCACTTCTTCTTTTACTCAAGACAGAAAAATTGACCTACTCGAACGATTGTATATACAAGGGAACTTCAAACGGCTCGTAAAAAAAGCAACTAAGCTTGCTACAAAAGACGGTTATCAAACTAACCCAAAAGTCTATTTTTATAAAAGTCTTGGTTTGATTGGCTTAAGTAACGACAAACGGTACACCTATGGACACCCAATGGTAAAGGACGAAATTAAAGATGCTATTGATCAATACTTAGATGTTGATCCTAATATGGTACTTGCTAATAATTATGAACTAACGCTGGATGAACGCACCTATTTTGACTTGAGTATAGAGAGCAAGGAAACTGTTTTAGATACCATTCAATTTAAAGATACTTCGGTAGTTGAAAACATTGAAATTGTAAAAAAACCGCTAGAGAGTATTAAATCTGATAAGAAAAAAGATGAAAAGATCCCAGTTGAAGAAATTTACACAACCGAAGAAAAACTTATCATTTATGCCGAAACATTTTTAGGAACTCCATACAAATACGGTGGAATGAATGAAAATGGTTTTGATTGCTCTGGTTTTACAAGTTATGTAATGAAATCATTTGGTTATTCGTTGCCTAGAAGTGCCAGAGATCAATATGCAGCAGCAAAAAAAATAAAAAAAGGAAAAGCAAAAAAAGGAGATTTGGTATTTTTTGGTAGAAATAAGAACAACATTAGTCATGTAGGGATTGTTTCATCTAATCAAGGAGAAGAACTAACCATGATCCATGCTTCTTCCTCTAGAGGAATAATGTATACGAACGTAGATCAAGATATTTATTGGAAACCAAAATTGATTGGTGTTGGTCGAATAGAAAATTAATGTTAGAAAACTTAAACAAATACTCCATCATACTGGCTTCTCAATCTCCCAGAAGAAGAGAGCTATTAAAAAGTATCACTCCAAACTTTAAAACCATTAGTCTTAATGTAAATGAAGTTTACCCTGATACCTTACAAAGAGAAGAAATACCAGTTTTTTTATCTGAACTAAAGGCTAAAGCCTATGAATTTCAAAAAGATAATGAATTAATTATTACTTCAGATACGATCGTTTGGCTAAAAAAGGAACAATTAGGTAAACCAAAAGACAAAGCAGATGCAAAGCAGATGCTCCAAAAACTATCGGGAAATATAAATGAGGTAATTACAGCCGTAACACTTAAGACTAAAACTTCAATACAAAGCTTTTACGAAGTAACTCAAGTACATTTTAAAGAACTTACCGAAGAAGAAATCAACCATTACATCAATATTTACAAGCCTTTTGATAAAGCTGGTGCTTACGGCATTCAAGAATGGATTGGACAAATAGGTATCACTAAAATAGACGGTGATTATTACAATGTGATGGGATTGCCAACTGCTCGGTTGTACGAAGAGTTAAGAAAGGTTTAACTCGTATTAGCTGAATGTCTAAGAAATAGCTAATATTTCTTAAGTAGATTAATACATCCTCCCTTTATCCTTTTGCCAAATGTAAACAAGGATAAAACCAAATAATGCTCCTCCAAGATGGGCGTAGTGTGCGATATTATCCCACTGAAAGTTTCCAACACCTAAGAAAAGTTCGATTAACATGTAAAAAGGAACAAAATACTTTGCTTTTACTGGTATTGGTAAAAAGATTAGCATTAACTCCGTATTTGGGAAAAGATACGCAAAAGCTACAAGCAAGCCCATGACAGCACCTGAGGCACCTACCATAGTCTGTCCGCTATAATTTATATATTCCATAGATAAATTGATTTCTGCCACCGTAATATTTTCAGGATAAGCATTCTTATCAACCATATATTGGACATACTCCTTTATTTGATATATTTCGTCCCCGCTCATTCCTTCAAACATTTTCAGATAATCCCAGTAATTGATTCCTAATTGAAGTATTACTGCTCCACCAGCACTAACAAAATAAAAGAGTAAAAATCGTTTCGGGCCCCAGATCTTTTCTAAAGGAGAGCCAAACATTACTAGAGCAAACATATTGAATAAAATATGAGCAGGCATTGCTTTGCTATGCATGAAAAAATGAGAAACTAATTGATAGGGCTCAAAATATAAGGATTGAAAATTATGCAACGCTAACATTGGAAATAACTCGTTAAAAGCAAGCGTCAACACATACATCACGATATTAAGTAGTAAAAGATTCTTTACTACATCTGGCATGTTTCTAAATATATTTCCTAGCATAAATTTTAACTAAATAACTTTTCTAATTCATCCAGAGTAATCGTAATTACTGTTTTTTTTCCTGTTGGAGAAAAATAAGGAGCTTCACAAGCAAATAATTGATCGATAATTAAAACCATTTCATTATCCCTTAGCTTTTTTCCATTTTTTATTGCCATACTCTTAGCCATAGCTCGAGCAATGCTTTCTCTAGTATTTAACTTTAATTCTCCTTTGTTATTTTTAAACTGTTCGATTATTTCTTCAAATAACGTTGGTATATCCGTTTGTCTTAAATCAGCAGGTACGCCATTAACAGCAATGGACTGGTTACCGAATTTCTCAATATCAAATCCTATCAGTTGAACTTCATCCCAAATTTCTTCTAAAACAGCAAAATCACCCGAAGTAAACTCTACCGATATTGGAAACAACTGTTGTTGTGTTACCCCCTCATTGGTAGAAAGCGTTTTTAAAAATTGCTCATATAAAATACGCTCGTGTGCTTTGTTCTGATCAATTAAAATATATCCCGATTTAATTTGGGAAAAGATGTATTTGCTATGTAATTGAAAAAACTTTTGTTTGCTTTCTACCTCTACCAGCTCTTGCTCCTCTTCCTTTTCTGATTCTTCCTCAATGGTTATTGAAGAATTTGTTTGATATAAGTCAACCAATGCACTTTGTTGGTCAACCGATCGTTTGGGTAATTCAAAGGATGATTTTCCTGTACTTCCTTTTATTGATCCTTTTGGATTTTGCTCTCTTTCAAATGGGTTAAAATCAGTATTAACCTTTATCTGTGGAATTTTAATTTCATCACCAAGTTTAGGAGGATCAACGTTAAAGCTGGTTTCCGTTTCAAAATCCAAAGAAGGTGCTACTTGATACTTTCCAATAGATTGCTTAACTGCTGAATTCACGATCGCATAAACTGATTTTTCATCTTCGAACTTAATTTCGGTTTTCGTTGGGTGAATATTTATATCGATTGTAGAAGGATCGACCTCCATATAGATAAAATAACTTGGATAATTCTTCTGTTGAATCAAATCATCATACGCATTCATAACCGCATGGTGCAAGTAACCACTTTTAATAAACCGTTTGTTTACAAAAAAGAATTGCTCTCCCCTGGTTTTCTTTGAATACTCTGGCTTTCCTATAAAACCTGTAATGTTTACAATAGAGGTGTTTTCGTCTAAAGGGACTAATTTTTGATTAAAGTTTTTACCAAAAACACCAACAATACGTTGTCTTAAAGACCCCAAAGGCAAGTTAAATGTTTCTGTTCCGTTTGAAACCATTTTGAAATGAACCTCTGGATGTGTTAAAGCGACACGCTCAAACTCATCGATGATGTGTTTCATTTCTACTGGGGTAGATTTTAAGAAGTTTCTTCTAGCTGGAATATTAAAAAATAAATTTTTAACGGATGTAGAAGTTCCTTGAGGTGTTTGTACAGGTTCTTGATTTTTAATTTTACTCCCTTCAATAATAATTTTCGAGCCTACCTCATCCTCTACCCTACGCGTTTTCATTTCTACTTGAGCCACTGCTGCAATACTTGCCATTGCTTCTCCTCTAAACCCTTTGGTTCTAAGTTGAAATAAATCGGTCGTTTCTTGGATTTTTGATGTTGCATGTCGCTCAAAACTCATACGTGCATCAATTTCACTCATTCCGCAACCGTTATCAATTACTTGAATTAATGTTTTTCCTGCATCTTTAATAATGAGCTGGACTTCTGAAGCTCCAGAATCTATTGAGTTCTCTAATAATTCCTTTACCACAGAAGCTGGTCGTTGCACCACCTCGCCCGCAGCAATTTGATTTGCAACAGCATCTGGTAAAAGTTTTATTAGATTAGACATTTAACAAATTTTAAATCTATCGCGAATTTAACATACTTAACTTCGAGAAGCAAACAACTCTACATTTCATAGCATGAAATATATCACATATTTGATCTTACCACTACTTTCGTTGTGCTGTATTTCCAGTATGGATAATAACCAGGATGCCAAGAATGATTTCTCAGACCCATTCATTGATAAAACCGAATACCTAAGCAACACCTTTATTTACCCCGTTGGTGATGGAGAAGCAAAAGATTATTACAATGCTCAAAAGTTTAGAGAAAATAATCATTTAGGGGAAGATTGGAATAAAACGTCTGGTGGGAATACCGATTTAGGAGAACCAATTCTGTCCATCGCTAACGGTTATGTAACGTTTGCTAAAGATGTAAAAGGAGGTTGGGGAAATGTAATTAGGATTTTGCACAAAACAAAACAAGGCAAATTTATTGAGTCTCTCTATGCTCATTGTGATTCCATCTATGTTTCGAAGGGCGATTACATAAAAATGAAGGATCAAATAGGAACTATCGGCACTGCTCACGATAAATATTTAGCACATCTTCATTTTGAAATAAGAAACAAACCCAATAT
>Ga0208830_1000406_pt1 | contig 22020 bp, 15 predicted proteins | sample DeeseametaMP2634_FD_184169 | JGI IMG/M metagenome (GOLD analysis project Ga0208830, IMG submission 184169) | Marine microbial communities from the Deep Atlantic Ocean - MP2634 (SPAdes) | ecosystem: Environmental > Aquatic > Marine > Oceanic | place: Northeast of Antigua and Barbuda, North... | reverse complement strand
GCATTCAGCTGAACGGCGGAGATACCGTTAGTCGCGCCGGCAGCATCCATGATCGCCTTGAGTTCGGCATCCCGAACCGTGATGACTATGGTCTGCTCAACAGTATTAGTGCCGTCAGTGACTTCAACGACAACATTAATAGAGGTATCTGCGGTAATGGCGTCGCCAGAAGTGTCTGTATTGACTGCATCTGAGCTCAGCTGGTCACCGGATACTGCGATATTCGCAGGTAAAGTCTGACCAGACTTGAGGCTATAAGTCAGCGAATCGCCATTAGAGTCGGTCGCCACCAGAGTGTGGCTGATGCTGTCGCCTTCAGTAATAGTGAAAGCGGCATCAGAGCTGAACACAGGCACAGATTCACCGCTGTTGACGGTGTTTATCAACGCCTGAATCTCGGCAGCGGTATCCAGGTCAGTGGCAGACTTGCCAGCGATAGCCGACTGATACGCGGCTTCGTTAGCAACAATTGCGCCGGAGACACTCTCAACAGCGTTCAGGTCTGAAGCAGAAACAGAATTTGCGCCACCAGCAGCATCAGTGACCACTTTGATCTCAGCATCCCGGACGGTGACCGTGATCGTCTGAGGCACCAGTGTTTCGCCATCAGTGACTTCAACACTGATGTCAAAGGTGAAATCTTCAGTAATATCAGCCGCAGCAGGGGTTATGGAGACGGCATCAGATGACAGATCGGCTCCGCTCAAAACCAGCCCTGCTGGATAGGCCTGTCCCGACGGCAGTGAGAAGCTCAGAGGGTCGCCGTCATCATCGCTGGCCGTCAGAGTAAGGCTTAAGGCCTCATCTTCAGTGATTTCTACGGCTGCCGGAGAGGTGAACACAGGGGCTGCTGCGTAGGAGGTTGAGGCAAGAGCCATCAGCAGGGAAGCAGATGCAGCCCCAGGACGGATCAACGATTTGGCCAGGATTTCCAGAATTCCGGTCGGGCCGGTCACCTTCTGCACCACTAACCTCCTTTTAATGAACGAGAGTTAACTCAAAGAATCCGTACTGTAATTCAGTGCAGTTACCTACTCAATAACAACTGTTACCAATGGTTACGTTTGGCAGCATAAAAGGCAAGATTTACGCGAAACTAACACGCCATCTGCCCCTATGCTGGCCATGACCCGGAGTGCAATGTGATCAATGCTCGCGGGTTGCCTTAAATTTCACGTCTGGCCAGCGCTCTTCGGTCAACGACAGATTCACGCGGGTCGGAGCTATATAGGTGAGGTAACCACCACCATCAATAGCCAGGTTTTCTGCACCTTTGCGCTTAAAGTCTTCAAGCATCTTGTTGTCATCGCAATACACCCAACGGGCTGTACTGACCGACACTGGCTCATAGATACATTCGACTTTGTACTCATCACGCAGACGCTGCTGAACTACGTCAAACTGCAGCACACCAACCGCACCGAGAATCAGGTCGTTGTTATTGAGCGGCATAAACAGCTGAGTCGCGCCCTCTTCTGACAGCTGCTGCAGACCTTTTTGCAGCTGCTTCATTTTCAGAGGATCTTTCAGGCGTACACGCTTGAACAGTTCGGGTGCGAAGTGTGGAATACCAGTGAACTGCATATCGTCACCAAAGGTGAAGGTATCACCAATCTGAATGGTGCCGTGGTTATGCAGACCGATGATATCGCCGGAGATCGCTTCTTCTACTGCAGAACGGTCGCCAGCAAGGAAGGTCACCGCGTCGGCGATCTTCACGTCTTTGCCAATACGCACGTGTTTCATCTTCATACCTTTCGAGTAAGTACCCGAACAGATACGCATAAAGGCGATACGGTCCCGATGTTTCGGGTCCATGTTTGCCTGGATCTTAAAGATGAAGCCGGTGAATTTGTCATTATCAGGAACAATGGCACCCTGATCTGTTTCACGCGGCAGCGGTGCAGGCGCCCATTCAACGAAGTAATTGAGCATTTCACGTACGCCGAAGTTCGCCAATGCCGTACCAAAGAATACCGGCGTCAGCTCGCCGCGCAGGTACTCATCCAGATTGAACTCGTGGCTTGCCGCCTGTACCAGTTCAATCTCTTCGGCCACTTCGTCGATCAGCTCCTGCCCCAGCAGCGCAACGGCTTCTGGTGAGTTGAGACCTTTGATCTGCACGTCATCAGGCACCACGCTTGCCTGCCCTGGCTTAAACACGTGAATTGTGTCGGTCATCAGGTCATAGATACCTTTGAACGCCTTACCCATGCCGATTGGCCAGGTGACTGGAGCACACTTGATCTTAAGAACGGTCTCAATCTCATCGAGGACTTCGATGTGCTCACGGACTTCACGGTCCATCTTGTTGATGAAGGTAAAGATCGGGGTATCACGCAGACGGCAGACATCCATCAGCTTGATGGTCCTGTCTTCTACACCTTTCGCACCATCAATAACCATCAGTACAGAGTCAACGGCCGTCAACGTACGGTAGGTATCTTCCGAGAAGTCTTCGTGTCCCGGGGTATCCAGCAGATTGACCATGCGGTCGCGGTAAGGGAACTGCATCACTGAGGTGGTGATCGAGATACCACGCTCCTGCTCCATCTGCATCCAGTCAGACGTGGCCATACGGCCGGTCTTCTTGCCTTTTACCGTACCGGCAAGCTGAATCGCATTCCCGAACAGCAGCAGCTTCTCGGTGATGGTGGTTTTACCGGCATCCGGGTGAGAAATGATGCCGAAGGTACGGCGCTTGCCGACTTCGGCGATAAATTCTGCGTTAGACATGTGACATCTGAGCTGGAATGAATAAAGGCCGCTATTCTCCCCGAAAGCGGCCTTGTGTTCAAAGGGTAACCCGACACATGATCAGCCAGCGCTATTGATAGAGTTGATACACCAAGGGTCCGAAGGCAACGATGACCAATGCCGTTGCCATGGTGACCAACGGCAACAGGATCTTCTCATTGCGGTACCAGAAGCTTTCACCCTCCACTTCAAGCTTCGACAGGCGGATTTCTTCTTCGCCAACCACCTGCCGAGTCAGAAGGTGATTCAAAGCAACCGGCGGACTCAGATACCCCAGCTCAAAGGCCACCAAGGTCACCATCCAGAAATGAATCGGGTCGATGCCTGCTTTATAGGCGATACCGGCAATCGTCACGCTCACTAACAACACGGCACCGTATGGGTCCATGATCATGCCGATCAACACCAGTATCGTGATCAGTACCAGCATGGCCATCCAGACGGAGCCAAACTCCGTTGGTAGCATCTGCATCAGTTCTGCGCGTTCTATCACCCCGCCAATGGTCATAGTAGTGCCCATCAATAAAAGCAGCGCGCCAATATGAACCGTGGATTCTGCCGTAGAGGATTTCAGCGTAGAGAAGACCGTCGGCTTTGATTCTTCACCGTTCTTCTCCGGCGCTCGGCCACTATTTTCCCCACCGACTCGCGCAGTCAGACGTTCATAGGCCAATATCACCACCAGCAACACAGGCAGAATAACAGGCGCAGAGAACTCATCCAGGTAAGCGTCTAACAAAAGCGCGTAGGCAAACAAGGTTCCTGCAATTAACAGAACGTAAGGAATCAAAGGCTTAAGTGCCGGTAGAAATGCCGCAAGGTTTATCCCGCTTGATGAGTTTCCTGCGGTCTCTTTCTTGCTGGTAATAAAGGCATAAAACGCAAACAAGGCTGTCGTCAGCATAAAGACTTTTACGCCCCAGCCGAACAACTGATCTGTGGTTACTTCATTATTTAATGCAGCAACGATGACCACCAGCAGGCACGGCCGCAATACCACACCCAGCGAGCCGGACATTGCTGTCGCCGCTAACGCCAGCTGTCGTCGAGCCCCTGCACGGCGTACTTCCAGATACACCAGGCTACCCACCGCAATCACGAAAATACCCGAGCCACCGGTATACGCCGTAGGAATTGCCGAAAGCGCCACAGCAACCACCGCAAGCATTTCAGGGCGCAGGTTTAATGGCCGCAGTGCATCAAATACTTTCTGCGCCATATCGGTACGCTTAAGCAGCATACCGATCAGAACGTACAGGGCGACGTTAAGCATAAGCGCCGCCATTTCCATCATCTGATTGATATAGATGCCAAGACCCGAGGTATGCCCTGCCAGCAAAAAATAGCCGCCAGAGATAATGGTCATAATGGCGTATAGGGGAACCGACAAGAGTGCGTTGGCAACATTGCCGCCCTGCTCTGCCTCCGCTGGTAATTTCAGCATCTGGTACAGACAAGTCAGCGCCGCCGAACCAAAGCCAATAATCCATACCCAGAGCAGCACTTTCTGTCCGGAATTCACTTTAATTCCAGACGATAATACATCTCCCTGAAAGCTGGTCATCGAGGTAAATAAAATCCCAAAGGCCAGCAATTGCGCAAAGGCCGACACCCGGAAATCCAGTTTCGTAATGGCCGGACGTAACGAAATATGGTGACGGCGCGTCAACGCAGTACCCGCACACAGGAGTACCAACACAGCAAACAGAACACCGGCGATTTTCATACGGATATCGCCCAGTTCAGCAATACCCTGCTCAATCGTGCGGAACACTCTGACCACAGGCGTAATCCGCTCGACCGCGTTTTCATAACGGCGATAGCGGAAGCGGCATTCTTCCTGAGCGGCAACTAATGACTGGCGTATGACCTCTGGCGGAAGCGGCTCTGAAGCGAGTAAGTCAAACTCATCGTCTGCCTGCTCTTCCTGTTCGCGCAGCTTTCTCTCCAAGGCCTGTTCAATATCCTGGTTCGGGTCGCACGGCGGAGCAACCGGGTCAGTACGAAGCAGGTAATAGCCTTCCCAGGTGCGTTCAGCAAATTCCAGCATCTGGCCATGCACATTGACGCTGGTATTGAGCACGACGGCTAAGGCCATGATCAGGAATGCCGGCATGGTGGAGAGAATTAAATATAAAAATTCAGACCGAGATTTCGCCTGACCAGCAGCGTGTCCTGTAGGCTCCATAAGAGTATCCGTCCTTTTCTATTACTTATTTTTATTCGTTTACTATCGGGTACTGACAGACAGAAAGATTAAAGCAATAGCGCTGACGGTTAAACGACTTTTACCAACCCGCCTTTTTCATACCCCAGTCGCCCGGTCTGAACTTTCTGGCGTTGAATGCCGGGCACCGGGCTCAGCATAAAGATATCGCCGTTACGGCCCGTCATGGTACGTGGCACACCGCAGCCTTTGGCAAGGCCAGCGTGAGCGCGCATGTGCTCTTCTTCGCCATGCACCGGAATCGCGATTTCTGGCTGCACCCATTTATACAGGGTTTCGAGCTCCTCCTGCGCCGGGTGCCCGGAAGCATGAATAGGAATATCGACGTCATCGGCAGTAATGACTTCAACGCCTCTCGCCTGCAGCTGTTTGATCAGGCCTTCTATCGCTTCTTCGTTACCCGGTATCGCGCGGGCACTGAAGATCACCCGATCGCCGGGATCAAGGTCAAAGTCAGGATGCGTGCCCGCAGCTAACCGACGCAGCGCCGTGCGTGGTTCCCCCTGACTGCCAGTCGCCACAGCAAGAACCTCATGACGCGGGAGGTAGCCCAGGTGACTGGTCTCTACTGTGCCTGCGTTATATGGCCAGACACCCGCACGTTTTGCGCAATTGTACATATTCACCATCGAGCGGCCGTACAAACCCATATAGCGACCAGTGTCATCGCCGATCTGAGAAAGCGTCACTAAACGAGCAATATTGCTGCCGAAACAGGTAACGATCACCCGACCTTTTGCACCTTCAATGTATTTGCGCAGGCCGTCGTACAGGGCACCTTCTGAAAACGAATGGCCGTTGACGGTGGCATTAGTGGAATCACACACCATGGCCAACACGCCTTCTTCAGCGAGCTGACGATACGTTTCTTCTTTATAGCCGTGGCCAACAACTGGATCCGGATCAAGCTTCCAGTCACCGGTATGGAATACGTTACCGACTGGAGTACGGATCATCAGCGCATTCGGATCAGGGATGGAATGCGTCAGCGCCAGCCACTGCACATCAAACGGGCCAATGTGCAGGCGTTCGCCGGTTTCAGGGATGATAATTTTCACCTGATGCAGCAGACCGTGCTCTGCGAGCTTCTTTTTGAGTACTTCAGCAGTAAAACGCGTGCAATAGATCGGGCAACGCAGCTTGTGCCACAGATACGGCACTGCACCGACGTGGTCTTCGTGGGCATGAGTAATAATCAGACCGGCGAGTTGGTCTTTGCGCGCTTCTATAAATGCCGGATCTGGCATCTGGGTTTCAGGTTCGCCGCTATAATGTCGGGTTCCGTCGGCAGATACACGCCCCGGCTTAGGAAAGGTCACACCGCAATCCACCATCAACCACTGGCCATCATGGCCGTAGAGGTTCATGTTCATACCAATCTCACCGGTGCCGCCTAAGGGCAGGAATACGAGATCAGAGCTTGAGGGAGTCATGTCAGAATCAGTCCTTTTTCGGAATATCACACCCTGTGGGACCGCAGGAGTCACAGCGTTCCTGCCCTGTCAGCCAACCGGACACTTTGTAGCGATTACGGGCAAACCAGAGGTAGGCCTTATCTGCGAACCAGCGGATCACTGGCCACCTCAGAGGCGCAATCCAGAACCCTTTGCCCACCAGAGACCATGCGCGATAGGTAACATCCAATCCTAACAGCAGTGATCCATCCGCAGTATTTGCGTGGAGAATCGTTCTCGCTGCCTGCGGGTCGATATGCGGGTAGAGCTCGGCAAACCCCTCTTGCTGAATATCAACCAGAGTGAGTCGTCCATCCCGGTCAGCCTGGCGCAGGTGTGCCATTTCGCGGACACACAAAGGACACTGGCCATCATAATAAAGGGTAAGTTCAGACATGCACGCAACCTCTCTGATTGATACAATGCCCCACTATTTTACGTATAAAGAGATGAGAGATCATGCCTCAGTATCGTTCCAAGACGTCTACCGCCGGCCGCAACATGGCCGGAGCCCGCGCCCTGTGGCGTGCGACGGGTATGAAAGACGATGATTTCCAGAAACCTATCATCGCCGTTGCGAACTCATTTACCCAGTTTGTACCGGGGCACGTGCACCTGAAAGACCTGGGTCAGCTGGTTGCTCGTGAGATTGAGAAGGCCGGTGGCGTAGCAAAAGAATTCAACACCATCGCCGTCGACGACGGTATCGCTATGGGTCACGACGGCATGCTCTACAGCCTGCCAAGCCGTGAAATCATTGCTGACTCGGTGGAATACATGGTTAACGCGCACTGTGCGGATGCCATCGTCTGTATCTCGAACTGCGACAAAATCACCCCCGGAATGCTGCTCGCGGCTCTGCGTCTGAACATCCCTGTGATCTTCGTATCCGGCGGCCCGATGGAAGCCGGTAAGACCAAGCTGTCAGAGCACAAGCTTGATCTGGTCGATGCCATGGTCATCGCCGCTGACGACTCGGCCTCTGACGAAAAAGTAGCCGAATACGAGCGCAGCGCCTGCCCGACCTGTGGTTCTTGTTCTGGTATGTTCACCGCGAACTCCATGAACTGTCTGACTGAAGCATTGGGTCTGGCTCTGCCGGGTAACGGCTCAGTACTGGCGACCCACGCCGACCGCGAACAACTGTTCCTGGAAGCAGGCCGTCGCATCGTTGAAAACGCCAAGCGTTACTATGAGCAGGACGATGAGTCTGTACTGCCGCGCTCCATCGCCAGCTTCAAAGCGTTTGAAAACGCAATGACGCTCGATATCGTGATGGGCGGTTCCACCAACACCATCCTGCACCTGCTGGCTGCCGCTCAGGAAGCCGAAGTCGACTTCGACCTGAAAGACATCGACCGTCTGTCACGCGTGGTTCCTCAGCTGTGTAAAGTGGCTCCGAACTCACCTAAGTACCACATGGAAGACGTGCACCGTGCAGGTGGCATCATGGGTATTCTCGGCGAAATCGACCGCGCGGGTCTGCTGCACAATGACCTGCCAACCGTTCACAGCGCGACCATGAAAGAAGCGCTGGATAAGTGGGACATCATGCGCAACCCAAGCGAAGAGGTGGTGCAATTCTATAAGGCCGGTCCTGCGGGCATCCCAACGCAAACCGCATTCAGCCAGAGTACGCGCTGGCCGACGCTGGACGGCGACCGTGAAAACGGTTGTATCCGTAGCATCGACAACGCCTACTCACTGGAAGGCGGTCTGGCGGTTCTGTACGGCAACATTGCCCTCGACGGCTGTGTGGTTAAAACCGCCGGCGTAGATGAGTCTATCCACGTATTCCAGGGCCGTGCGCGCATCTTCGAAAGCCAGGATGACGCAGTTAAGGGCATCCTGAACGATGAAATCGTTGCCGGTGATATCGTCATCATCCGTTACGAAGGCCCGAAAGGCGGCCCGGGCATGCAGGAAATGCTGTACCCAACGTCTTACCTTAAGTCGAAAGGCCTGGGCAAAGAATGCGCCCTGCTGACCGACGGCCGCTTCTCTGGCGGTACTTCTGGCCTGTCAATTGGTCACTGCTCCCCAGAGGCTGCCTCTGGCGGTGCCATTGGCCTGCTGAAAGACGGCGATATCATCAACATCGATATCCCGAACCGTTCGATCAATGTCGACCTGACCGCTGAAGAGCTGTCTCACCGTCGCCATGAGCAGGAAAAACTGGGCTGGAAACCCGCAGCGGAACGTCCACGTAAAGTGACCACCGCTCTGAAGGCCTACGCTAAGTTTGCCACCAGCGCAGATAAAGGCGCGGTGCGTGACAAGGCAATGCTGGACGATTAATCCAGCCTCATTGCCTGAAAATCCAGAAAAGGTCGGTTTAATACCGACCTTTTTTTTATTTAATTATTTATTCCCACTTTTATTTCCTTCCGGATTTTCCCGGCTATTTGGCTGAACAGGAACTTTTCTCTGATCCCCTCATCCGATATAACTGAACCGTCATATTGAGCTCTCAGTATGTGCGATACATAATTATTTTAAAGGGAACAACCGTGAAACGTACTCTACTTGTCAGCATTCTCGCTGCCAGTGGTATCGCCAATGCCGATACCCCTTATTACATCACCATTGGTGGTGCTCACACCGACCACGAAGTGACCAAAGATTACTTCGACGATTACATCAAACACAGTTACGATCTGGAGCTGTCTGGTGGCTACATGATCGACAAAAGCACCGCGGTGGAGCTGAGCATCGTTCAGCCTTCGCCAGATCAGAACGAAGGTCGTGCGGACGTAGAACAGGCACGCCTGAGCGGTTTGTTCTTTTTTGGTGAAAACACCATCAAACCATACCTGACTGCGGGTCTTGGCTACGGTAAAGCATCTCTGGATAACTTCGCGGAAGAAAATGCGCTTCTGAGTGTCGGTGCTGGCATACAGGCTGACATCACAGATCGTTTTTTCGCTCGTGCGGAGTACCGCTACGACGACATGGTTAATGAGGTCATTGAACACAATAACTATGTACTGGAAGCCGGGATGCGCTTTGGTTCAGGCACAGTGGCACAACATACCGGCTCAGTTCATAACGATATGACGGACGATGTCAAAGCGGCTCATGATGCAGCGGCTGCGGAACAGAAAAAAGCTCAGGCAATGACCGAAGAGCAGACCAGAAAGGCTGCAGAACAGGCTAAAGCCGAGGCTGCCGCAGCGAAAGCCCGGCTGGCAGCAACCGTTGACAGCGACAAAGACGGCGTCGTCGATATTAAAGATAAGTGTCCGGCAACCCCAGAAAATACCACTGTCGACAGTGATGGCTGCCCTGACTTTAAAGGCAAACTGCAAGGTGTGTACTTTGAAACCAGCTCAGCAAAACTCACTGAAAACAGTGAAACGATTCTGGATGAGGCTGCTGCCGAGCTGAAACGCTATCCTGATCTGGAAATCGAAGTGCAGGCATTTACCGATAGCCGTGGCAGTGACGCACTCAACCTGAAAATCAGTGAAGACCGGGCTAAATCAGTCCGTAACTACCTGATTAATAAAGGTGTCAGTGCAGAGAAACTAACGGCAAAAGGTTATGGCGAAGCCAACCCAATTGCAACGAATGACACAGCAGAAGGCCGTGCGAAGAATCGTCGCGTAGAGCTTAGCGTTAAGAAGTAATCTGATATCAGATTAAAATATCAAGCCGCACAACGTGCGGCTTTTTTTAATTCCCATAAAAGAATGACGTTGTTTTATGGACTTCATCCATATCACTACGCACAATAAATTCGATGTCAGTTTTTCGTGGCAAAGGTCGGTCTACACAGAGCTGATAACGTTTCAAAGAGCTACCGACCTCTCTCACAACAAAGCTGGAAGCCCCTTTTATTGCCACACCTTCGAGCCCTTCCACTCTCACGTGTACCTGAGTATCCCGCCCGGCAAAGGTATCGACTTCCAGGTCGTAACTATTGCAGACGGTATCATCGGGCATCACCTGATACAGGCTCTGGCGATCACGCGTCACCGCTACAGATAATTCAGGCCGCAATGAAATAAAGGCAATCAATGCGATGAGTGATAACGAAAAGACCACGACATAACCGCCTGATCGAAGATTCAGAAAAGGCGATGGCAGTCCCTTAAGAATATTGTGTGAGCGATAGCCAATCAGCCCGCGGGCACGACCCAGTTTATCCATCACGCTGTCGCAGGCGTCGATACAGGCACCGCAATCAATGCAGGCAGCCTGTAATCCTTCCCGGATATCAATGCCTGTGGGGCAGACCTGAACACAGAGTTTGCAGTTTATACAGTCGCCGTCTTTGTAATTACCAACGCCCGCCCCGCCTTCTCCGCGTTGCGCATCATATGAAACAGTCCGTGTATTATCGTCAAACATTGTGCTCTGAAAACGGGAATAGGGGCAGGCATGGAGGCATATTTTTTCACGCACCAGGCCAGCGTTCAGATACGTCAGCGACCCCATCAACAGCACCCAGCCCCAGACAGCCATATCTGGCGAAGTCCCAATAAGGCCTGTAAGAATTTCCCTGACGGGAACGAAATAGCCGGTAAACGTAATGGCAGTCCATAGTGCCAATAATCCCCATATAAGGTGCTTGCTGAACCTCCTTATCCACTGCGAAAGCGTCAGCCCCTCGCTGTCAGCCCTGCGTCGATTCCATGCGCTGCCCTCAGTAAATTCTTCGACGGCTAGAAACATCCAGGTCCAGATACTTTGAGGACAAGCCATCCCACACCAGACGCGCCCGATCAGGGCCGAGGCCGCAAACAGACCAATGGCGGCAATAATCAGAATACCCGCCATGACAGGCAGATCCTGCCAGCCCCATTGCGTTCCAAAGAAATACAGTCGCCCATCTTCAAATGAAAACAGGAGAACGGGCGCTCCATCCCACTGCAGCCAGACGAGACCAAAATACGCTGCCAGTAGTGGCCAGCTGATCACACGCCTGAGATTGCGGAAAACGCCAGAAAACAGCCTTACATAAATTTTTTCTCCGGACTTGGCCGGAGTCAGTTCTATTGCCGGGATACGTTCCATCCGAACACCCTCACTACATCACGGATGTCACTCAGATTACCCACCCCATCTGTACCAAATAAGATACAGATTATAAAATAATTAATGGTACAGTTAATAAACAGGAACCCGGACCATGGCACACCTATACCTCCAGCTGGAGCAACAGCTGAGCCGCCTGATCACCGCTGGCCGCCTGGTACAGGGGGACAAGCTTCCGTCCATCCGTAGCCTGTGTAATGAATATCAGATGGCCAAGGGCACTGTACTGCACGCGCTGGAACGCCTGGAGGCCCGTGGCCTGATTGAGGCACGCCCCCGTTCGGGGTACTACGTATGCCTCGCAGCGGAGCAGAAAATTCCTTCAGACTTTGTACCCGCCCCGCTTGAAGCCAGAGTTAGTGATGTTCTGCTGGAGATCATGCAGGCGGGGTCGGCTTTCGATCTGTGCCCGGGTGCCGGAGATGAATCAACTACTGGACTGGAGCTGCTGAACCGCTCAATGAACCGGGCGATGCGCCAGCAGAGGGGAAAAAGCCACCTTTACTACGACTCACCCTACGGCCTGGCCCCATTACGGGAACAACTCGGACAGCGCCTTCTGAAACGAGGCCTGACGGTATCGCAGGATGAGATCTGCATCACCTCCGGATGTCAGAATTCATTATTTCTCGCGTTGATGGCGACCTGCCAGCCTGGTGATACAGTCGCGGTAGAAAGCCCTGGGTTTTACGGTGTACTACAACTACTCGAACAACTGAAATTGCGTGTTATTGAGATCCCGTCGTCAAGCCAGAGTGGAATGATGATGGACGCTCTGCAGGCTGCTGCAGAAAAATGGGGCATAAGAGCCTGCGTAGTGTCTCCATGCTTCTCCACGCCGACCGGCGCACTGATGCCAGAACACTCCCGTGTTCGCTTACTGGAGATGGCCGAGGCTCATGATTTCGCTGTCATTGAAGACGACATATATGCCGATACGGCTCTCGGTGTTGTCCCTGATCCGTTAAAAAGCCTGGATACCACTGGACGGGTCATCCTCTGCAGCTCGTTTTCAAAAACGCTGTCAAAAGACCTGCGGGTCGGCTGGATCAGTGCGGGGCGCTGGCATAAGAATGTTGTACAACTCAAACTGGTCACTCAGCTCGCCAGCCCAACATCAGTCCAGAAAGGGGTGGCCGATTTTATTGTCAGTGGTGCCTATACCGCTCACCTGAAGCGCCAGCAGCACCGGCTGAAGCAACAGCGTGATCAGCTTCTGGCTGAAATAAGATCCTGGCAGGGAGTTCATACAACGTCGATTCCGGAAGGAGGTCTGAGTCTTTGGGTCGAACTCACGCCAGAGCGGAATACACTCACACTCTTTCACTCGCTGAAATCGCGGGGCGTGATGATCACTCCCGGCACCTTGTTTTCGAACGAAGATAAATTTAAAAACGCATTAAGAATCAGTTATTTCCATCCATGGAATAAACAACGTCTCAATGCCCTGAACACTATCGCGGCAATACTGAAGAGACCCTGAAGCGCTACTGATCAGCAGTTCACCTGCTCAGGCTTATTCAGAGGTATCTCAGATTTCATTGAGAATTTTTTGCCGCAGATCTGCGTACTCTTCCTCACTGATCAACGCCTTTTCCTTGAGGTCTTTCAACTTCAACAGACGCTGCTCAATCGTCTCACCAGGCTCAGCGTGAGTCTGCGGAGAAGGCGTCTGGGTACAACGATATAAGTCCGCGCTCATCTGCGTTTTTGTCACCACCTTCACGCCACCGACAAGGCTTGGTTTGCGCATATCCTGTTGCTCAAACAAAGTAACTATCAAGGTATCTGCATTTTCCTCTTCAGCCTGACGACTCAGCTCAGAGCGACAATGCTCTTCTGCATCACTCTTCTGTGTCCAACAGGTAGCCTCGGTTACTTTGCTACATCCGGCACTCACCTGATCGACAAATACAGGCTCTGCAACTGACATGGCGGAAATACCCAGAAACGGAATCAACAATAACGACTTCATAAAATTCCTTACATAAAAAACGGGAGCCAGGCTCCCGTTGTTTTCAGACTCAGGCGTCGATCAGTTTGCCCGGGTTCATAATATTGTTCGGGTCGAACACCTGCTTCACTGCACGCATATAGGCGATTTCTGCAGCAGAGCGGGTGTATTCCAGATATGGCTTTTTGGTCATACCTACGCCGTGCTCTGCTGATACAGAGCCCTGATATTTTTCTACGATCTCGAATACCCAGGTCGATACCTTGGCGCAACGCTCGAAGAATTCTTCTTTCGCCAGATCGTCCGGCTTCAGAATGTTCAGGTGCAGGTTGCCATCTCCGATGTGACCGAACCAGATGATCTCGAAATCCGGATATTCACGGGTGACGATTTCATCAATATCACGCAGGAACGGCGGTACTTTAGAAACCACAACAGAAATGTCGTTCTTGTACGGCGTCCATTCAGAGATGGTTTCTGAAATGTCTTCACGCAGGCGCCACAGGTTCGCCGCCTGAGTTTCGCTCTGGCTGATCACGCCATCAACGACCCAACCTTCTTCCATGCACTTTTCGAACTGCACCATGGCCTGATCCATATCGGCATCCGTCACGGCTTCAAACTCGATCAGCGCGTAGAAGTCGGTGCTGGTTTCGAACGGTGCTGGCACATCACCACGGGCCAATACTTTCTTCATCGCCTTGTCAGAGAAGAACTCAAATGCGGTCAGATCCATGGTCGACTGGAACTGGCTCAGCACTTTCATCACGTCATCCAGCTCCGGAATACCCAGTACCAGTACGGTCAGGTTCTTCGGCGTGCGGGTCAGACGCATGGTCGCTTCAGTCACGAAGCCCAGCGTACCTTCACCACCGATAAACAGGTGACGCATGTCATAACCTGTGTTGTTCTTCATCAGGTCTTTGTTCAGCTCAAGGATTTCGCCCTTGCCGGTGACAACCGTCAGACCGGCCACCCAGTCACGGGTCATACCCCAGCGGATTACTTTGATACCGCCAGCGTTGGTTGAGATATTACCGCCAATCTGACTGGAGCCCGCAGAAGCAAAGTCGACCGGGTAGAACAGATCATTATCTTCTGCGAAGGTCTGCAGCTGCTCGGTAATCACACCGGCGCCACACTTCACGGTACGGTCAGTCGCGTTGAACTCAGAGATCTGGTTCATGTAATCGAAAGCCACAACCACTTCGCCATTGGCAGCGACGGCGCCCGCACTCAGACCAGTACGTCCACCGGACGGTACCAGAGCAATCTGATGCTCGTTTGCCAGCTTAACGATGTCGGCCACCTGCTGGGTGGTTTTAGGGAAGACAATCGCCGTTGGCTTCGGCGGGTAGATCTTGGTCCAGTCCTTACCGAAGGTTTCCAGAGAGTCTGCATCAGTGCGCACTTTGTCTGCGCCAACAATGGCTGAAAGCTGCTCAACCAGAGCGTCTTGTGTCAACGTGGTCATGGAGTTACCCGAAGTTGAATGATCTTCACCTCAAATTGAGCAATCTTCGCTTTGATTTGCGACTATGAGGCTCACTTTAATGGTTGTGTATGCTAGCATACGCGCCTTATTTTTCGGAGCGGTTTTCGGCCGCCCACCCTGTCAACCTACCCGGTCTGGCAGGGGACCAGACGGTTTCTACTTACTGATATAGGTACCACCATGGCACATACGTCCCTGGATAAAAGCAAGATCAAGTTCCTCTTGTTGGAAGGCGTTCACCAGTCTGCACTGGATACGCTCAAGGCTGCTGGCTATACCAACATTGAGTACCTGAAGACTTCGCTGCCGGATGACGAGCTGAAAGCCGCCATCAAAGACGCTCACTTCGTGGGTATTCGTTCCCGTACTCAGCTGACCGAAGAAATCTTCGCAGCAGCAGAAAAACTGATCGCAGTGGGTTGCTTCTGTATCGGTACCAACCAGGTTGACCTGAAAGCGGCAACCAAACGTGGTATCGCAGTATTCAACGCACCGTACTCCAACACCCGTTCTGTAGCTGAACTGTCACTGGCTGAGATCATCATGCTGATGCGCGGTGTACCTGCGAAGAACGCCGAATGTCACCGTGGCGGCTGGAGCAAGTCTGCGACCAACTCCTACGAAATCCGTGGCAAAAAGCTGGGTATCGTAGGTTATGGTTCTATCGGTACGCAGCTGTCTGTGATGGCCGAGAGCATGGGTATGGAAGTCTACTTCTACGACGTCGTCACTAAGCTGCCAATCGGTAACGCTAAGCAGGTAGGTTCTCTGAATGAACTGCTGAACATCGCTGACGTTGTTTCTCTGCACGTTCCAGAAACGGCTGCGACCAAGTGGATGATGGGCCCAGAGCAGTTCGCGGAGATGAAACAGGGTTCTATCCTGCTGAACGCATCACGCGGTACTGTGGTTGATATCGACGCACTCGCCGATGCTGTTCGCAGCAAGAAACTGCTGGGCGCGGCTATCGACGTATTCCCGGTTGAACCACGTTCTAACGATGAAGAGTTTGTCACGCCACTGCGCGAATTCGACAACGTCATCCTGACCCCTCACGTAGGCGGCTCCACTATGGAAGCTCAGGAAAACATCGGTAAAGAAGTGGGCGAGAAGCTGGCTCAATACAGCGACAACGGCACCACGACGTCTTCTGTGAACTTCCCAGAGGTGGCTCTGCCATCCAACCCGAACGTTCACCGTATCCTGCACATCCACAAGAACGTACCTGGCGTGATGAATGCTATCAACAGCATCTTCGCCGACAACAACATCAACATTTCAGGTCAGTACCTGCAGACTGTTGAAGAAGTTGGTTATGTTGTGATTGATGTGGCTGCGGATGCGTCGGAGCTGGCTCTGGAGAAGATCAAAGAAGTGGAAGGTACCATCCGCGCCCGCGTCCTGTACTAATAGAAGCTATTGCGCTCGGCCAGGCGTTGTTGGAAGTGGCTTCGGAATGCTCATTTACCCCATGTAAACTGCGCGTCCTCAGCCACTTCCGCCTAGCCTGACCTTCGCTCATAACGCTTCCGCGACGCACGAAAACAAAAAGCACCTTTGGGTGCTTTTTTATTGGCTGGGGTTTATCACGAAGGGTTGTCGATACTGAGAAGGAAGGTATTTGTGCCATGGATGGCACAACTAAGCATACAGGGATGTACTCGCTGCGTCCTTCCGCTCAGTATCGACAAACCAACAGTTCAGACTTCGTATCCACAGGGGTTATCAACACCCAACCGTAAGTGATGACTTACCCCCGCCGGAATCTCGTCCGCATGGTGGGTCACATACAGAAGCGTAATGGTCTTCTGTTCTGACAAGCGACGGATAAACGCCAGTACCATTTCTCGGCTTGGGTCATCCAATCCCTGGCAAGGCTCATCCAGAATCAACAGCGGTGGTTGTTTGATCAGAGCGCGGGCAATCAGAACCAGACGCTGCTCCCCATACGACAGATGATGCAGGCTCTGATTGGCTTTATGGCGCAGGCCGATAATCTCCAGCCACTGCTCGGCCAGACGACGATCATCATCGCCTGCCGCCTGATACAGACCAATGCTGTCGTATAAACCAGAGATCACAGTGGTCAGTACGTTGGTGGTTGCCCGGTATTCCCACTGCAGCGACGACGACACCAGACCAATATGCTTTTTAATATCCCAGATGGTTTCACCGCTGCCACGCTTCATACCAAAAAGATACAGTTCGTTGCGATAGCACTGTGGGTTATCGCCTGTGATCATCTGCAGCAGACTGGTCTTACCGCAGCCATTAGGGCCTGTGATCGCCCAGTGCGCCCCCGGCTCAACCTGCCAGTTGAGACCAGAAAATAGTGTGCGCTCGCCATAGACGATTGAGCCATTCTCCAGACGTACCAGCGGGTCGTCAGCGTTCAACTCGTATTTCACCGGCGCTTCCGGGAATTCTGACAGCGGCTTATCAAAGTGCAGTAATGAATGGACTTCAGGCGAGGTAAGTACCGACTCACGCTCCCCCTGAACCAGTAGGCGGGCATCATGAACAAACGCCAGATGCGTCAGCCAGTCTGGCAGCTCATCCAAACGATTCGCTACCCACAGCAGACGCTGGCCACTTTCGTGAAGTTTAAACAATGCCTCTGCCAGCGCTTCACGGCTCTTGGTATCCAGCCCTTCAAGCGGCTCATCCAGAATCAGCAGGTCCGGTTTCTGCCGCACTGCATTCACCAGCATCACCTTGCGGCTCTCGCCCGTCGATAACGAACGGAAACCCTGCGACAGAATATGCTCCATCCCCAACAGCTGAATCCAGTCTGCGACCTCCGTAACCGGCGCCAACAACTCGCTGACCAGCGTACCAATATCTTTCTGATCCATCAGGTCAGATTCATCTTCACGACGCTCCTGCTCGATCAACGCCGCCTGCGCCTCAAGCGATACAAAGGCGACGCGCTCTGGCAGACCAGAGACCTCACCGTGACTCAAACGCACGTCACCGGCAAACAAGCGCGACAGCACCGTCTTACCGCTGCCATTCGTCCCGATAATGCCCCAGGTCTCACCCGCAGACACCGACCAGTCATCAACAACAAGATTTCGCCCGTCATGCAGACGCGCACGGAGTTCTTTAAATTCGGTTTTCATAAGAAAAATTAAGCAACGGAAGACGTGGAGTGTAACGATTCAAGAGAAAGCATCAGCCAGCGGTGCTTAAATCACAGCCAGTTTAGCGAAAGCGTCAGCGAGGAAGATGTGGCAAGGCAAAAGTTCGCGAGAAGGCGGAGCCTACTGGTTGTAAGTGAGCACTTTGAGCGAACTTTTAACACCGCCACAGCGACGCAGGTAGCTTTATTATCAGCCCGGAGGCCAGGACAGATCACGGCCGCCTATGACATGCATATGTAGATGGAACACCGACTGCCCCGCTCCAGCACCATTATTGATAACCAAACGGAATTTATCCCCAAGGCCTTCCTGCTCGGCAACTTTATTCGCTACCAGCATCATGTGCCCCAGAAGCGCTGCATCCGTTTCTTCGGCGTCACATAAACGCGGGATCGGCTTACGCGGGATAACCAGAATATGCATTGGTGCCGCTGGGAACATATCGCGGAACGCCAGACACTGATCATCTTCATAAACGATCTTAGCATCCGCTTCGCCGCGGGCGATTTTTCCGAAAATAGTATCTTCTGACATGCTGAAGTCTCATAAACAGGTTTGCACAGAGAGTAACCGAATGCCCGAATGATCACCACTGTCCGGTTCAACAGTACCGATGCATCCGCCATTCTTCCGAAACTGTCTGGAAGCTGTCACACGCAGAAGGCACAATACCCACCATTACTAGACGTTTTGTAAGGAAACTCGCCATATGAGCCTACATGAAAGAGCCGGCCAGAAAGCCCTCGCTTCTGATCTTGCCAATATCCCCCGCCTGGTCGCTGACTACTATGTCCGCAAGCCCTCCGACGACACATTGGTAAGCTTCGGAACATCTGGTCATCGTGGCAGCGCCGCAAACGGTTCTTTTAATGAAACGCATATTGCTGCGATCTGTCAGGCGTTAGTTGAGTATCGCCAGCAGAATAATATTACTGGCCCGCTCTATATCGGTATGGACACCCACGCCCTGTCTGAATGTGCATTTATCACTGCTGTCGAAGTGCTGGTCGCCAACGGCATCAGCGTACGTGTACAACAAGGTCGCGGTTACACACCAACGCCTGTAATTTCCCATGCGATTCTGACGTACAACGCTGGGAAAGCCTCCGAACTGGCAGACGGTGTGGTTATTACCCCGTCGCACAACCCACCTCAGGACGGTGGTTTTAAATATAATCCACCGAATGGCGGCCCTGCTGATACGGACGTGACCTCCCAGATTCAGGATCGCGCAAACGAGATAATTAACAGCGGCAGTAAAGACGTTGTACGTATCGATTTTGCTCAGGCCTGGGCATCGGATCTGGTCACAGAATACGACTACATCAAACCGTACGTTGATGATCTCGCCAGTGTGATCGATATGGAAGCCATCGCCAAAGCGGGCGTTAAGATTGGCGTCGATCCGTTAGGTGGTTCCGGTATCGCTTACTGGGATGTCATTGCCGAGACCTACGGTCTGGATATCACAGTGGTAAATGAAAGCGTTGATCCGACCTTCTCATTTATGACTCTCGATAAAGACGGCAAGATCCGTATGGACTGCTCCAGCCCATACGCTATGGCGGGCCTCATCGACTTAAAAGACGATTTCGATATCGCCCTCGGCAATGACCCAGATTATGACCGTCACGGCATCGTTACACCGTCCGTCGGCCTGATGAACCCAAACCACTATCTCGCGGTTGCGATTAACTACTTGTACACCCACCGCCCGCAGTGGTCACAGGATCTCGCCATTGGTAAAACACTGGTGTCTTCCAGTATGATCGACCGCGTCGCCGCCGATCTCGGTCGCACCCTCTCAGAAGTCCCTGTGGGCTTTAAATGGTTCGTGGATGGTCTGTATACCGGTAAGTTCGGTTTCGGCGGAGAAGAGAGCGCAGGCGCCTCCTTCCTGCGTAAAGACGGCACGGTATGGTCAACGGATAAAGACGGCATCATCCTCGCCTTGTTAGCTGCTGAGATTAAAGCCGTCACCGGCAAAGATCCGGGCGAACACTACATCGCCCTGACCGAAAAATTCTCAGCACCAGTCTACAAGCGCATTGATGCTGCAGCGACTGGCCCACAGAAATCCGTTCTGAAAAAACTGAGTGCCGATGACGTAACGGCTGAAAAACTGGCTGGTGAAGAGATCAAAGAAAAGCTGACCCATGCCTCAGGCAATGGTGCGGCGATTGGCGGTCTGAAAGTCACCACAGAAAACGGCTGGTTTGCTGCACGCCCATCAGGCACCGAAGAGATCTATAAGATCTACGCAGAAAGCTTTAAAGGTGACGAGCATCTCGCTCAGATCATTGAAGAAGCTCAGGCGATTGTCAGCGCGACGTTTAAGGCCGCTGGAGTCTGATACCTAATCTGCAGAGAGGGTCGGGTCATGAACCACAACCAGGTTCCGGCCACCCTCTTTCGCAGCGTACAGAGCTTCATCCGCATCCAGCAGTAATTGATGCAACTTGCTCTTATTGGAAGGTGAAAAAGGCGCTACGCCCGTGCTTACCGTCACCCTGATGTAATCATCATCGGGCAGAATAAATAACTGATCTGCCACATAAGATCTGAACTGATCTAACAGCCCATAGGCTTTATCAGTATCCAGACCTGGCAGAATAAGCGCAAACTCTTCGCCACCATATCGAGCCATATGAAACCTGAAGAAAGTCTGCTGTAGATATCCGGCCAACTGCTTCAGGACAGCATCCCCGGCATCGTGACCGTACTCATCATTAATCCCCTTAAAGCTGTCGATATCCATTAGTGCCACAGTAAAGGGCTTGCCCTCTGCCTGAAGCCTTTTAACCAGCGCATCCCCTTCTTCGATAAAGTAACGACGATTTCTGAGGCCTGTCAGATAATCCAGAGTGGCCTGCTCCTGAACGGCAACGAGTTGCTCAAGCGCCTCGATATTGTTCGTCACCCTACAGCTGAATTCTTCCTGCTGAAAAGGCTTCTGGAGGAAGTCGTTCGCGCCCTTTTTAATAAACTGCACGGAGATATCCGCGTCTTCCTGACTCGACAGGCCTATTATGGCCAGTGGCCGCTTATCGTAGCGATGTCTCACCTGCTGGAGAAAAGCAAAGCCATTCATCTCAGGCATATGATAATCAGTAATGATGAGCTTGATAGAGATGTCTGACTCTAACTTCTCAAGTCCCTCAGCCCCATTATGAGCCTCAACAACCTGAAAATTCTGGAGTCTGAGGTAAGACGTTACAGCCTGTCGCATCGTGGAAGAGTCATCCACCACAAGCGCTGTAATTGAGCGATTACGCTCAAGTCGGTTAAGCATTCGCGCTGCATACTGATAGGAGAAGCGATTTTCTTTAATAACGTAATCAACGACCCCGCTCTTGAGGAGCTCTTTACGCTGATTCAGATCGTCACTACCCGTAAGAACAACAACCGGTAAACGCTGATCAAGCAGGTAACTGACCATTTCACCATCAGGCGCATCAGGAAGGTTCAGATCAACCAGTGCGGCGACCACGCTGTCTTTGTGTTCGTTATACAGCTCAATTCCTTCGGCTTTGGTAGAAGCAAACACCACCGGCTCAATGCCCTGCTGTCGCAACGTGTGCTGCAAAATCTTCTGTACGATCGGACTGTCTTCGATAATAAGAAACACATACACCTCCTGAAGCTCTATTGAGTGTAGGCATAATCCAGAGTACTGCGCTGGGGAATACAGATATGACAGGAGAATTGTTCAGGGTTGGACAGGGATGTGACCAAATGAAAAAGCCCCAGTAACTTTCGCTACTGGGGCTTTGAATAGACCGGGGTCGCGATCGACCTTGACGTGTTCGGCAAGCTCGAAATGAAAAAACCCCTGACCACGTTAGTGATCAGGGGTTTTGAATAAGAGCTTGACGATGACCTACTCTCACATGGGGAAGCCCCACACTACCATCGGCGATGCTGCGTTTCACTTCTGAGTTCGGGATGGA
>Ga0208830_1000405_pt1 | contig 22061 bp, 18 predicted proteins | sample DeeseametaMP2634_FD_184169 | JGI IMG/M metagenome (GOLD analysis project Ga0208830, IMG submission 184169) | Marine microbial communities from the Deep Atlantic Ocean - MP2634 (SPAdes) | ecosystem: Environmental > Aquatic > Marine > Oceanic | place: Northeast of Antigua and Barbuda, North... | reverse complement strand
ATCAGATAATTTACCTATGCCATAAAATAAGAAGGCTTCTCCTTCATCATTATTAAAACTTGGTAAGTCATCAATTTCTAAAAAGGAGCTTGGACTATGGGTAATATACTCTGCTCTAATATTCGTTTCACTTTCTGTTAAAACTAAATAATCTCCTGGTCTTAATACTTTATGATCTACAATAGAATCGGCATAAAGCGAATCGTTAGAAATACTCCACCCGAAAATATCAATGAATTTATTCGAGTTGTTATATACTTCTACAAAATCAAACCCACCTGTGTACGGATTAAACAAAATTTCATTAAGAATTAAATCTCCAGAATCAGGAGCATTAGCTAAAACAAATGTTTGTGAAGATGAACCTAAGTTTCCAGAGCAATCATATAAACTATCGATTGTAATTGTGTAAATTACTGCTGTGTCTAAAACAGGCACTATTTCACATGTAATTGCATCATTATTATTGCTTAGTGTGTACGAAGAAACACTTCTACCATTTGAGATAGCAAAGCTGTTATTAGATAAATTGGAAGGATCAAGACCTTCACTAAACCATAGTTTTATTGTAGAATCGGAAAGAACTGTTACTTCAACTAAGCTAGGAGGTGTTTGATCGGCAGTAGTGTCGTAAATGGAGTTTTCTTCACCAGGTGTTCCTCCTAAGCCATTTGTGCTTGGAGCCCAATTACTAGGATTAAAGCAAGGTAGTAAAGGGTTGATTAATTCTAACGTCCATCCACCATCACCTTTGTCTGTTCCAGCATAAAATGAACTATTGTAGTTCATGTAATCGATCATATTATTTCCAGTGTCTCTTAAAAATAAATCTTCCCCACTGTTGGTTAACCCAGGGAAACCAGCTACACCTAATTTCTTAGTATAAAAAGCAAAAGCACCAATATTATTGTCAGAAGCTAAAATAACGTGTTCCCCTGGAAGTAAAATATAACTAGTTAGTGTTCCTGTGGATCCACCATCAGAAATTGTCCAGCCATCTAAATCAAATGCTTTGTTACTTGCATTATACAGTTCAATAAATTCCTCTTCAGGTAAACCAACTACAGGTGTTGGATCGGGGTGTACTTCATTTATCACAACATCTCTGTAAGCAGGAGTTGCTGGCACGATGTAAATAAATTGCTCTGTTAAGTTACTAATAGCGTTTCCAGCAAGGTCTTCTACACCAGTAACGGTTAGTGTGTTGTATACATTTGGTTGAAAAGCACTACCAAAGGTTAAATGTACTAAAGCTGTGTTACCGGCATCTCTAGTAGCCACAGTAGGGTTTCCTATGCTGTTATCTGCTGAGTAATTTGTTAGCGTTTGAGAAGTTGTTAAATCAACCGCTTCACTAAATAATACATCTAATGTTGTATTTGATGTAACCGTTACTTCATCTATCGTAGGAGGAAAGTTATCTACTGGAGCTGTACCTGTTACTACAAAATCATCAAAATAAAATACATCAGAACGTGTGGAGGTGAATATACACGATACACCAAAATAAGCAGATGTTAAAAAATCATTATCGGTTATAGTACCTTGACTAACATAACCTGTAAAGCCAGAAGTTGTGTCGGCAAGTAGCTCCCAATCTCCCGTAGCTGTTCTTGTTACTTGAACCTTTACATTAGGCATCGATACATCAACAAGGTCATCGATACCATCAATGATTTCTGTTTGTGTGGTTCCTGTTTGTTTAAATAAAGAAACTTCATCGGTTGTTCCACCAACTCGAACAAAATAACCATTTAAACTTCCCGATAAATCGGCTGAACTCGAAACTAGATAGATGTCGGTATAATTAGATCCTGAAGGGTTAACATCTATTCTGCTAGTAAATTCCCAATTTGCATTATCAATAGCTGTTGAAGGAGTTGATAAATATTTCGTGGCAGAAACTGCTGGTGCATTTAGGTGAAGCTCCATGCCTAGTGTTACTTCATAATCGGCTTGATCACCGCTCCATGTTGGGTTTATAGTAAAATCTAAATCAGTAAAACTATCTGTAAACTGTGCGTAGCTAGTAGTAAAAATAGCCCATATACCAAGTAAAAGAGTGATTGATTTTTGCATTAAAAATATGCTTTTGTTTAAGCCAAATATACTATTTTTGTCAGACTTCAAAATAGGGGTATTATTAATAAAACATTAAAAAATGAAAGTAGCAGTAGTAGGAGCAACCGGGATGGTTGGAAATGTAATGTTAGAAGTTTTAAAAGAGTTCTCATTTCCTATCACTGAGTTGTATTTAGTAGCTTCTGAACGATCAGTAGGTAAAAAAATTCAATTTGCAGATAAAGAGTATACGGTAATTGGATTACAGGATGCTGTGGATAAGGCTCCACAAATTGCTATATTTTCTGCGGGAGGAACAATTTCTAAAGAATGGGCACCTAAATTTGCTGCTGCTGGAACAACAGTTATTGATAATTCTTCTGCTTGGAGGATGGATGCTGATAAAAAGTTAATCGTTCCAGAAATTAATGGAGATGTACTTACTCTAAATGATAAGATTATCGCAAATCCAAACTGCTCAACCATTCAAATGGTGTTAGCGTTAAAAAACATTCATAAAAGATATGGTATTAAGCGTTTAGTTATATCTACTTACCAATCGGTTACAGGTACTGGGGTTAAAGCTGTGGAGCAAATGGAAGGTGAGCGAATAAACAAGGAAGTAGAGATGGTTTACCCTTATCCTATTGATAAAAACTGCTTGCCTCACGGAGGGGATTTTGATGATACAGGATATACCACCGAGGAAACAAAGCTAGTAAACGAAACGAGAAAGATTTTAAGCGATCCATCAATACAAATTACAGCTACAGTAGTTCGTGTACCAGTAGTAGGAGGGCACTCAGAATCTATCAATGTAGAATTGAAACAGCCATTTGAATTAACTGATATTTATCAAGAATTAAAAAATACTTCAGGAATTGTAATTCAAGATAATCCAGATGTTAACCTATATCCAATGCCTAAATATGCTGAGGGCAAAAATGAAGTTTTTGTAGGAAGAATTAGGAGAGATTTCTCTGTAGAAAATGGGTTGAATATGTGGGTTGTAGCCGATAATTTACGGAAAGGGGCAGCAACAAATGCTGTTCAAATTGCTCAACACTTGGTGGATAATAATTTAGTCTAGTCGGTTACTTTAAATACCACGGCTTTGTTATCAGATAAGTTAGAGTAGAGTTTTCTGGTTTAGGCTTAGGGAAAATTTAACAAAATTTTCACATCACGTGTAGATATTTTGCCTAAACTTGCTGTACAAAAAATAAATAAATTATGAAAACAGTAAAATTAGGTTTGTTAGCTTTAGCAGCTACGTTAATGATTGGTGCATCTTGTAAAAAATATGAGGAAGGACCAAGCTTTTCTTTAAGAACAAAAAAAGCTAGACTTGTTAACACTTGGACAGCAGATAAAGAAGTAAGTGCTGATGGAGATGAATACAACTATACTCAAGAAGAGAAGGATAATAATACTCTTGAAATAAATAAAGATGGTTCTGTAAAGGTTACTACTGATGATGGTAATGGAAATGCTATTAGTTTTGAAGGAACTTGGGAGTTTGGAGATAAGAAAGAAACTGTTAAGTTTACTTATGATTTTGGAGGAGTTTCTACTACTGACGAGGTAACTATCATTAAGCTTAAAAATAAAGAATGGGCTAGTGAAGATGAAGATGGTGACAAAACATATTATGTTGCAAAATAATTAGACAGTATTACAACAAATTACGAAGGACTATCTTACATGATAGTCCTTTTTTTTTAGTACATCTTTTTATAATTGACTTTACTTTGTTCTCTTTTTTTCCAAGTAGCTTTATTAAACTCTTTTCTGTTGATTCTTAATAAAAGAGTAATTGGAGTAAAAACGAGATAATAAATAACAAAAAGAACAACGGTTGAAGTTATTTCTCCCATAACCTTACCAAAAATTAGCCACACAAATAGTAACGGTGAAACTAAAAAAGGAACTGTAAAGCTTAGTGAAATACAAATTAATGCTGTCCCAACTAAGTAATAGTTTACCGTTTGATTTTGATAATAGTCCCAACCAACAACTAATACAAATAGGCTAAAAATTAACCACAAAAATTGCTGTTGTTTTTTTCTGGAGTATGCATGAGTTTTTATGGTACTAATCCAATTCATATGTGGTTTGGTTTAACTGTAATGATTTATTTTCTTCCTTTAGTACCAGTAAACCTTCTATAAAAAGAATATCCATATCAGTAGAAAAAAAGCAACTTAATGCATCATTTGGTGATTCAACTATAGGTTCTCCACGAACATTAAAAGAAGTATTTATCAAAACAGGATAACCTGATTGCTTTTCAAATGCATCTAATAGTTGATAAAACCAAGGGTTTTCTTTTTCATTTACCGTTTGTACACGAGCTGTATTATCTTCGTGTATGCATGAAGGGATTAATTTTTTTTTGTCACTTGTATAGGTGTTTAACATATACTTTGATGGTTTTAATATGTTGAAAAATTCATGTGAGCGATCTTCTTTTACCACAGGGGCAAATGGTCTAAAGCCTTCACGTTTTTTTATCGCATAGTTTAGGTGTTTTTTCATGTCCTTTATCAACGGGTTGGCTAAAATGGAACGATGACATAGTGCTCGTGGTCCAAATTCCATTTTCCCTTGAAACCAGCCAACAACTTTTCCTTTTGCCAACTCCTTAGCTAGTATATTTAGACTTTCATGTATTTCCAAATAATGATAAATAAGTTGATGCTGATCTAGAATTACTTGAACTTCTTTTTGAGTATATTGTGTTCCCAAATACCCATGATTTGCTAAAGAGTCTTCTTGAATTATCCTCTGTTTGTTTAAATAATGATACCAAGCAATATAGGTAGCTCCTAAGGCTGTTCCGCTATCTCCAGCAGCTGGTTGAATCCATAAACTATCAATAAAGTTTGACTTTAGTAACTCTCCATTAGCTTTACAATTTAAAGCTACGCCACCAGCCAAACATACATTTTTAATACCCGTTTTATGAACGCCATATGCTACCATTTTTAAAATAGCCTCTTCTGTGATTTTTTGAGTGGAAGCAGCAACATCCATATAAAAAGCTGTCATTTCAGATTCGGGATTTCTTTTTTTGTTCCCCATTAGTACCTCAAATTTTTTGGATGTCATCCGATTTCCAACTTCATAATTAAAGTATGTAAGGTTTAGCTCAACACTCCCATTATCATTAATTTTTATCGCTTGCTTTAGTTTGTCAGTATAAATGGGTTTTCCATAAGGTGCTAATCCCATTAATTTATATTCGCCAGAGTTTACTTTAAAGCCACAGTAATAAGTCATAGCAGAATAAAACAAACCTAATGAGTGAGGAAAAAATTGTTCTTCTAGAATTTCTATTTTATTGTTTCTTCCGATAGCTAGGCTAGCCGTTGTTTTTTCGCCAACTCCATCAATAGTTAGTATAGTAGCTTCTTCAAAAGGAGAAGGAAAAAATGCTGAAGCAGCATGAGATTCGTGATGCTCGCAGAAAATAATTTCACCTTTAAATTTGGTTTGTTTACGTATAATATCTTCTACCCATATTTTTTTACCAAGTGTAGCTTTAATAGCTTTTTTAAAAGATAAAAAACCTTTTGGAGCGTGAGTTTTATATGTATCAATTAAGCGTTCAAATTTTAAAAAGGGCTTTTCGTAATAGGAAATGATTTCAATATCATTAATATTTATATCTTCAGATGCTAATGCTTTTTCAATACTTTTTAAAGGAAAATTATTATCGTGCTTTATTCTAGAAAATCGTTCTTCTTGAGCGGCAAACAAAACTTTACCATCTTTCATTAAGCAGACAGATGAATCATGATAAAACGCAGATATACCTAGAATATACATTACACAAGTATACTGTTTTCTTCTGACGAAGCTAGGTTTAACATTTCTTTATCATCTTTATTACCTATACAGATTATATCTGTATAATCTTCTAAGGTATATTTTTCGGTGATTCTCTTTTTTTTATCAGCACCCTTGCAGTTAGGTGTTTTAAAATGTTTAGCGTATAAGCCCTTAGCGTTAAATGAAGCTTCAGTAGAAATGAGGTCAAAACCGTGTTGCTCACAAAAAGGTTCAAGCCAGCTATTTAAAGAAGCAGAAACAACAACAACTTTAGCCCCTTTAGTTTTAAGGGATAAAGTTTGATTATAAACTTCTGTATTATAATACTTATGAAGTTTTTTATTAAAAGAGATTGCTTTTTCAGTTATTTCGTCTTTACTCATCTTTTTTAAAAAATGAAAAAGTACTTTTTCTTTAAATTGTTGGGTAGATATTATTTTTAAGTAGTAAGCTAACATTAATGGACTCAATAGAATCCAGCCCAATAGCACACGGCTTTTGGAGTGTACGTGATTAATAAACAAAAGCAAAGAATCCTTTGAGATTAGTGTATGGTCAAAATCTACAAAAGCTATGGTCATTTATAATGATGTTCGTTTAAATATAAACTCTGGTATGTTTTTAATAATTAGCATTACCCAAAACCACCTTTTTCCTACATAGATAATGTTTCTTTTCTTTTTAATTGCTCTATGTATTTGTTTTGCTGCTTTTTCACTAGAGCTCGTTAAAAAAGATGGTGTTTCTATTCCATCGATCATTTTAGTTTTTACAAAACCTGGTTTTACCGTTAATACGTGAACATTTGATGAAAACAAGCGATTTCTTAATCCAGATAGGTAAGCATCAAAACCAGCTTTAGCTGATCCATAGTAATAGTTAGATGCTCTTCCCCTATCAGCTGCAACTGAAGATATGCCTACAATAGTTCCTTGTTTGTTATTTTCAAAGTGCTGTGCAAATAAATCAAGAATTGTAACATGATCTATAAAGTTGGTAGATATAATTTTTTGTGCTTCATTATTATCGCTTTCAGCTATTTCTTGATTTCCTAGATAGCCGAAGCATGAAACTACTAAATCAATATTAGAATATTTATTAAAGATTTCTTCGCTATTTTGTTTAGCATCAAAAAAAACAACCTCAGCAGCTAAGGAATTGCTAGTAACAAAGTTTTGTAGAACGGATGTATTTCTGCTGGCTAAAATCAACGAATGACCTTTTAGTTCAATAGCTAATGCTTTAGCAATATCTGAGTTTGCCCCAAGAATAAGTGTTTTCAAAGGTGAGTTTTTTTGTTTTGTAGCTGAGTTTTTCAAAGATTGGTTTTCATGTAAATTAACTCTATTAGAGAATAAGGATCCAAATGAAGTTGGCTTGTTTTCTTTTAAAAAAACCTTATAATCTTCAAATTTATCATATGATTTTTTCATGTGTGTTTCATTCATGAATGCATCTTTGGCAAGATAAAACCTGCCTCCTAAATCACAAATAGTATCAGCTAATGTTTCTAGTTTTTTCTCTAGGTTTTGATGGTATTTAATGTCAACTGAATAAGCATACCCTTTCTTCACAAATGAAAGCCAACCTTCGGAAGGAGCCAAATCATCAAACCGTTTTAACGTTCTTAAAAAAGAGGTAAGGTTGTGCTTTTTTATAAAGGCTTCTGTAGCATTTATAGCTTGTTTAATTTGAGGTTTTTCAATAACAAACTGAACTTGAATAAATCCATTGGGGTAGAGGTTGTTCCAGTTTTCAAATTTGTCTAGAGGGTACAATATTTCTGATTCATGTTGAAACTCGGTGCCAACTTTTGCTTTTCTATATAGCAATTTTTCAATCGTATTTAAGAAAAGTGAAGAGGTAATAGCACCAAAAAAATGACCAGGAACTTTTCTTGATTTTGGGGCTGTTTTTATTTCTTTTGAGGTGTATTTGCCAGAGGTATACAATACATGTCCAAAACCTGTAATCCAAGCTGCTTTAAATTCGTTTTTATCACTTTCAAATACATCAAAAAGGGGGGAGATAGAATCAAATTTTCTGACTATAACCTCCATCGTTTGAGAAGCTTCTTTTCTTAGTCGTATGGTGGCTTCTATAATTAACCCTGTTAATCCAACCCCTCCAATGGTTGCATAAAAAAGTTGGCTGTTTTCCTCCCTACTGCAAACAATCGTTCCTTTATCGGTTTTTAATAAGAAAGAAGTAATATGGTTTCCAAATGAGCCATAATTTGCTTGGTTTTTTCCATGCACATCATTTGCTATAGCTCCACCGATGGTGATTTTAGCAGTTCCTGGTGTAACAAAAAGTTTATAACCTTTAGAAGCCAATAATGGAGTTAAATCAGAAATTAAAACACCTGCTTTGCAAGTAATGGTTTGATCTTTTTCGTTTAACTCAACTACTAAATTATTAGCTAAGGAATCAATAACATTAGGAGCTAATGCAACGTCTCCATATGATCTGCCATTACCTCTAGGTATAATATACGGAGGTAGCTTTGTAAGTTCGGGGATGCTTTTTTTTATTTTAGCACCAACCGAAGGGAATTTACCCCAGCCATATAGTTTGTTATTAACCATTATACTAAATTATACATCCTTTTTAAGTAATAGTTGATCTCTAGCTGGAACTTTTAAGTCATACATATATAATACTTTTCCATTACTAAGCTTTTGTAGCTCTAATGGGTAACTGCTTAAGTAATTTTTTAGTTCATCTACCGGTGGTTCACTTCGAATAGAAAAGAAATACGATGCTTTTTCAAGAATTAATTTATCTATGATACTACCTGATAATTTATAACTGTTTAGTTGCCATCCATTTCTTCTTGAGGCATATAAGTATATTGGACATTTAGCATCTATATAGTCGTAATTAATTATAATTAAGTCATTTTTATCGGTATGTTTATTTATGTAATAACCTATTTCTAAAGCTGTGTTTGGTTCCTGATAATAATTTTTTTCGCTGTAATACGTTTGTTCAATACCAAAAATTAAAAAAACGAGAGACAAAGTAAGTGCTTGTTTTCCTCGAAATAAGTATGTTATCAGTTTAAATAATCCTAGCCCCATAAAAACACTAAAGATGGGAACAAAAGGAGTTTGGTAGTAGTTATGAACGATGTTTAAATTAAAAAATATAAGCAGATAAAAAACAGTTCCTAACAGCCAAAAAACAATAAAATAGTTTCGCTTTTTAAGTATTATAAAAGAGATAATAAGAAGAAATAACCCACTGTAGCCAATAATTTCATAGAAAAGTCTGTCTTTAATTAACGTCCAATTGGATAGAGTTAACCGCTGATCTAATGATCCATAATACCAACCTGCATTATAAGTGAATTTCCTATAACCTGGAATAAAGTGCCAATCAGGTGCTTTATCATTAACAGCATAAACGTGATTTTGCCATAAAACAAATATTAATACTGGAATTATTATAAAATAAAAATTACGTAGTATGTATTTAAGCTTTTTATTGATAAATACAAAAGCAATAATAGGTAGAAGTAATGGTAAAACATAGGGAACCTTTGTAAGAAAAGCCAAAGTAGCGAATAATGAACCTACTATTAAATGTACTTTTAACTCTTCTTTAATACCTTTTAAAAAGTGATAGCTCATACCAAAAACAAAGGCTAGCTCAGCAAAATCAATGTGTATGGCAGTTGAATAAAATAGGCTTAATGGGGCAAGTATGTAAAACAGTAACGATAGCCGAGCAATTTGAGAATTATAGAGATAGGCTATAAGTTTAAAAAAATAATAACACGACAGGAGGTAGAACAGAAAAAAAACAATTTTTGCAACTATTTGATAAGGTCCGAAAATGTGGTAGCCGATAGAAGCTATTGCTTCTACTAATGGGAATTCAAGAATTAATGTTTTATGTCCTCCCATCCAACAAACAGAGGGGTAAAAAAGATTTATACCATTTTCATAAAAGTCCCAAATATAATTGGCGGTGTCACTCTGTCTCCAAACATGAGGTTCTAAAAGTTCTTCACCAAAATGAAAAAAACGAAGAGAAATGCCAATTACAAATAATATATAAAAAAAGCTTTTGTTCATTTCTACATGATAGAAAGTTGTGGTTAATTTAAATGTATGGTTTTTAAAATATAGTTTGCTAATGCCTTTTGACCATCAGGATTTAAATGAGGATCATTTGGGTAATAAAAGTTAGAATTTTTTTGAAATAAATCTAAAGGAGAAATAATAGTTCCTCTTATTAACTCTTTTTTTACTTGGTTTAAAAAACCATAGGATAATGAATGAGTATTTTCATCTAATGTAGCCCCTAAAGATTCTATTTGATTTCTTTTTTTGTTTGAAGTTTGAGCAACATGAGGGATAATGAGTATATAAACCTGAGTTTCTTTAGAAAGCTGTTTAATAACATTGTTTAAATCGAAAGTTAAATCCTTCATTGCTTTATGAGTCCCGTTTATAGAATTCACTAACACATTAGAGTCTGCTTTGTAGTATAATTTTTCACGAGCATTATAAGTTTCTATAGAGAATTCATGATCTACTTTAGCATCATGAGTTGTAATATCAGTGGTTGTAATTTGACCCAATTTATAATTTAGGTATTGTAAACTAATTAAATAGTCCGAAATAGACCAGTATACATTCCTAGAAAAAGAGTTTTCAGACCAGTTTACGGGATGGTTATAATCAATTAAATCGTTGCCAACATAGAGCTGAAATATAACCGTTGATGGCTTAAAGGTGTTAATTCTTCGTTTTAAAAATCGCTTATGATGAAACATGGATGTTCCAGGTACTGCACTATTAATAATGCTATACTGAGGTAGAGAGTCTCTTAAGTATTTGATATAGCTATTTTGATCAGCCGAAAATGAGTCTCCAAAAATTAATAGCTTTTGTTTTGATGATTTATTATCTTCTTGAAGATTGTTTAATGCTTTAATTTCTGATGAATAAAAATCAATCCAGTCAAACCTGTAAGCTGTTTCAAATAAGGAAATAATGATTATTATATAAATCACGATTAGCTTAACAATATTAAACAGCTTTTTCTTCATTCGACTGTTTAGTTGCTAAATCAATAGATACAATAATTCCCATACTTCCATACAAAAGAATACTCATTTTCTCGTAATCGCTAAATGTGTTAAATAACCCATGTATATAAAAAGTAATTAAACCTAATAGCGAAGCTAAAAGGATACTTTTGGTTTGTCTTGGTAGATTTTTTTTATATAAAAGTTTAAACGAAGTATGTAATACACTCAGAATTATTGCTAAATAAATAAACAAACCCATAATCCCTTGTTCAGAAAGGTAAGTTAAATACTCCGAGTGAGCATTTCCTCTATTTCCTTCATGCGTACTTATACGAGTCATAAATTCTGGTGTTTGATATTTATCATAAACAAATTGATAAGTTCCAGGTCCAATACCAAAAACAGGATAATCCTCAAAAATACGATAAGCACATACCCAACGATTAATTCGTTCAAGGTTTGAAGCATCATTTTGAAGGTTAGTAACTGATGTTAGGTGAGTACCAACATTTTCATCATATTTTACCTCATTTTCTCTAAGTGTTTGATAGATGTTTTGAAAGTTTGCTAAAAAAAGACCAATACCAATGAGCAGAAAAAATAAAATAGATTTAAGTTTTACTTTTAAATAGATTAATAGGGCAAAGAATCCGGCAATAATTAAACTTAGTAGAGAAGCCCTAGAATAGGATAAGAACTGAGCAACAATAAAAGCTCCAGATATTATAAGTAGTAGATAATATTCAGGCTTTTTTTCTTTCCAATTTTTGTAAGTGAGAATTATTAAAAAAGGAATTACAAAAGCTAAACAGCCACCGTAAATAGTATGGTCGCTATAAAAAGGTTGTGAAACATAAAAAGAAGTAGCTTGAATAAATCCTGTTTTGGAATGTTCAATAATAGCACTCAAAATAGGTATAATAGCACCTAAAATATAAAGTAAATAGAACAGCTTGTGCTTTTTAGTTTTATTAAAGTAGTTTGCAAACATGAAGAAATACACAAAGAGAAACGCTAGTTTTAATACAAATCGCTTTAAACTTACTTCAGTCATGTCGCTCATCAAAACAGTTATAAGCATCCAAAGCATATCAAGAAGTAGTAATATGGATATAGGGTGCGAAATGATTTTTTTATTCCATTTCATTCCAGAAAACACTTTAACAATAAATAATATAGCAACTATACCAGTAATAGCCTCTGTTGGAAGTGATAATTTTAGACCTAAGCCCGGTATGGTATAGCCAAGCGAAAGTGGTGCTAAAAACACCAAAATTTTTAATGAAAAATAAATATTGCTAGCTATTAAAGGAATAAAAATAGCAGCAGCTAAAATAAAGCCAATACTTATTAACGTATCTTCTTTTTCATTAAAAATCAAATAGCTCATTAGCGATAAGCAAGCAGCAGCTACCGATGTCCATAAAATTATTCCCGCTCGCGTATTAATCACAAAACCGTTAGTTAAGTTTTTCTTTTAACTGATTGATCCAAAAAGAAGAAAGTACTAAAAATACCGATAGTAAAAAGCCAATTAAAAGCCCAAGTATTGCATTAGTGGAAAGTGAAGGAGAGACTTTTTTCTTATCAGCTTCAGCTTTTATTATTCTATGTACAGGAGGAAATGGTAACTCTAATTGTTCTTTGGTTTTATCAAGGTCACTTTCAAGTTGATTAAGTCTACCGATTTCAGCATAGTAATCATTTATCAAAAGCTCTTTTTCGATTGTGTAATTATTTTGTAGTGTGTTTTTTATAACCTCATCACCTGCAACCAGCTGCCCATTTTTTATTCTTTCATCAATGTTGTTTATGCTATTTTTTGCTAAACGCTTATTACCAGCAATGCCTTTTTTGTTTGAGCTTATTTCATATAACAAGTCTTTTACTTTTTGCTCTTGAAAAACTAACTTTTTTTGATACTTAGCAATTAAAGTTTTAATGTTACTTTGAAAGATTTTTTTTCGGGCAGAATCAACTAATTCTATTGAACGGTTGGCAATGTTAGCAGCCATGTTTGGGTCTTTAAAATTGGCTTCTATAGCTACGGATAAATAACGCGTTCTAGCAAATTTTAGATCTCTACTATAATTTTTATTTAAATTGAATTTCCAGCCAGCAGAATTTGTATCTAATTCATAATAATTAATTAAGTCAAATTCTTTAACTAGATTTTTTTTTACTTCATCAGACTCGAATAACTGAATTAATCTATCGGCATGAATTTCAAAGCCAAAATCAGCATCAAAAACCATTGTTTTAATGGAGTTGGATTTTGTAGGGTACACTACAGCATGGGCAGCATACCTTTTTGGTATAAAAAACGTGATAGCTATTGCAACAGCAAAAAAGGTTAATGTAGTTGCTATAATTAGCTTTCTCTTTTTGTAAAGCTTAGTAATAATAGTTAGGTTAACATCCTTCTCTTCCACGGGACTTTTTAATTTTTTCAAATATAGTATTCTAAAACAAAAAAATCTTTATTAAAACACTCTCCATTGTTATATTTGAGGAGATGGGAAAAGTTAAGATTATAAAAGAATTGTTTGAGTTTTTATGGAAGCAAAAAAAATATTGGCTGTTCCCAGTAATTTTTATTCTTATCCTACTTTTTGCTTTGGCTATAACTGCTGAAAATTCAGTAGTAGCCCCATTTATTTATTCTCTATTTTAAAAATAAAATTCTTTTCGAACCACTTTATCTTTTGAAATACTAGCTTAAAAACGTAGCCATTTTTATCAGCGATTGACTTTATAGCATCCAAATTACAATCTTCTGATAAAATCATATATGTTTGAGTGTTAGAATCAACAACTTGATGTATAGAGCTAAAAAGCTTGTTGAAATACTCGAAATTACTACCACAAAACCAAGCTATTTCTTCATCGTTCTTTGGCTCTTTAGGGTAATATGGGGGATTGATAATAATTATATCGTATACTTGATCAAGTTTATCAAACAAGTTAGATTCAATAATGGTAATATTAGCATCAAGCTTTTTGTTATTATAATAAAGTCCATCTAGAGCAGGCTCGGCTATTTCACTAGCGGTAACATAGGCACCTTCAGAACTTGCGAAAAAAGAGATTATGCCTGATCCAGCACCTAGTTCAAGAAATTTTTTATTCTTAATGTCAAGCCCATCAATAAACTTCAGTAAAATTTTTGTACTCAAGGTAAAAAGAGGAGAAAACACCTTTGGAAATAGCTTAAGTTCTATTTTTTTGTAAGTGATTGTGCGTTTTTTGCTTCCTTTTTTATCATACCAAAATTTAAAAAAAGGCTTCAAAAAACGCTTGGTAATATTTCTAAAAGACAACAAAATTACTCTTTGTAAAAACCTTCAATTTCTGGCTGGCGATACTTCCAAAATTTATGTATAGCCTTTATTTCAAGGGGATAATTATAAATTCCTAATTTGTAACGAATAGATGAAATACCACGCATGATAGCTTTTTTAGCTCCCTTTATTCTTATGTCTGTTGCTGTAGGATGATAACCATTAAGAACAACTTCAAAGTTTTTTACTTTATCTACTAGCTTTGGAGTTAACCAAGGGGTTAAAGGGTTTTTCCTCAAGTCGAAATTTTCCCATGCTGGGTTTAACCAATCTTCTAGTTTTTGAGGAAATTCAAAGCCTATTGCTTTTATTTGATCATAAAGCTCCGATCCTTCAGTAGGAACAGGACTATACATGTAAATAATTATTTCCGTATCAGGATTTATGTTTTTTATTTCCCTAATAAAATTAATGTCAAAATTTATTTGCTTGAGTACTTCATCTTCTGTGGATGCGGGCATACCTAAAACAAATGACATTTCAGGAATTATACCAATCCTTCCCATACGTTTAGCAAATTCCTTTATTTGAGCACCTGTTTGTGTTCCTCCTTTATCCATTTGTTTGAGCACCTCATCGTTACCAGTTTCAGCACCTAAAAAAATCATTTTACAACCCGCCTTGTACATTAATTCTAAATCCTCATCCGAGTATTTGTTAATGGTATCGATTCTGCCTTCTCCCCACCAGCTAATACCCTCGTTTAATATGAGTTTTGAAAACTCAATTACTCGTTTGCGTGACGTAAAAAAGTTATTATCATGAAATTCGATACTATCAGCCCCATACTTTTCTTTAAGAACCATCACGTCATCAAAAATACGTTGAGCAGAAAACCCCTTCCAACGGGCATTATAAATAGGAACAACAGCGCAAAATGAACAAGTAAATGGACAGCCAAAACTGGAATGATAGGATAATGTTTTATCTCCCAAGAAAGTTTTACCTAAGTAATTTTTAATAGGGTAAAATTGATTAAAGTAATCATAAGGCAATGCAGGCAACTTATCCATTTGAGGTAAGTTTTGCTTAGCAGTTTTTACAATATCTCCATCATTATTTTTATAAATAAGGTTTTTGATTTCTGAAAAATTAGATTTACCCTCGTTTAACTCTTTTAAAAGAAGAGGAAATGTGTGATCTCCAGGACCGTTGATAGCAAAGTCAACATAGCCTGAGTCTAAGCATACTTGATACTGATTAGATGAAAAATACCCTCCCCAAACTACAGTTACCTCAGGAAATTGCTTCTTAATATTTTTACTAAAAGGAATTGCTTCTTTTAGTTGAGGACCAGGCATAACCGTACAGCCAAAATAACTATACTCACCAGTTAAAAGATAGCTTTCAATCTTTTTCCATGGATCAGTTTCCATATTCCCATCCACAAAAACATAGTCGAATATACCATGAATTGATGCGCCAACTTGTAAAATAGAATTAGGTATTCTATGCTTGTACTTGGCACTCCTCGGATTAAATAGTATTACTTTATTCTTTTTCAAAAAGTCTGTTAAATAAAAAATCTTACTTTCGAACTTCAAATATAAGGAGATTAATCGTGAAGCTTGTTTGTCCACAATGTAAAGCTAAATTAATAGAAGTCCCCAAGGGGCTTGTATGTGAAAACAATCATTTTTTTGATTTGAAAAATGGTGTGATTCATCTTTTAGAAGAAAATTATAAGAGTAAACTTTACTCTTTTTTGGAAGGTTTTGAACGTTACCGGGCAGATAATAATCTGTTGTTAAGTAAAGAAGAAATTCAAACATTACCGCAAGGAGGGAAAGATAGAGGAATGTGGGGGCTTAGAGAAAGAGACTTAAAATTGATTCAACAGCTTATAGATAATAGAAAACAATTAAAAATTCTTGATATTGGTGCTTGGAATAATTGGCTGTCACACCATTTAGCAAAAGATCACCAAGTAGTATCAATAGATTATTTTAAACACCCTCAAGATGGTTTGGAGTCATGTAACTATTTTAATGAGGAATGGACAAACATAGTTATGAATATTGAACAAGTTGAGGTGATTGAAGAAAAATTTGATCTTATTATTGTCAATCGTTGCTTACCATACATTTCTAATATAAACCAATATTTAATTAAGCTAAATAATCTTTTAGCATCGCAAGGGTGTATTTTAATTCTAGGTATTACACTAACGAAGGACATATCTAGGATTAAAGATGGCTTGGCAAACCTTTATCAAGTATTGGATGAAGAATATAAAACAAAACCTTTTAAAGAAATTAAAGGGTATATAGACACTAATGATATCCTAATGCTAAAAAAACATTGCTTTACTATACATCATGTAAAAGGTTTAGCTTTTAAAAATGGCATTAACCAGTATACTAATAAAGCTGTTTATAAATATGCTATATACCGTAAATGATATCGTTATTAAACCTTATATATTTGTAAAAAAAATCCTATTACAAAAAGCTACATCATAAAAACCTTAGCTTATTTTGATTTATTTAGTTACCCCTTAACAAAAGAAGAACTTCTTCTGTTTTCTGGTGAACAGAATATTTCTTTGGATAATTTATCTGTAGCTCTAAATGAGCTGATAGATGAATCAATTATTTATGAGTTCTTTGGATTTTATTCACTACAAAATGATGATGCCTTAGCCAAAAGAAGGAAAAAAGGAAATGTTGAGGCAAAAAAAATATTACCTAAAGCTTATAAAAAAGCTTCGTTTATTAGTTCATTCCCTTTTGTAAAAGGAGTTTATGTTTCGGGTTCTTTGTCTAAAGGATACTTTGATGAAGATGGAGATATTGATTATTTTGTTGTTACTAAACCAAACCGTTTGTGGATTGCTCGAACTTTTTTGATTTTATACAAAAAAGTTTTTCTGCTTAATTCAAAAAAATACTTTTGTGTAAACTACTTTATAGATGACGAGCAATTGGAGATTAAGGATAAGAATATCTTTACTGCTACCGAAATAGCAACGTTATTACCAATGGTAAACAAGCATATTTACCAAGACTTCATTACTACTAATAATTGGATAAAAGAATATTATCCCAACTTTGAGGCGTTAGATACCTCACAAACCAATGAAGTAAAAAAAGTATGGTTAGGATTAACTATAGAAAAATTTTTTTCAGGTAATTTGGGAGATAAGTTCGATGCCTTTTTTATGAAGAAAACACTTAAAAGGTGGCAAAAAAAATTTCATCATTTAACTAATGAAGAAATGGAACTGCTCATGCGAACAAATAGAAGAGTTTCTAAACATCATCCGAGTGATTTTCAAACGAAGGTATTAGCTAAATACAAGCAAAAGCTTAACGAGTATGGAATCGAAGGATAAAAAAATATTATTTAGTCATTCGTATTATTACCAGTTGGATCAAAAACAATGGGAAACAGGAATGCCATACCCTCCACTCGGAACTATTCAAGCAGCTGCATACCTAAGAGAAAACAGTTATCAAGTATCGCTATTTGATGTAGGCTTAAAAGAAGGACCTGAAGAAATTAAAGATATTTTAAAAGAATCTGACTCAAATGTGCTTGTAATCTATGATGATGGGTTTAATTACCTAACAAAAATGTGCCTTACAAACATGCGAGAGGCTGCATTTAAGATGATTAGTTATGCAAAGGCTAAGAACTGTAAAGTAATCGTATCAAGTTCTGATTCTACAGATCATTTTGAGCTTTACCATAGTAAAGGGGCAGATGTTGTTCTGCTAGGAGAAGGAGAAGAAACATTATTAGATGTTGTAAACGCTTACAGTAATAATAAACCTGTTGATGATATAAAGGGAATAACTTATTTAAGGGATAAACAGGTTGTTAATAACGGTAGAAGATCAGTTTTAAGAGAGTTAGATAAATTACCTATTCCAGCATGGGATTTGGTTAATGTTGATGCATACAAACAAATATGGAGGAGCAAAGGAAATAGTTTTAGACTAAACATCGCCACTACACGAGGGTGTCCATACAAATGTAATTGGTGTGCAAAGCCAATTTATGGTAATCGTTATAACTCCAGGTCGCCAGAGCACGTAGTTAAAGAAATTAAACTCATTAAAGAAAAATTTGGTGTTACCTCTTTTTGGATGTGTGATGATATATTTGGTTTAAAGCCTGGCTGGGTGCAAGCATTTAGAGATTTACTAAAAGAGAATAACTTGAAAATCGCATATAAAATTCAAAGTAGGGCCGATTTATTGTTGAAGGAAGATAATCTTCAAGCTTTGGTCGACTCTGGCTTAGAAGAAGTTTGGATAGGGGCAGAAAGTGGCTCTCAAAAAATCCTAGATGCTATGGATAAGGGAATAACTTTAGAGCAAATAAAAGAAAGTACTCAATTGCTTCAAGAAAAAGGGGTTCGAGTAGCGTATTTTTTACAATTTGGCTATTTAGGAGAAACAAAGCAAGATGTTGAGGCTACAATCAAAATGTTACACACTAACCAACCAGATGATATTGGTGTATCTGTTTCTTACCCATTACCTGGCACACCCTTTTATGATAAAGTTCAAGAACAACTTAAAGCAAAAGCCAATTGGACTGATTCGGATGAGTTAGCTCTTATGTTTAAGAATACATTTAACTCCGATTTTTATAAAACACTGCACCGATATGTACATAAAGTGTTTAGAAATAATCAAGCAAAAAAATACCATAAAGAAAAAGGCATTTTTAATATGGAGGGAGCTAAGCAGTTGCTTAAAAGATTCTATTACACACCACTAATTATCTTATATAGAAGCCGACTAAATAAATTAGAGAATAAATAGGTGAGCGAAGATTTTGATCATATCGCAACAAGCTATGATGATACCTTTACTAATACTAAAATAGGTCAGTATCAAAGAGAACGTGTTTATCAATTTTTACTAAATGATTACCCAACGTTAAAAAACAAAAATATATTGGAGATAAACGGAGGAACTGGAGCAGATGCCCTTTGGTTAGCAAATAAAAACGCACACGTTACTTTTACCGATATTTCTCCCAAAATGGTTGCTTATGCAAAACAAAAATTTAATCTAAACAAGCAAGAAATAACTTCTCATGTGTTAGATGTTAATCAAGTTTCAAGTTATTACCCAACTCCTCAATTCGACCTTGTTTTTTCTAATTTTGGCGGATTAAATTGTTTAACTAAGAGTGAACTCCGTACATTCTTTAAGTCAATTAACAAATCTCTTAATGAAAACGGAGCATTGGTTTTAGTAATAATGCCCAGCTTTTGCTTGTTGGAAACGCTATACTTCCTATCTAAATTTAAGTTTAAAAAAGCGTTCAGACGATCAAATAAAAAAGGAGTTCAAGCACATGTAGATGGTGAGCAAGTTAAAACGTATTACTATTCACCCAAAACCATTGAAAATTTGGCTCTAAAGTATTTTGAATTAAACCAAGTAAAACCAGTAGGAGTATATGTTCCACCTTCATACCTAGAGCCTTTTTTTAGTAAAAGACCTAATTGGTTAAACAAGCTGTGGAAGAAGGAAAAAAGAATAAAAAATTTTAGACGACTTTCTTTCCTATCCGACCATTACTATATTCGTTTAAGCAAAAAGTAATGAGCGTAGTTTTAACACATGGTTATTTTATTCATGAGGATGTAAAGGAAGCAAAAATAATGCGCCCATACCCTCCTCTAGGGTTGTTATACCTATCAGCATATTTTAACCAACATGATGTTAAAAACCACGTTTTTGACTCTACTTTTTCAACATTTGACGAGTTAAAATCGTTTTTAATAAAAGAAAAACCCTCTTTTTTAGGTTTGTATGCGAACCTAGTCACAAAAATAAACCTCATTAAAATTGTAGGTTTTGTTAGAGGCTCAGAATTACTAAAGGATACACTTATTTTTGTTGGAGGGCCTGATGTTACTTATAACTTTGAAAATTACCTTTCTGTTGGTATTGATTTTGCTATAATAGGTGAGGGGGAGCAAACATCTTTAGAGTTAATTACAGCTATCAGAAATAATATTGAACTAGCAACTGTTGATGGTATTGCATATATAACACAAGAAGGCAAGATCATAAAAAATAAGCCTCGAACGAAAATAAAAGATATTGATGAACTCCCTTTTCCTAACAGAGAAGGAATTGACTTATCAAAATACTTAAACACTTGGAAAAAATACCATGCCAAAAGTACGTTGTCTATCAGTACTCAAAGAGGTTGCCCATATACTTGTAAGTGGTGCAGTACTGCTGTTTACGGACAAAGTTATCGAAGAAGATCTCCAAAACTTGTAGCAGATGAAGTTGCTTACCTAATTGAAAAATATAATCCTAACAGCTTATGGTTCGTTGACGATGTTTTTACTGTTAGCCATAAATGGATTGATGCACTCTACGAAGAATTTAAAGAAAGGAATATTAGTATCCCTTTTGAATGCATTACACGAGCCGAGCGTTTAACAGATAAGGTTTTGCAGCAACTTAAAGAAATGGGTTGTGAAAAAATATGGATTGGTGCAGAAAGTGGTTCACAAAAAATCATAGATGCAATGGATAGGCGAGTTGAGGTGGAGAAAGTACGTGAAATGATTATTAAAGCAAAAGAATATGGTATTGAGAGTGGTACATTTATTATGATTGGCTACCCTAATGAAACCATCGCAGATATTAAAGAAACTGTAAATCATTTGAAGATATCAATGCCAAGTAATTTTACAATAACCATCACTTATCCGATAAAAGGAACCGATTTATACAATGAAGTAACACCAAAAATCGTTAATCCAAAAGATTGGAGAACATCAACAGATCGAGAAATTGAGTTTGAACGTAATTATTCAAACGCATTTTATAAAAATGCTGTTAGATATATAGTTAATGAGGTTGAGGCAACAAAATCTTGGAAACAAAACAAACAATATTTAACTTCATTAAAGCATAAAACAAAAGCTATTTTTGCCAGAGTAGGGATGGCAATATTAAAATAACTGATAGAATGGAACTTACTTATTTAACCCCAAAGCAAAATGCTTTTGAAGAAGCATATATTAAAGCAAGAGAGGAAGAAAATAGAGTATACAGTAGCGATGAAATTAGAAGTCTCCCTTACTTAAACGCTACACATGATCATTATGATGAGTGGAAACTGCGTATTAAATCAACAGAAAGGTTTATTGATTACATTAAAAATAAATCAGTAAACAATATTCTAGATTTAGGCTGTGGAAACGGATGGTTTACTTCACTAATAGCAAAAAACAATCCAGGTGAAGTGCTTGGAATGGATGTTAATGATATTGAGCTTCGACAAGCATTTAAAACATTTAAGCGAGTAAATTTAACGTTTGCTTATGGAGATGTTTTTAAGGCCGATTTTCAACAATCCTTTGATGTAATCGTTCTAAACAGCAGCATTCAGTATTTTGAAAATCTACCAGCGCTAATTGAGCGGTTAAAATCATTGTTAGTAGAGCACGGTGAAATTCATATTATTGATAGCCCACTGTATGATACAGTCGATCAAGCTCAAAAAGCGAGTGAGCGAACCAAAGAATATTACAGTAAACTAGGTTTTCCTGAGATGAGTGAAAATTATCACCATCACCTAAAAAAGGACTTGGAAGATTTTGAAGTACTTTACAAACCAAGTCGATTATCAAAAATAATAGGAAAAAAGGATGTTCCTTTTGGCTGGTATCGATATACACATGAGCTTTAATCTGCAAGTCAATCAATTATTAAGTATATTTAGCTATGCTTAATAGATGCATCATATTTTTTTTATTAATCTTTTCAGCAGTAGATTTTCATGGACAAGTA
>Ga0208830_1000404_pt1 | contig 22143 bp, 16 predicted proteins | sample DeeseametaMP2634_FD_184169 | JGI IMG/M metagenome (GOLD analysis project Ga0208830, IMG submission 184169) | Marine microbial communities from the Deep Atlantic Ocean - MP2634 (SPAdes) | ecosystem: Environmental > Aquatic > Marine > Oceanic | place: Northeast of Antigua and Barbuda, North... | reverse complement strand
TCGATGTTTTCCGTATTTTCGATGCATTAAATGACGTACGGAATCTCGAAACTGCAATGAAGGCTGTAAAAAAAGCCGGTAAGCATGCACAGGGGACTATCTGCTATACCACGTCGCCCGTACACACCCCTGAAGCCTTTGTTAAGCAGGCACACGACATGGTGGCGATGGGGGCCGATTCTATCGCAATCAAAGATATGGCGGGTCTGCTGACGCCCTATGCAACGTACGATCTGGTGGCAGCGCTCAAGGCGGAAATTCAGGTCCCCGTTGTGCTGCACAGTCACTCAACGGCCGGTCTTGCACCTTTGTGTCAGCTGAAAGCAGTGGAAGCCGGTGTTGACCGGATTGATACCGCCATTTCTTCGTTTTCCAGCGGCACCAGTCATCCCGCAACAGAGTCTCAGGTGGCGGCGCTGAAAGGGACGCCCTACGACACAGAACTTGATCTTGAATTACTAAGTGAAGTCGCGGATTACTTCCGCGAAGTGCGGAAAAAATATCATCAGTTTGAGAGTGAATTTACCCGCGAGGATGTCTCCGTTCAGGTGAATCAGGTGCCGGGTGGCATGATGTCTAATCTGGCGAATCAGTTAAAAGAGCAGAATGCGCTTGATCGTATCCGCGAGGTATTTACAGAAATTCCGCTGGTGCGGAAAGACCTTGGTTACCCTCCGCTTGTGACACCGACTTCTCAGATTGTCGGTACTCAGGCCGTGTACAACGTTCTCGCCGGGCAGCGTTATAAAACCATCACCAACGAAGTGAAACGCTACCTGCAGGGGGGATACGGTCAGGCACCGGCGCCGGTTAATGCCGACCTGCAGAAGAAAGCGATTGGTAATGGTGAGTTGATTGAGGGACGGCCGGCAGACCTGCTGCAGCCTGAACTGAATAAACTCCGCGATGATATTGGTGCACTGGCGACGAGTGAGGAAGACGTTCTTACGTTCGCCATGTTTCCGGATCTCGGACGTGAATATCTTCAACAACGGGCCGACGGCTCTCTGAAACCTGAAGAATTGCTGCCCCCTGACGCTGCCGGGAAAGGCAAGGCCACTACTACTCAGGCGACCGAATTTGTCATCGACGTTCATGGTGAAAAATACGAAATTGCGGTCACCGGCGTCGGAGCTCTGGATGGCGGCCGGCGTAAGGTGTATCTGTCGATGGATGGGATGCCCGAAGAAGTGGTGTTTGAACCGCTCAACGAATTTGTTGCCGAAGGTCCGGGCGCACGCCGTGCCCGTGCGACTGAGCCGGGTCACGTGACGACTGCGATGCCCGGTAATGTGGTGGACGTACTGGTCGCGGTGGGAGACAGCGTAAAAGCCGGGCAGGCGGTCATGGTGACAGAAGCCATGAAGATGGAAACCGAAGTCAATTCAAATATTGCCGGCACAGTCAAAGCAGTTCATGTCGGCAAGGGCGACCGCGTGACGCCCGGAGAGGTATTGATCGAAATCGTTTAATTGCGATCAGGGCGCCACAGTCATAGTCGGATGTGGCGCAATTCATTATCCTTGGCACTTGTGAAGTATTCAGCAGTGCCGTTGCACTTGTATTGAGAGGATTAGCAGTGAAAGACGTAATCAAGGGTGTTCTTAACTTTCGCAAGAATGTTTATCCACAGCGTAAAGACCTGTTCGGGACCCTGGCGGGTGGACAGAACCCGGACTTTCTTTTTATCACCTGCTCCGACTCGCGTATTGATCCGAACCTGCTGACGGGTTCTGACCCGGGTGACCTGTTTATCTGTCGGAATGCTGGCAATGTCATCCCCCCTCATTCAAACGAAACCGGTGGTATGACAGCGTCAATTGAGTACGCAGTGGCTGTGCTTGGCGTGCGTCATATCATTGTGTGTGGTCACACTGACTGTGGTGCGGTGAAAGGTGCACTGAATCTCGATGCCCTGAAGGGGTTGCCCCACGTTAAAGAGTGGCTGGGCCACTGTCGCTCGGCGATGGAGATTGTGCGCGAGCGCAACGGTATTGAGAGTGGGGCATGCCTTGGTCACGAACATCTGAATGAGGCCATTGAAGAGAATGTTCTGCAGCAGGTACAGCACCTGCGTACCCATCCTGTCGTAGCTGCCAAACTGGCCACCGGAAAGGTAGAGATTCATGGCTGGGTCTATAATATTGAAACCGGCTCTATCCGCTGCTGTGGTCACAACAGCACTGCCTTCGAATCCTTCGATGATCACTACCAGCAAGAGATAGCAGATTTGAAGTGACTAAAGTCACATTAGTCTATGCCATTTTGAGCCATGCGCCTGCTGGCTCAAATTGCCCATTGGCGACCGGCCAAAAAGGCGTAAACTCGCACTTCTGAACTTAATAGACAGATTTTTGTTTTCTGAACAACTGTATATTGGTTCTGTTACCGGTAAGGGACCGGTAATGCCAGGCTAGGCTGTCTCAGTTTCAGGTTAGGGACCTGACTCGGACATCCAGAGAAGCAAGATGCTTCTTGAACGCATGCAACCCAGTGAATACACGATGATCCACAGCTCACGGGCCGGGAATGCCCAGGTTTCCAGTGAGGGGTGGCTTTTTCGTCTCTGTTTCCCGGGAAGCATGGCAGGACAGGAAGTCCGGGGGTAGCCCGACCTGAATGCTCGATAAATACAATAAATGAGCCCCGCGAGGGACAGGAGTTCTCACTATGTCTGCCAACAAGAGCACGGCAAAAAAACTGCCACCTATCAAAATGCGCTTCAAAAAGCGCGAAGATATTACTCTGGACGAATGTCTGGGAATGTATGAGCTGTTCAAGGTGTATTACCAGAACACGCCGTTCTCACAGTTCCTGGAAGATTTCTCTAATAAAACCGGCGCGCACATCGCTAAACGTAAAACCGACGGCAAAGTCGTAGGGTTTTCAACAGGTGTTGCCCGTACCATTGAAGTTGATGGTAAGCCGACCCGTATTCTGTTCAGCGGTGATACTGTTATGTCTAAGGAATACTGGGGAACTAAAGCCTTCCCGCAGTCTTTCTTCCGCTGGTTGCTGTCTGAGCGTCTGCGTCACCCAACGCTGCCAATGTACTGGTTCCTGATTTCTATGGGCTACCGTACTTACCTGATTCTGGCGAACAACTTCTACAAGTATTATCCGAACATCGATGGCGATGATCCGAAGCTGAAAGAAGTTGCGTTTGCTGCTGCGGATAATATCTTCCCAGGTAAGCTGAACCGTGAAACCGGTCTGCTGGACTTTGGTGACGATGCCTGTGCTCTGTCTGATTTCGTGACTCCGATCACCGAGAAAGAGCGTGCGGTGCCTAAGATTGCCTTCTTCGAAAGCCGTAACCCGGGCTGGGCTCAGGGTGACGAAATGGCATGTGTTGGTTCTATGGACTGGGTATCGTTTGGCCGCGTGATTCTGGATGCACGTCGTACTCTGTTCAAGAAAGGTACGCGTAAGACGCAGAAGCAGGCCAGTTCTGCAGTGGTGAACCACAAGCCTGAGAACGTTGAAGTCACCGTTGATGATATTTACAGCACTAATTCAGACAGTAAAACTGCCTGATCCTGGTGTGAACTCCTGAAAAAACCCGGCAATTGCCGGGTTTTTTTAGTGTACGTCGTTTCAACCCTGATAGCGGTTGCGCAGATAATCAAACATTGCGCGCATCCCCATGGCTTCTCCACCGACCGGACGGCCCGGGAACGCCCGGCGGTTCCACGCCATCACATCAAAGTGAACCCAAGGACAATCACCGACGAACGCTTCCAGATACAGAGCTGCGGTGATTGCGCCGCCAAACGGGCTGGGCACTGAGTTCACCATGTCTGCTACTTCGCTGTGCAGCGCTTCTTTGTACATGCGGAAGAGTGGCAGGTTCCAGACAGGGTCGCTGACTTTTTCGCCAGCCTGCATCAGGTCTCCGGCCAGTTGCTTCTGGTTAGTGAAGAAGCCGGGCAGGTCCGTGCCCAGTGCCACACGGCAGGCGCCGGTCAGAGTGGCGAAGTCGATCATCAGATCAGGTTGTTCGCTTGCCCCCTCAAACAATGCATCACACAGCACCAGACGGCCTTCTGCATCGGTATTATCAATCTCGACCGTCAGGCCTTTGCGGGTAGGCAATACGTCGCCCGGGCGGAAGGCATCGCCACTCACGGCGTTTTCAGCCGCGGGAACCAGCAGGCGCAGGCGGACAGGCAGGTTGGCAGCCATGATGAGGTAAGCCAGCCCGATGGTGTGCGCAGCGCCCCCCATATCTTTCTTCATCTGACGCATGGCTTCGCCGGGCTTCAGGTTGAGGCCGCCACTGTCGAAACAGATACCCTTGCCTACCAGGGTGACTTTTGGATGCTTGTCGTCACCCCAGGTGAGATCCAGCAGACGAGGTTGATGTACGCTGGCGCGACCAACAGCATGGATCATAGGGTAATTCTGCTTCAGCAGCTCATCGCCAACCACTTCGTGAAAAGTGGCGTCGAACTCTTCGGCCAGGGCTTTCACGGTCTGAGCCAGATTTTGCGGCATCATGTCTGACGCCGGAGTATTGATCAGGTCACGTACGCGGGAGGTCCCTTCAATCAGGCGTGTTGCATCGGCCAGAACATTGGCATCGTCGACCGCCAGTAAGGCTCGTGCTGGCGCTTTCTCTGTATAACGGTCAAACCGGTAGGCACCGATACCCCAGCCAAAGGCGACGGCGGTCAGGTCGGCACTGTTCAGAGCGGCGGCAAGCACATATGTGCCTTCCGGCAGCGTGCTGGCAAGCTGACCACAGGCAAAGTAATCCCCCAGAGATTCGACAACGCACAGGGCGGCGCTGACCTGTCCATCATTGGCAGGAATAACGGATACACCGTAGCCTTTGAAGTTAGTGGCACTGAGCCATTGCTTTGTCATAGCGGGCTGTTGTTCCAGCCAGCCCTGGTAGGCATGTTTTTCAATCAGATGGAGCGGGGTACCCTGCTGGCCCTGGATGACTGCTGACGTCATGTCTTTATCCTGTGACTGTTTCAGTAACCTTCAGTATAGGGCTTTGCTGCTCTGGTAAAAACTCTCTGTGGATAAGACCCTCGCTGCCGTCTGAGGTAGAATGCGCCCCTCAGTTCTGAAGTCCCGCGATGCGGAGGTATGAATGTATTCTGAATTAGCCGGCGGTCTGCTGATCGGGCTTGCCGCGGCCGTTCTCTGGCTGGGTATCGGCCGTATCAGTGGTATGACAGGTGTGATGTCCAGCCTGTTTGCTTTGAACGAGCCACAGCGTCGCTGGTCGCTCTGGTTTTTCATCGGTCTGGTGGCGGCTTACCCGCTCTTTCATCTTGCTGGAGCGGAAGCACCCATGACGATCACTGATGACCCGCGACTGTTAATTGCGGCAGGTCTTCTGGTCGGTTTTGGTACCTACATAGGTAATGGCTGTACCAGCGGTCATGGCGTCTGTGGCATGGGGCGCCTGTCACTGCGCTCTGTTACTGCGACTCTGGTGTTTATGGCGGCTGGCATTGCGACGGTGGCAGTTATGAACCAATTGGGGGGCTCGGTATGAATGCCATTCTGGCGCTGGTGAGTGGTCTGTTGTTCGGACTGGGTCTTCTGCTTTCCGGAATGAACGACCCGGCCAAGGTGCGTGCGTTTCTGGATATTTTTGGTCAGTGGAAGCCCGAGCTGATGGCAGTGATGGGGGCGGCTGTGGTCGTGTTCTTCTTTGCATTCCACTGGTCGAAAGGGCGTTCACAGCCTTTTGCCGGAGGAGAATTTCATCTGCCTTCTCTGCAGCGGATCGATGTGCGCCTGATAGTGGGTGCCGTTCTGTTTGGTGTTGGCTGGGGGTTGGTGGGATTGTGTCCGGGGCCTGCTCTGGTCGACCTGCTGAGTTTCAGACCAGAGATTATCTGGTTTCTGCTTGCTCTGATTGCCGGAAACCGGCTGGCACACTGGCTGATCGGCCCCGCCAGATCCTGATAGTTCAGGGTTATCAGATAAGGATAAAATTACAATTTCATTAATCGTTTCTGGTCTCTTATGCTGAAGATGTTGTTGTCTGGTGCAGGAGATCAGAAATGCAGACGCAGAGTTGGTGGCAGTTGATGACGTCCGTCTGGGCGCAGCCCTTGCTGGAAGAGTGAGTAAGGCCAGCCGCAATGCTGCGGCCGGCGAGTTCAGAGGGGTAATGGCTCTGGGGTGGAAGCCTCAGAGTACCCGGGTCAGAAATTCGTGCGCATCTTTTGCTGAGAGTTCCGGAATCTCTTCCATCGGCACATGGCCCACTCCCGGATACATAATCAGTTCCGAGTTTTCGATATCACGCTTGAACAGCGCTGCGTTGGCGGGCGGAATCCAGCGGTCTTTCTCACCCCACTGAATCAGCGTAGGTGCCTTGACGGAAGGCACACGGTCAGCAGACATATTGTCGAGTTCTTCGAATATTTTGAGCAGTGACAGTGGGTTGCCCTTGTGTAGCATCATGTCCTGATAGCAGGGGATTTTGTCTGCGGTGATACGGCGCTTATCGCCGTAGACATCGTTCAATACCACCCTGACGACTGGTTGCGGCGCGCCTAAGCGGACGGCATGACGGATTACTGGTGTGGTGAAGAGTTTCATCAGCCATGGCAGAGGCATAGGGTAACCCGCAGCGTCCTGCAGAATCAGGGCAGAAACACGTTCAGGGTGAGCCGCGGCATATTCCCAGGAGATATAACCGCCCAACGAGTTGCCCGCCAGAATAAAGCGATCCAGGTTCAGGTAATTCACCAGGGCATTGAGACGATCAACAATCCCTTCGATACTGGTGTCGTTGTCACTGATTGCACCTGTGACTCCGAATGCCGGGACATCCAGGCGTACAATCCGGTACTTATCCTTCAGTTGTTCTACCCAGCCATCCCAGGTCTGCAATGACGCCATGATACCGTGCAGCATCACCATTACTGGCGCTTCGTCATCCTGGCGACCCTCAATGCGGTAATGGATGTTATCGCCGCGATACTGAAAAAAACGCGAGTCTTCGTTGGCGTAAATGTCGGCCATCTGAGCGGTAGATAGTGGTGTCAGGCCCATATAGCGGAGAAAACGGTGGGGCAGAGACATAAGGCATTCCTGTTGTTTTTCGATATGCACCGGAGAATGCCCCACATCGACGTCGCCCGACAGGTGAATTGCTGACACCTTTGGCCCCGCAGTGATCAGCCCTTGTCACCGAACTGTCAGAAACAGGCCATGTCACTGTCATCTGGGAGGGTTTAACTGTGCCCGTCAGCCAAAGTGTGAGCGGCCGGTATGCCTTTATCACGACGTGAGTTTCTGATCGACAGCCTTGCCAGTGGCGTGTTTCTGCGTGGGCGTGCCAGCCCCCGGCATGAACAGACATACCCCTTCCATCATGGCGTCGCCAGTGGCGACCCTCTGCAGGACCGGGTCATCATCTGGTCGCGCATTACTCCGGCGGCGACGGATGAGTACGTCAGTTATCGCTGGGTAATGAGCCGTGACCCAGGTCTGACCGATATTGTTGCTGAAGGATACGGCCTGGCAGGGCCGGAATCCGACTACACAGTCAAGCAGGACGTCACGGGTCTGCAGGCCGGTAAGCGTTATTTTTACGCCTTCGAGGCGCTGGGTCAGTGGTCGGACACGGGACGGACCCGGACGCTGCCTGAGGGCGATGTTTCTCAGCTGCGCCTGGCTTACACCTCATGCTCAAACTACGCGCAGGGGTATTTCAACGTCTACCGGGAGATAGCGCACCGGGACGATCTGGATCTGGTACTGCACCTCGGCGACTACATCTATGAATATGCGAGCCTCGAAGCCTCTCTGACAACCGGTCGGGTGCATTGCCCTGCAGGTGAGACGGTGACGCTCGACGACTATCGTGCCCGCCACGCCTGCTACAAAGCGGATAATGATCTTCAGGCGGTGCATCGCCAGCACCCCTTCGTGGTGATCTGGGACGATCATGAAGTTGCCAATAATGCCTGGCGGGGCGGTGCCGCAAACCACTCTGATCTGACTCAGGGTGACTGGTCCTCCCGTCTGGCGGCTGCAGTGCAGGCCTATTACGAATGGATGCCTGTGCGGGAGCCGGAAGGCCTCGACCGCTACTCCCTGTACCGGGGATATCGTTTTGGCAATCTGCTGGATCTGTCTGTACTGGATACGCGCCTGGCGGGGCGGGACGCCCCTGCGGAAACACTCGAAGAACGTAACCAGGAAGACCGGACATTGCTCGGATATGAGCAGGAATCCTGGCTGGAATCCCGCTTATTGTCCGCGCAGCAGGAAGGCGTTCGTTGGAAACTGCTGGGCCAGCAGGTCATGATGGGGCAGCTGGGAACCAACGATCAGCCCTTTAATTACGATCAGTGGGATGGTTATCCAGCGGCGCGTCAGCGGCTTTTTGAGGTGGTTCGCAGGCATGGCATTGATAATTGGGCGGTACTGACCGGCGATATTCATTCGTCCTGGGCAATGACGCTGCATGATGATCCTTTTGCCGATCTGGAGCAGCCCCTGGGAGTCGAGTTTGTTACCGCCGCCGTTACCTCACCAGGGATTCCTGTGAAAGCAACAGCCCAGCTGGCCGGGTCATCACTGCAGGCGCTGCTTCCGCACCTGAATTTTGTTGATTTCTATTATCGCGGCTTCGTCATTCTCGATATCACTCACGAGCATCTGCAGGCCGAATGGTGGGTAGTCAACCGGGTGGACTCACCGCGGTATCAGTGCGATTGCCTGAAGGCTCTGAAGGTGCCGTCAGGCTCGGTGAAATTGTTGCCATCAACGCCCGTGGTCCCTGAAGTGAACGAGGGCGTACGCACACAATTTTCTGAAGATCTGGCGTACCTGCGTCACTGGGCCCCTGCCAGCAGAGGCGTCAGCGATACGATGGTTGCCGCCTCTGTGCCTGTGAATTAGCGGTTGTTGTCCGCAAGTAAAAATTCGCGGGCATCCTGCGCAGTAATTTCTGGCAGCTCTTCCATTGGCATGTGACCAGCATCATCGTAAATAACCGAACGACAGTTACGGATTTTGCTGCAGAACTCTTTGACATGGCGGACCGGAATCCAGCGATCTTTGCGTCCCCACATCACCAGGGTTGGTTGAGTAATGCCTTTCATATAGCCGGTACGGAAGCCGATATTATTCCGGATGTAATGCACCACTCTGGCACCGGACGAGCGGTTTCCTTCACGCATCATCAGGTCGTAATACAGATTCAGCTTTTCTTTGCGCAGACGGTCAGGATTACCATAAACCTGCTTCAGAACCGCTTTAAATGCTCCCCTGGGAAACTTCATAGTGCGGGAAATCAGCGGCGATAGCGGAAACGCCATCGTCATCAGTAACCAGGGGACCACGAAGAAGAAACCGGCAGAGTCAATCAGGATGACCTTCTTAACCTTTTCCGGATAGCGTCCGGCAAACTCCCAGCTCATCCAGCCGCCGAGTGAGTTGCCTGCAAGCATACACTCCTGAATATTCAGCGCGTCGGTAAACTCATTCAGAAATTCGCTGTAAATATTTTTGAACATGCCTTTCGGGTGTGGCCCGGTAAAGCCATAGTTCGGTGCATCGAGTGCGATGATCCGGAAGTCATCTTTGAGGATATTAATCCAGTCTTCCCAGGTGTGGAGTGACGAAAACATGCCGTGCAACAGGATTAGTACGGGGCCTTCGCCAATATCGCGATAGTGAACGTCCATTCCCTGAATGCGGATGTAGCGGGAGTCATCATACTCATGACGGCGCTTCACTTCTTCGAGTGGTAAGGCATATTTTTCTTTAAACAGGCCGTTCAGCATATCTTCTCCGGGCGGACGCGTGGTACAGCTGATAAAATCGGTCGCTAGTTTATCAGACGGTCGTCTAAAAACCATGTCGGAACAATGGCTTAGTGAGCCGATTAGCGCGCTTCTGTCTCTGTTTGTGCTGTCGTTCGCGGCAGGCTCGGTTCTGCCTCTGGGGTCTGAGTGGTACTTTGCCTGGCTGTTATCCGAACAGCACAACCCAACAGGACTCTGGTGGGCTGCAACGACCGGGAATACGCTCGGCGGTATTCTGACCTGGTGGTTGGGTAAGGCAGGGCGGGCGAGCTACGAAAAGAATCATGCACTGCCCGCCGGCTGGGAAACAGCCACCCGGTTGTTCCGGCGTTTTGGTATCTGGAGTCTGTTGCTGAGCTGGGTCCCTGTGGTGGGCGATATACTGGTGCTTATGGCGGGTATCTCACAGACGCCGCGCCGGCTCAGCTGGCTGTTGATCTTTATCGGGAAAGGGTTGCGTTACGGAGTTCTTGCCGGCATTCTGGGGGTAATTCTCTAGTGCCTTATACACTTCACTTCACGCTGTTTGAGACCGATCAGGGACGGTCCATCGAAGAGTTTCTGCAATGGGCATTTCCCCGTCAGTCGGAGGACGAGCTGGTACACTGGCTGACCTCCGGGCGGATCTGCTCTGGTGGTCAACCGGTTTCCCCAGGCGGGTTGTGCATGCCCGGAGAGCTGGCGGTATCGCTACCTGATCACATCGAGGACCCGGTGAACCATGACTGGCAGGTGATCTGGGAAACGCATGATCTGATGGCGGTATATAAGCCCGCGCCACTGCCCGTCAGTCGTACGACTAAAAACCTGTTCGGCACGCTGATATCTGAGATCCGGCGCTACACTCCATGGCGGGATGCACGCCTGCTGCACCGGTTGGATACAGAGACGTCCGGTCTGATACTTATCGCAAAATACGAGGCCGCCGACAAGCGTTGGAAAAAGCGCTTCGAACGACTGTTAGTCAAAAAACTTTATCACGCCTGGGTGTGGGGAAATCCGGCGCAGGATACGTATGAAATCACCTGGCCTCTATCAGAAAAGCAGGGCAGCGCTATCCGCTCACAGATGTATGTGGCAGACAGTGGATCGGGTGAGTATCTCAACCCTAAATCCTGTCATACCCAGGTTCGCGTGCTTGAACGTCATTCAGAGTATTCGCTGGTGGAATGTGAGCTGCTCACCGGACGCAGGCATCAGATCCGCGCGCATCTTGCCGCACTCGGGCACCCGATTGTGGGAGATAAAATCTATTCACACGCAGGTCGGTATTACCTGCAGCGTTTTGAACGACCACTCGACGATGGCGATATCACCGCATTGGGGAGTGCACGGCAGCTCCTTCAGGCTCAGAGCCTTGGGCTCGAACTGCGTGGTGAACAGCTGATGCTTACTTTGCCAGCTTCACTTGATCTGCCCCGACCGGAGACGGAATAAAACGGTTAGGCGTGTAACTGGTTGGTGGAAGCATCTTCCCTTTTGCTGCCTCTTTCATCCGTTGATAGGTGACGCGGCCAATTTCTACGAAATCGATACTGACGAATCCGTGAACGATGTCGTCGGCGATCAGCTGTTTGTATGCGTCATTAATAAATCCGACACCGACCACTAACTTGTTATTGCCCTTCAGAATCCGGTCTTTGAAAGGGGCGATTGTACGCCGGTAGCTTTCCGGATTTTCTACCGGCCAGTGGCCGACCGATATGATCATATCGGGATCCACCAGGCTCAGCGTTCCTTCCAGCTGGATCAGCGCCTGTGCGGAATCCGCCTGTGACAGACTGGGACACCGTATCGCTTCATACCAGCCTCCTTCGCCTCTGAGGGCCTGATCCGGGCTGAGTCGTATGTCTCCAGCCAGAGTCTGTCTTACGGCTTCTACCCGTTTCGCCAGATTTGGGTCATGGTCAATAGTAAAGATGCAAAGACTGCCGCCATTGGGTTTCAGCCACTTCGCCATAAGAGCCAGGTCACGACCGAAGGCGCTGTTGTCTGTTCCTATGTACGCACGCTGAAGGTGGAGGTTGCGCTGAGAGAAGGGGGAGTCAAACGTGAGGATCGGAATGGCCGACTGAATCACGCTCTGAGCAATAAATTCAGAGTTAGTCACCGAGATCGCCAGAGCACTGAAGGTGCCAGACGACAGTGCCTGCTCAATCGCGAATGTCTGAGTGTGAGGACTGGCAGGGCCTTCGTCACCCAGCAGAATACATTCATTGCCGTCTTTCTGCGCCAGCTCCTGACATCCACGCCAGGCATCAACAAAATTATGATCGGAGGTACTCTTGGCGACCAGACCAAACTTCAGCCCTCCGGCAAAGGCCAGGACTGGAAAACACACCGCCAGCATGAATGTGATCAGCTTCATCCCTGATTCCGTCTTTCATATTACTGTCTGTGAGAATACAACAGTCTGGCCTGCCGGGAGTACTTCAGTTTGTAAATGAGATGCATACGTATACAAAAAACCGGGCATTGGCCCGGTTTTCGGTATCAGGCACGTCGTCTGAATGCTAACCCTACAAGAGCGATCAGAAGCCAGAAGGGGTTGATCGCCCCGCCTGAGCCCGACGAGCTGCTCTTCCATTCGTCGATATCTGATGCCTGAAAATCTGACAATTTAAGATATCCGTCGGTGACGTAACCAAGACCCTCCGCGTAGGTTTCAACGTGGCTCATTGAGTTTCCGTACATGATGTCAATGGACTGATAGGTTGCCCCGTTGAAGTCATAGGTTGACTGGCCGATGAGGGTGATGGTGTAAGACAGTGCTTCGGTTCTCTCCAGTTGATCGTCTTTATAGCGGGCAACACTGCCTGAGATAAACATAGGCTCCCCTGGAGTCATCTCGGCCGGGAAGATCATATAGTCTGTGAATTCAGAGCGATAATTGTCATCCGGACACTGGATTTCAACCAGATAGATCCCATCGCTGCGCTTTTCCGTCACACGATAGCAGTCAGAATCATCGTACTTAAACTGATATCGGTCATCACCAAGTGCGGTGATAGTTACCTGGTAACTCTGATCGGTATAGACATAGCTCTGCTGAAGATTGCCCAGCGGAAAGTAGTCTCGCAGGGATATGCTTTCGAATGTATCGACACTGCTAGGGGACGTCCCAAATCTTTCCTCGAAAGCGTCTGCTACACCATCATTATCGGAGTCATACCAAACGCTTTCTCTTGTGTAGGCATCCCGCCCAAGGCTTTCTTCTGTTGAGTTCGACAGTCCGTCGCCATCGATATCGTCGTCACAGGCATCACCGATGTAGTCATAGTCCTGATCTTCCTGATCGGGGTTGCTGACTGTCGGACAGTTGTCCCAGCTATCATCAACACCGTCCCGGTCGCCGTCGAGCGTGAAGGAGCTGTCACATGCGTCTCCGTTACCGTCAGAGTCACTGTCCGCCTGAGATGGGTTGTAGTCGTACATACAGTTGTCAATGCTGTCTGCTACACCATCTTCATCATAATCGATGTTGTTATAACTATCGCAGGCATCACCCCTACCGTCGCCATCAGCGTCACTCTGGGATGGATTACTATCGTATTTGCAGTTATCTGTGGCGTCTGGTACCCCGTCTTCATCATAATCCGGACCGATATAAGGTTCGTAAGTTATGTTATCGAGGACAAGTTGTTCATCCGGGTCGTTCCAGTTGCGCCCGGGAACCTGCAGCTCTATTTTCACGGCATGAACACCGTTTGAAATTTCTCCTCCATCCACATATCGATACCCGTCCCGATAGCGGTAATCAAACTCCACGTCGTCGATATACACTTTTACTACTTTGGGTTGATCCGAGTAGTAAGAGTTGTCCGTTGTGATTTCGAAGCGGAGATCTCCAGTTCCATCGAAAACGGCATAAAACAGAACATACGGGAGTGGCGCATTATCCAATGCCGCTGGCGCTCTGAGGTCATATCCATCGACGTTGTAGGAAATATCTTCCAATACAAACCATGTTCCGCCGGAGGTCACCAGATACGATGGAATCAGTCCATCATCGAAGGTAATGCTGAAATTGCCACTAAGCGATAAAGTGGTAGTCTCATCAATAGGCGTACCTGTCAGGTATTCGTAGTAGTTCGGTATGCCATCTGAGTCGAGATCGGTCTCGCGGTCGCTTTCATCCCGGGCATTCAGGCCGACTTCGTCTTCTATTGCATTGGGTATACCATCGCCATCTTCATCCTGATCACAGACGTCACCGATATTGTCACCGTCCAGGTCTGCCTGATCACCGTTGCTGATGTCGGGACAATTGTCGAACAGATCAGAAACGTCGTCTGAGTCAACATCTGCATCTGATACCAGGTTGTAGCGGGTAATCACGGTCCCCTCTTCTGACACCCGCACGAGAGCCAGATAGGTTTCGTCGTATACCAGTCGGAGGTCACTGCTTGCTGCCTGAGGTATGCTATTGAGAAGTTCACCAGAGGCCGACCAGGCCTGAAGTGCCGAGCGATCGGCGGATACTGTCATCAATGAGCCAGCAGGATAGGCAGCATCGTAAATGTTGGTGCTGAGTGTCCTGGTATTGGACAGCGAGCTCAGGGACATAAGCTTACCGTTACTTAACGCAATTACGTCCAGTTCCGGAAGCATCGAAAAACGTCGCTCTGGGAGTGTTCCCGTAGAAATATTTTGCGATGCTGTCCGTGATTCGGTGGCGGTGTCGTAGGAGTATTTGTAAAGATAACTTCCGGACAGTGTGAAATATGCACTCGTTTCATCATCCCAATGACTTGGGTCTGCGTTGCCCGAGCTATACGAAAAGACTCCAGTGAACGCTCCATCAGGAGCCAGGATGTGTTGACGTGAACTATTTTGTTTCACGTAGAACTTGTCCATATACGTCACAATGCGCTGTGCATCTGAGCCGGGTAGATAGGCAATGGAAGTCAGTACCGAAGACGTATCGGTCAGGTCAATTTTTTTAAGAAAGCCATCCCGGTGAACACTGAAAATGGCGTCTGAGTATTTGTCATACGTTGCATCAACCAGATCGTTGCCAGCGTAATAGCTCGTTACGTAAGCGTTATCGGCCACGCTCCATACATATAACCCTGCTGTTTCGGCATCGTATATAAGTGCCTTTCCATCCTGATTTGTGAGAATTTTTTCAGGAATGATGCTGGCGCTATTTGCTGGAAGCACAGGCACATCGTTAACGACCGGTGTTGGGGTGAGGTCAATCTCAGGAGAGAAATACTGGCCAGTAATTTCGCTGTCTGTAATCGTCAGGCCTACGAACTCGTCGGTATAGGCTGTCAGATAATTTTCAGTTCCAAGGCCACTGTAGCTACCTTCTTTTACGCCCCGAATGGAGTATTGTTCAAGTTGTCCGGTCGATGTTTTAACTAATAATGAGTTTTCCAGACTGGCAGATGCCTGGATATCAAGCGCAGGCAATCGGGAGGCGACTTTAGCTAAGTCAGTATCGACCACGTAGCCAGTATTCAATATCACGAGGTGCGCTGCCGCCGCTGTGATCGCCGATGCGGTGCCGAACTCGGAATAGTAGACATCTTCGCAGGAACGGTCAGTGGTATTGCTGTCTGAAATCGTCAGGTGACAGACATCCTCGTAACCGTCATCAAGATAGGTGATCGCCGTTGCAGATTTGCTCTGGGCAAACCTGATGTTTGCGGATGAAAATGATCGGCTTGCGAGAACAGTGCCTTCGGAGGAATAGGTTCGGGAATATTCATCCGCTTCATAAGTAATAATCACTCCACTTTCAGCACCAATCGCAGAGATATTCGAAGAGGTGCCGCCAATGTAGCTGGTGCTGCCGTCAATAAGAGATACTGAGCGAAGTTCACGGTTGTTAGCGGTGATGACGTCATCGCCGTCAATCGTGAAGTGCTGTGCTGGATTGGCAAGCGCGATTGGTGTCAGCTCGGAGCCTGAAGCCAGGTCAAAGCGCAGGATGGCCTGGTTGCTGGTCAGCGCGTAAACAACATCATCGTGCTCACGGATTTCAAGAACAGCAGCGTTGGTTATTGCTGAACTAAATAAAGCGAAGACTCCTGTAGCCTTTGCCAACTGCTTAAGGAGGGCCATAAATACCACGTCCATGTCGGTTATTGAGTGACGTGATATTACCAAATGTTCAATAAATAGACGATGTCTCGTCGCGACAGGACACTTGCGTCATTAAGGTCAATCGCGACTGCTGGCGATCAGATCGGCCGGATCAAACATGCCGACGCCGCTCTCTATGCTTCCGGGCAGGGCCGATTTGAAAATATGGGGTTTGATCTTGCCAACGACGTGCATCTCACACGGCTTGCAGTCGAACTTCAGCGTCAGTACCTCATCACCGTGAACCAGCTGCATGTCTTTCACCTTAGTGATGACACCGGTGACGCCTTTGGCTTGTTTCGGGCAGAGGTTGAACGAGAAGCGGAGGCAGTGCTTGGTAATCATCACTGGCACGTCGCCGGTCTCTGCGTGGGCTTCAAAAGCTGGTTCGATTAACTCAACGCCAAAGCGCTTGTAGAAGGCACGGGCATTTTCGTTATAGACGTTATCCAGGAACGACAGCGCAGTGTCCGGGTACACCGGGGCAGGGTCGCTGACGGCTTTACGCGAGCCGCGTGGGTGCTGGGCAATGCGGGCAGCTGTTAAGGCTTCAATGGCATCACGACGTAAAGTTTTCAGCTGCGAGCCGGGAATAAACCAGGCATCGCCTTCGATATTGATGTTGTCGGCGTGGTATATGGTCGTGCCCAGCTTCGAGAAGGTGTCCTGCAGTTGCTGCATCGATTTCTCTGCGTTGGTGGCTGCTTCGAAAGGGCCTTCGAGCGTCACAGAAGCACTGATGCCTTCTTCGCTGGTAACCGTTGCGGTGAGTGCCGCTTGAGTACTTGCAATCTGCCAGTTCACCAGCACGCGACGCTCGGCCGAGGTCTTCAGCAGCGCCTGCTGCCAGTTATGGTCGAGGTTGCGATTGAGTGCGACAGGCGGGCGTACACGCGCCATCTCTTCTGGCATTTCATTCGGTGTTACCTTGTACTGCCAGTAGTGTGTGCCTTCGTCGTCAAATTCACATAACTGTTGTACGGTATTCACGCGGAAGCCCACTACTTCGCGTTTCACCAGAATATTCAGACCATCGCCGTTGGTTAGTTCTGTGTCGGTCTGGACGGTCAGGTCTTTCTTACCAATGCCGATCAGCTGGCCGACAGGCAGGCCGACGAATTTTGGCGAATCAAAGGCACCGATGTCGATTTTTCGATCCGAGACAAAATAATCGGTGCTGCCACGATGGAAGGTTTTATCGGGATTCGGCGCAAAAAAGTGCTGGGTATAACCACTGGAGGCTGGCGCCAGATCCGGGCGATCGGTCAGAATTTCATCCAGTAACTGACGATAATGCGCCGTAATGTTTTTTACATAGCTGACGTCTTTATAGCGTCCTTCGATTTTGAAGGAGCGTACACCTGCGTCGACCAGGGCGCGCAGGTTATCCGTCTGGTTATTGTCTTTCATCGACAGCAGGTGCTTGTCGTAGGCAACGACACGACCTGCGTCGTCTTTCAAGGTGTACGGCAGACGGCAGGCCTGTGAACAGTCGCCACGGTTGGCGCTGCGGCCCGTCTGCGCGTGCGAAATGTTGCACTGGCCCGAGAAAGCAACGCACAGTGCCCCGTGGATAAAGAATTCCACAGCGGCATCAACAGAATCACTGATCTCTTTGATCTGCTGCAGATTCAATTCACGGGCCAGAACGATCTGCGAGAAGCCCGCCTGGGATAAAAATTGCGCTTTCTCTAAACGGCGGATATCACACTGAGTCGAGGCATGCAGCTCAATCGGTGGAATATCCATCTCCATCACACCCATATCCTGAACAATCAAGGCATCCACGCCGGCGTCGTACAGCTGGTGGATCAGCTTGCGTGCAGGCTCGACTTCGTCATCATGCAGGATGGTGTTCATGGTCACGAACACCTTGGCGTGGAACAGGTGGGCAAAGCTCACCAGATCGGCAATGTCGCTCACCGAGTTCGCCGCGTTATGGCGTGCCCCAAAGCCCGGCCCCCCGATATACACCGCATCGGCACCGTGCAGGATGGCCTCTTTCGCGATGTTGACGTCGCGGGCAGGGCTTAACAGTTCGAGCTGGTGTTTCTGGAGCATCTGGATAACCGTGGCGTATGCCCCGGAAGGCACAAGGATGACTTTAGTGATTGTGCGCGAATTTTGCCCTGCACCAGCAGCGGGTGCAAGTTGAGGGCAATTTCTGACAGGTTGACAGTTTTGTGACAGCCCTGCCTGTCCGGTCGGACAGTTACCCCTGTTTCAGTCCCTTGGTAGCTTAACTGCTAAACCAACCCAAGGAGCGAAAACATGGAAAGTACTATGGCGGCCGACCTCTATCGTGAGCTGACACTGCGTAACACCACCTTTATCTCAGCGGAGCTGCAGCAGAAAATCGCGGGTTCAACCGTACTGGTTGCCGGTTGTGGGTCGACCGGCGGAAGCACCGTCGAACTTCTGGTCAGAACGGGTTTTACCCATCTGTTGTTAGCGGATAACGGCAGTTACGAGGTGAATAATGCGAACCGCCAGAAGATGACGCTGGCGGATGACGGCCGGATGAAGGTAGATGTCTTCCGCGAAATCTGTGCTGCCATTAATCCGTATGTCAGCGTTGAAACCTGGTCGTCTGGGATTACCGCCGAGAACGTTGAAGAGCTGGTAACACGCGCAGATATCATTATCGACGGTGTGGATGTCACCACTACGTCGGGCCTGAAAGCAAAATACGAATTGCATCGTTATGCCAAAGCTAACAACAAAGTGGTTGTCAGCGGCTATGACATGGCGGCGTGTCAGTACATCAATGTTCTGGATTATCGCAAGCCTGAGCAGTCTCTGCTGGATAACCGGATTACGGAAGACCAGATTGATCAGCTCCCGGCCCTCATCTGTTGTGCGCTGCTGGTGCCGGTGAAAGAAATTCCCTATGAAATGTATGCAGAACTTGAAGCCGTACTTCTTCAGGGGAAAGACTTTGTCTCTCAGCTGGGTGTCGCAGCGGATCTGTTCGGCCTGGTGGCGGTCTGGACTCTGGTGAAAGTTCTTGAAGGCCAGGCGCTTCAGAAAGAACTGAATATCAACGTCAGTGACCTGCTGGGGATTCAGCTGAACGATGAGCAGAAACTGGATTTACTGACGAAGCAGGCGTGGCTCACTGGTTATATCCAGGACGCCATGCAGGCCGCCGAGCAGGAAGCCTGACATGAGTTACTTTGAGTCTCTGGTGCAGCGCTATCAGCCTCCCAGGTTACCCCATCTGCTTGAACGTCAGCAGTATATTCAGCACGAGCGTCAGGGGGTGACCAGCCTGCTGATCAGCAGTGATGAGCTTTCTCAGCAGGATAATGAAGATCTGCTGAGGTTTGCATTTGTTCATTATGCTGCGGTGGGCTTTCTGAATGAATCACTGGCTGAGCAGCTTGCGCTTGAGTGCGAGCCTGTCGACTCGCTCACCGCAGAGGACATTCACTGCATTGTGCTGAATTCGATGACGGGCGAGCTGCTGGCGTACTGCACCATTAAAAAGCCGGTAAATTATCGCGGCCTGATGGGGGATCGTAGTCGTCCGCTTCTGGCAACGGAAAATGCCTGGGGGAGGGCGGCCTTCCGTAACATCCCCTGGCTGGAGTTTCTTCCGGTGCGTCAGGTCCGTGAAGTCGGGCGGGTTGTCCGCAATGGCTGGTTAAGAAAAAACGACCCGCTGGCGGTGCGCTCGGTCAGTGAAATGTTACTTGCGGCCTTTGAATATCTGCAGACTCCCGGCAGTGATGCCGTTGCCATTATTGGCGACGGTGAGAAAAACATTCAGATTCGCAATCTTCTGGCGCTGGGCGTGAATTATTGCTTCGCAGAAGTGGGTGAGCGTCTGCTGCCGCCAGATCACCTCTATTACCCCCGCTATTTCGCAGACGACCTCCTGCCGTTTGCTTTCCGTCTCAGTGATATGGACTGCAGTGCCCTCGCCTGGTTCAACCAGGCTCTGGAAATGGATAACGACACCTGGTTGATGTTGCGCACGGAGCGCATGGCTCAGGTGACAGAAAAACTCTCCCACTTAACCAAAGAGCTGATCACAGCCTGATATCAGATAAGGAGTTCACATGAATAAGGTACAGATGGAACTGAAGTCGTTTTATGAAAACTATGCCCGGGAACAGATCGCTCCCGAGGCGGTACATCGCGACAGTGCTGGTAGCTTCTGCTATGACACCTGGAAGAAGCTCGCGGATACCGGTTTTTTTCGTCTGCATATTCCTCAGGAATATGGTGGTCAGGGCCTGACCGAAATGGATTTTGCGGCCGCGCTTGAAGGCCTGGTTGAAGGGTGTGATGACTTTTCAATCATTGTTTCACTTATTGCGCATGTTGCACTGATGCAGGGAGCGCTGCTTAAGTTCGGTACCGAGGCGCAGCGTCTGAAGTATCTGCCGAAGCTGGGGTCGGGTGAGTATGTCGGCAGCTTTGCAATTACTGAGCAGCATTGTGGCTCTGATGTCGTGCGTATTTCTACCCTCGCCGAGCTGAACGGCGAAGACAGTTATCTGGTGAATGGTACTAAGTGGAACATAACCAATGCGCCTGTCGCTGACCTTCTTATTTTCTTTGCCCGTTCTCCGCATCTTCCAGAAAAGCAGAATATTACTGCGTATATCTGCGAAACCAATGGCGATTCGATTGTCCGTTCGGAGCCGTTTCCACTGATCGGTAACCGCTGCACCCCCACGGGCAGTATTTCGTTTAACGACCATGCGTTATCGGATGATCATGTGTTGGGCTCCGTCGGTGGTGGCGTTGGCGTGCTGCGTTATGCGTTTCTGTACGAGCGGATTCTCGCCGCGATCGCGGTGAATGCCTATGCCTTGCCGACCTACCAGAGTGCTTTGTCTTACAGCTTTGAACGGAAAGCATTCGAGCGTCCGATTGCTGAATACCAGTACATCCAGGAGCGCCTGGTAGGCATGCGTTCTCATTACGAAATTGCGCGCACGATGGGCTACAAGGCTCTGGATAAATTCTGCAAGGGCGAGAACGCCTCTATGGAAGCTTCTATCGCCAAAATGAACGCCGCTGAATGGACGTTCGATTGTGCCAAAAGTGCGATCCAGATCTTTGGTAATCACGGCTACAAACACGACACGCCGTATTGCCGCCGCATGCTGGATTCTCTTGGCGCAACCATCGCAGGAGGAACGGCAGAAATCCAGAAGAACGCGATCTGGAAAGAGATCCGTAATGAATTTATGGCTCTGCAGCCGTGCTGAAAAATACTGAACAGGATGAGATTATGAAAACTTTCGCTGAACGATACAGCAATGCGATGCAGCGTTTCTGGTGGGTATCTTTACTGGTACTTATCGGTATTACGGTGGCAGCACTTGGTCAGCTGCCCAATATGAAAACTAACGCAACGCCTTATTTTTTAGGGCCGGATCATGCCAGCCGTCAGGCTGATTTTTACGTGAAAGATCAGTTCACGACCAGCGGAGAGTCCCTGTTTATCTCTGTTGTGAGTAACAGCGAGACTATTTTTAACCGTCAGTCATTGCAGGAAATCTATGACCTGCACCATAACATTCTGGCAGTCACCCTGGCTGGCGACAGTGACAGAGCGATGCTCGATAGTCTGGGTGCAGATCAGCGTGCCAGTGTGATTATCGAGCAGATTGTCGACGGTGGTTTCTCTCCGGAAGACTACGATCGTGTGGTCGATCTGAAAAGCTACCTGAAAAGCACTGGTAACCTGAGTGTTACGCAGCAGAACTGGCTGAATGATTTTCTTATCCGTGTTCGTCCGGTGAAAAAAGTCCGCAGTATTGTCAGTGTTGAGAGTATTACCAGCGAAGACGATATGCTGGATATTCATCCGATGATGTTCTCCGTTCCTCGCACCGAGCAGGGCATTCAGGACCTCAGAGAAGAAGCACTCTCAAATCAGGTGCTGATGGGCGCACTGTTTGAGACCACGGCAAAAGCAACCAATATGCAGGTAGAGTTGCTGATTCCGGAAGACGATGCTCCAAATATGCAGCTCTTCTATCTGGCAACTCAGGCTCTGATCGGGCAGACCTCTGACGTAAATAGCTATCACCTGGGTGGCGCCCCGGTCACGGCGGGTCAGACGGCAGTATCCATGAAAGAAAACAGTGATCGCCTCTTCCCGGCGGTCATTCTGGTGGTGATGGCGGTGCTGCTGATTATGTTCCGTAATCCACGTGGTGTTCTGCTGCCTCTGACGATTGCTATCCTGAGCGTCATCTGGACGCTGGGAGTGATGACGGCCTTCGGTGTGAAA
>Ga0208830_1000403_pt1 | contig 22172 bp, 16 predicted proteins | sample DeeseametaMP2634_FD_184169 | JGI IMG/M metagenome (GOLD analysis project Ga0208830, IMG submission 184169) | Marine microbial communities from the Deep Atlantic Ocean - MP2634 (SPAdes) | ecosystem: Environmental > Aquatic > Marine > Oceanic | place: Northeast of Antigua and Barbuda, North... | reverse complement strand
CAATGCCGCAGGCCGTCTCGATGATATGTCTCTGGGGATTGAGTGTCTGCTGACCGATGACGAGCAGAAAGCATTAACCATTGCTACCGAGCTGGATGCGTTCAACCGGGAGCGTCGCCAGATCGAACAGGGGATGCAACAGGAAGCTCTGGCACTGCTGGATGACAGCGCCGTCGCGCCCCAGGAGCGTGCGGGAGTCTGTCTGTGGCAGGAAAACTGGCATCAGGGGGTGATTGGTATTCTGGCGTCGCGGATCAAAGAAAAGGTGTACCGGCCTGTGATTGCCTTTGCCAGTGCAGATAACGGTGAGCTGAAAGGCTCGGCGCGATCGGTACCTGGCCTGCACATCCGAGATGCACTGGATCTGCTTGACCGCCGGCACCCGGGACTCATTGTGAAGTTTGGTGGCCACGCAATGGCTGCGGGGCTGACTCTGCGCGCTGGTGTGTTTGATGAATTTGCGCAGGCATTTGATCAGGTATGCCGGACCCTGATGAGCGATGACGCCCTGGAAGAACGGATTGATACCGACGGTGAGTTGCGTCCGGCTGAGTTCTCACTGGAGCTGGCAGAGCAGTTGCGCTGGGGTGGCCCCTGGGGGCAGGGGTTTCCGGAGCCCGTCTTTGAAGGCTGGTTCCGACTGGTGCAGCAGAGGATTGTCGGCGAGCGACATTTAAAAATGGTGCTGCAACCGCGACACTCTGACCTGGCAATGGATGCAATCTGGTTCAACATTGATACGACTGCCTGGCCCGACTACCAGCGAGAGGAAGTCCACTGTGTTTTCCAGCTCGACGTTAATGAGTTTCGCGGCGCCCGGACCGTTCAGTTATTGATCAGACATCTTGAATAGTGACTGTGTAAAAAAAGGGAACTCAGATGAAATGGACGCCACTGATCTGTGCGTGCGTCGCCTGTTGTGCAAACGCAGAAATTTATCAATGGAAGGATGAGAAAGGGCAGACACACTTTTCCGACGTGCGGCCTGCAGCTCAGGCAAAAGTCGTCAATCCAGTGATTCACTCCGTCTACGAGTCGCCTGCCAGCGCCGGCTATACCCGTTCAGGGTCGTACAATCCTGAGTATCAGCAGAAGCTTGAAAACCGTCGTCAGGAAGAACTGAAGCGTCAGCAGACCGCGCGTCTGGACGAGAAACGTGCCCGTAAGTGTGAAGAGGCCCGGGCGGATTCACGGCGCAGCTATACCCGCACTGCGTCTGCAGACATGAACCGTCTGCGCCAGATACGCGCCGAGAAAGACGAGATTAACCGGCGCATCAAAGAGAACTGCTACTAGCCGGGATAAAAAAATCCCCGGACTTGCCGGGGATAAACTGCAGAGTGGAGCTGTTTACTCTGCAGGTCCCTCTATGATCTTGGGTTTCGCGGCAAACAACGCGTAAATCGTTGGTACCAGGAAGAGTGTCAGCAAGGTTCCCAGCGTCATACCACCGACGATGGTCCAGCCAATCTGACTGCGGCTCTCGGCGCCGGCACCTGTTGCCAGGGCAAGCGGAACGGCACCCAGAACCATCGCAGCGGTGGTCATCAGGATCGGACGCAGACGCAGGCTGGCAGCTTCCAGAGCGGCATCGAAGCGCGATTTACCTGAAAGCTGTAACTGATTTGCGAATTCCACAATCAGAATCCCGTGCTTGGTGATCAGGCCGACCAGTGTAATCAGACCAATCTGGCTGTATACGTTGAGAGAGCCTCCTGTCAGCTTCAGTGCCGCCAGAGCCCCGAGCATGGCTGTCGGTACCGAAAGCATGATCAGCAGAGGGTTGCGGAAGCTCTCAAACTGCGCAGAAAGAACCAGGTAGATGAACATCAGTGCCAGACCGAAGGCGAACATCAGACTGCTGCCTGCCTGCACGAATTCACGCATCTGACCACCGTAGTCCACCTGGAAACCGCTCTGATCTTTTGTCAGTTCGGCAAAAGCGTCGTTCAGGTAGGCAATCGCGTCGGCCTGGCTGTAGCCTGGCGTCAGACCGGTTTTAATGGTGGCTGAACGCAGTTTGTTGAAGTGGTTCAGCTCTTTCGCCGAGATGGTTTCTTCAACATCGACCAGATTGGCCAGCTGCACCATGTCACCATTGCTGCTGCGGGTATAAACATTGATCAGATCCGTTGGATTAGAACGGTCTGTGTCGGCGACCTGCACCACCACATTGTATTGTTCACCGTCTTTTTTGAAGCGGGTGACATCGCGGCCTGCCATCATCGTCTCGAGGGTACGGCCGATCACAGAGACGTCGACCCCCATCGCGGCAGCTTTGTCCCGGTTCACAGTGACCAGCAGTTCCGGCTTGTTCATCTTCAGATCAACGTCGGGCTGGCTGAACATGGGGTTTGTCCAGATTTTGCCCATCATCGCGCCGACGACCTGCTGCAGTTCCTCGTAGGAGCCAGAGGTCTGAATGACAAATTCAACGGGGCGTGACAGTGGGCTCTGACCAAGTGACGGACGCGCCATAGGGAAGGCCATCACCCCCGGAATACCGCCGAACATCGGGCCCATGAGAGAGCCGATAATCTCGCCCTGACTGCGCTCGCGCTCGTCCCAGTCTTTCAGACCGACGAACGAAATGGCGTTGGTTTCACTCGGGAAGCCAATGATCATGAAGTAACGGTCGGCTTCTTCAATATTGCTGTAGAGGCCTTCCATCTGACGGGCATACTTGTCGATAAACTGCGGCGACGAGCCTTCCGGTGCAATGGCAAAGCCAATCACCGTGCCTGTGTCTTCAGTCGGGGCGAGCTCCTGTGGCAGAGTGGTATAAACGAACGCCGTCGCACCAATAACCACCAGTCCTGCGCCCAGAACTATGACCCAGCCGCGCATGACTGCGCCCAGTACTTTTTCATAGCCATGAGTCAGGCCGTTCAGCACACGCTCACCAAACTGATAGAAACGTCCACCTTCACTGTGCTTCAGCATCCGTGAACTCATCATAGGCGAGAGCGTCAGGGCGACAAACCCGGACACAACCACCGCTCCGGCAAGTGTCAGTGCGAATTCAGAGAAGAGCTTACCGGTGCGTCCTTCGGTGAAGGCAATCGGAGCGAATACCGCGGCGAGGGTCATCGTCATAGCAACGACCGCGAAGCCGATTTCTTTCATACCGACAAAGGCGGCTTCAATGGGTTGCATACCTTCTTCGATATGACGGTAGATGTTTTCCAGGACAACAATGGCATCGTCCACCACCAGACCAATGGCCAGTACCAGTGCCAGCAGAGTCAGCGTGTTCACGCTGAAGCCGAACAGCGACATGATAGCGAAAGCGCCGATCAGAGAGACTGGAATGGTCACCAGTGGAATCAGAGTTGCACGAAGGTTTCTGAGGAACAGGAAGATCACCAGAATCACCAGTACTACGGCTTCGATAATGGTGGTGTAGACCGAGTCAATCGACTTCTGAATGAAGATAGATGAATCATAGGCCACGTTGACCTGTACACCCGCAGGCAGCTTGTCTTCCAGCTCAGCCATACGCTCACGGATGCCAGCAGATACGTCCAGTGGATTGGCCGTACTTTGTTTGACTACCCCCAGAGCGACGGCTGTTTTGCCTTTAAAACGGGAAATAATACGATCGTCTTCCGGGCCAATTTCGACACTGGCGACATCCCCCAGGCGCACCAGATAGCCCGCTTCATCCCGCAGAATGATATTTTCAAACTGCTCTGGCGTATTCAGATCCGTCTGAGTCAGTACGGTCAGCTCGCGGTCTTTACTTTCAATGCGACCTGCCGGAATCTCGACGTTCTGACTACGCAGCGCAGCTTCTACTTCCTGCGGCGTGACCGAGAAAGCGGCCATGCGCGTGCGGTCGAGCCAGATACGCATTGCAAAGCGACGCTCACCAACGACGCGGACACTGGCAACCCCATTCACGGTCTGCAGCGGGTCTTTTACCTGACGCTCGGCGATATCAGTAATTTCAAGTTCGCTGTGTCGGTCGCTGGAAAACGCCAACCAGATAATTGGCTGAGCGTCAGCTTCAACTTTAGCGACAACAGGCTCTTCGATATCGTCAGGCAGCTGGCCGCGAACACGGCCGACGCGGTCGCGTACGTCTGATGCAGCAGCATCGGCATCGCGATCCAGCTTAAAGGTCAGAGTAATCTGAGATTTCTCTGAACGGCTGATCGAGGTCATATAGTCAATGCCTTCGATGCCCGACAGGGAGTCTTCCAGAATCTGAGTAACCTGAGTTTCGATAATACTGGCGTTGGCACCGGCATAGGCGGTTTCAACGCTGACGACCGGGACATCGATGTTCGGGTATTCCCGTACCGGGAGCGTCTGGTAGGCAATGATACCTACCAGAATCAGCAACAGGTTCATTACTGTTGCCAGTACCGGGCGACGGATACTGAGCTCAGCAATCTTCATTCGTTGTCACCTCCAGCTACTGGCTGTGATCCGTCGGTGAATATCGGAGTGACGGGAGAGCCTGGCTGCAGCTTCAGCTGGCCGGCTGTAACGACGACGTCACCTTCTGCTAAGGGGCCGGATAAGGCGACGCGGGTGTCTTTACGCTGCTGGATCTTTACCGGGACCATATCGATTGTGTTGTCTTTTACGCGATAGACGAAGTACTGGTTGCCCTGTGGGATCAGCGCTTCTTCCGGGACGGTAAGTGCTTCCTGGCTGGACGTGGTCAGGCGGATTTCTGCGAACAGACCCGGGCGAAGGCGGCCTTCCTGATTGTCGATTTCGCCGCGTACCTGAATACTGCGGCCTCTTTCATTAATCAGGGGACTGATCGCGGTGATTTTTCCGGCGAAGGTCTCTCCGGGAAACGCAGCCAGGCGGACTTCCAGAGGCTGACCGACGGACACCCGGCTGAGGTGAATCTCAGGGACGGCGAAGTCTACTTTCATACGGCTGATATCGACCAGCTCGAGCAATTCTGTACCGGCGTTGATGTAATCTCCCGGGCTGAACATACGCAGTCCGGTAATGCCATCGAAAGGCGCTGTGATACGGGTTTTTGCCAGATTCAGGCGCGCCAGATCAAGCTGCGCTTCATTGATCTCAATGGCCGCAAGACTGGTATCCCGGTCAGTTTCAGAACCGACACCGTTCTGAAAGAGTTTCTGAATACGGCGGTTTTCTGCACCGCTCTGACGGACTCTGGCCTCGGCTTCCTTCACCTGAGCACGGTACTGATCATCATCGAGCTGAATCAGAACAGCGCCTTTCTTCACTTTGCTGCCTTCTTCAAAGGCGATGGACTCGACAATCGCAGTCAGTTCCGGCCGCAGCGTGACGGTTTCATTACCGCGCAGCGTGCCGACGGCATGAATATCATTGGTGACGGTTTCCTTGCGTGCTTTCACCACTTCGGCTGGGAGCCCCTGTGGCGCGCCTTCGGCCAGAGTAGAAATGGATGAAAACATCAGCACCGCTGCGATGAGGGTGCCTGAAGTGTTGCGGATACGCATGGCTTTGTCCCGGTCAGAAAATTGTAGTGACAGTTATAAGCGCATGGGATGTCTCTAACCAGCCCCGGAGAGGGAAATGATTGTTCCCTGCTGTGGAACAATTTCACCTCCTTCAATTTGATTATCTTATGACAACCCCTTGAAAAGGCGGTTGGCCCGAATGAAGTGAATCATTTCGGGAGAAAGGCCGCAGACGGTGCAGAACCGGCTAATCTGAAAGTAATCCCGGATTATTTTCAGAATATGAAGAAAAGCTTAATACTGATCGCACTTGTAATGATTGTCGGCCTTGGTGCGCTCTTTCTGATACCCGACCCCTCGGTGCGAGTGCTGCTTCTCAGTAGCTCGGCTCCGGGCGTTGCTGAGCGGGACCTCAGAATGACAGAGGCGGTCACCCGCTATCTGGCGCTGCGTGGACAGGAACGGGATATCCATTTTGATATCGTTGAGGTGGATGTCGCGCAGTCTCCGGATGCACTGGCTACAGCACTGGACGAGGTGATGGCCGCAGGTGAACCGGCACTGACGATCGGATGCGGAGATTCTGCCTGCGTCCGGCAGGTGATTCCTGAGTTAGACCGTCTTGGCCTGCTGCTGATGTACCCCGGCTCGTCAGAAGGGCTCATCCGCTCACGCCGGGTGATGCATCTCGGTCTGGTAGCCAACCAGTTTCTTTTCCCTGCGGTCAGTTGGATCCGCCAGAACCTCGGTGAAGATATTCTCTATCTTGGCAGTGAGTCGGCAAGGTCGCGCATGATGGAGCGACTGATCAGTCGTCAGTTGTTGTCATCGTCAGGCGGCGAACTGGTGTCTTCCGAGTATCTGACCAATATCGAGCTGCTGCCCTCAGTCGTTGACCGCATCAACGTGTATCGCCCGGATGTCGTATTGTTTGACGCCTGTGAATGGTTACCCCGGCCAGAGCTCAAAACCGCACTGGAAGGACTAAAAACCAAAGTCTTTTCACTCTGTGCTGATGAGCATCTCAGTGGTCGTGACATTTACTACGTGAGTCATTATTTCGACCATGATCACAATCAGGAAAATCTGCAGTTGCAGGCGGAACTCCAGGTGCCACTGAATGCACTGATTGTGCAGGCGACAACCGCAGTCGATCTCTACCTGCGTGCCCGGCGCGCGGGCTACACCCGCAGTAATCATGAATTGAGTACTTATATCAGTGGCCGTAATGCGCTCACTGCCGCCGGTAGCATGGCGGTTGACTTCGATTTTCAGGGAGTCTGGCACAGTGTCTTTATCGTCCGGACGCTCGGCGAACGAGAGCATCTGTTATGGATGTCAGACTCCCTTATCCGCCCGGTGATGTTTCCCGGGCTGGAGGCGCCATCAGACTGGCAGCACCACCTCACGATCTACTGGAGGAATAACGGTGGGCGCTGGCGTCAGGGATCGGTGGGAGGTAAGCGCTGGTTATGACATTCAGACTGAAGTTGCCGGATTATCAGTTCCGCTCGATGAAGGGGCGGTTGCTTAGCTGGATGACATTAATTGCCCTCATTCCTGTACTGCTTCTGGTGGTCATTGGGCTCAGTTACGCTGAGCGGCAGCTGGCAGAAGAAGTGAAAACTGAAATCGGTGATCTGAGCACCCGCTTACAGTACGAACTGGATCTGCTGGTCACGCGGCAGATCGAAGAAGCGCGCGTGTTTTCCCGCTCTCCTTACCTGCAGAAAGCTCTGGCGGATTTCAGCCGTATCTACCGACCTGATGACCTGTACAGCATGAGCTACCAGGACCTTCAGGATACCTACTGGACGTATCTGTCGTTTTTTGCGGAAAAACACGAGCTGAAAGACCTTCTGCTGGTAACCACCGCAGGGGATGTGGTTTTTTCTGCCGCGCAGAGCGATCTGTATGGACGGAATCTGATTCATGTGGATTACAGCGGAACCGCGATCCGCCAGGTCTTTGAACAGGCACTCTGGCAGATGGACAGTGTCGCATCGGTCGGAAGTGGGTTCGATCAGAAACAATACGCCTTTGTTGCAGCTCCGGTTCAGGATACGCGTCTGAGCGGAGTGCTGGTGATGATTCCGGATACCGCGGGCCTGGCTCACTTTCTTGATGAGTCCAGTAATGAGTCTGCTCAGTACCTGTCGGTTTACCGTCAGGAAAATAATGCCGTCTGGGCAGAAGTGCTCGGATCTGACCGTATCGAGCGGAGCTCTGTGGTGGGCAAAATCTTGTCTGCGGCGTATCTCGGTCGGGATTTTTCCGGAGAGATGAAGGGCTGGGGAGATCGCTGGCTGGTCAGTGTGCGGGCCATTCCGGCGCTTGATGGTGTGGTTGTTGTGCGGCGTGAACGTGATGTCGCGCTCAGTGCCATCATTGAACTGCGTTACACGGCCTGGGGGGTGACTCTGCTGATTCTGATTCTCAGCGCCATCATTGCCCGTCATGTCGCCCTCACTATTTCAGCCCCTGTTTACGAGCTTTCGCGCAGCATTGAGCAGATTGCTCAGGGCAAGCGCAAGGTGAAAGCGGATGTAAATCGTGAAGATGAAATTGGCACTCTGGCCCGTCAGTTTAATCTGATGGCTGAGTCATTGCGTACCACTCAGGCACAGTTGCTCCAGACGGAAAAAATGGCGTCGATCGGACATCTCGCCGCTGGCGTTGCTCATGAGATCAATAATCCGATGAGTGTGGTCACAGCGAACATGAATACCATGCAGGATTACTCGGGCGTCTACGTCACACTGGTGGATATGTACGATCGTTATATCCGTGCTTCCATGACGGATCCTGTCGCGGCCCTGAACATCAATAAAGAGCTGCAGAGCTTTCAGGAAAAAGAAGATATTCAGTTCGTTCACCAGGACATGAAAGCATTACTTGAGGATTCATTACTTGGGTTGTCCCGGGTAAAGAATATCGTCAGTAGCCTGAAGGTCTTTTCTGAACTGGATCAGTCTGACGATGAAGAAGTCAGTCTGCGGTCGGAGCTCGAGCATGTGATGAGTGAGCTTGCGACACCAAACAAAGATAAGGTGGAAGTACAGTTTCAGATTGAACTTGACCGGCCGGTCAGGTTCAAACCTGAGCAGATGCGCAGAGTGTTTAAAGCAGTGATCGACAATGCTCTGCGCGCCTGCACAGACAAGGGCAGCCTCAGAATCCGGGCGTATCGTAAAGGGAAGGGGCTCTACATCGAGTTTCACGATACCGGTTGCGGGATGGACGATGCCCAGGTGAACAAGGTGTTTGATCCTTTCTATACCACGCGTCCGGTAGGAGAGGGCATTGGCCTTGGCTTGTCTATTGCTCATGCCATCGTGGAGGCGCATGGAGGTACGATGCGTCTGATCAGTCGTCAGGGACGGGGAACAAAAGTACAGGTGCATTTACCCGGTCGCTGATGCCGGTGGATTTATACCGCGCTGCCTTTTATAGTGGGCCGGTTAATTTCACTCAGGACTGCGTGATGCTGACTTTGTTTGCCAGACTGCTGAATGCTCTGAATTCCGACTCCGCTCCGGGGCAGGTCGCCTTTGCTTTTTCTCTGTCTCTGTTCGTGGGGCTCATGCCGTTTCTGTCGGTCTTTAATCTTCTGATACTGCTGCTGGTGCTGATTCTGAGAGTCAATCTGAGCGCCTTTATTTTCGGTGTGATGCTTTTTTCGCTGATTGGTTACCTGATTGATCCGGTCAGCGCGTCTCTGGGTGAGGCTGTTCTGCTGGCGCCGGGCCTTCAGGAGACCTGGACCAGTCTCTATCAGAATGAATGGATGCGGGTCCTGGCATTTAACAATACCGTCACTATGGGCGGTTTTCTTATCGCACTGGTGTCTCTTTTGCCGGTGACTTATCTCAGCCGTGTCCTGATTATTCAGTACCGCCACCGGGTACTTGCCTATATCAATCGCCTGAAAGTCGTGCAGGTACTTAAGGCCAGTAAAGTTTATGCCCTCTATCGTACATTTGCGGAGTAACAGATGACTAAATGGATACGGTGGTCGGGACTGCTCGGCTTTATCGCTGTGGTGACACTGATTGCGCTGCTTATTATTCTGGCGCTTCCCTGGGTGTTTAAAGCGAGTATTGAATACGTTGGCTCGAAAGTCGCGGGTGCTCAGGTCAATGTTGATGATGTGGATGTTTCTCTTGTTCCTCTGGGCGTGACGATTACCCGGCTTCAGGTAACGGATGCGCGTCAGCCAATGCAGAATTTACTCGAATTTCAGCAGGCGCATGCAGACCTGGAATTTGCTCCGCTACTGACCGGGAAGGCGATCAGTAACGAGCTTTCTGTTACCGGGCTGGAGTTTCATACCCCCCGCAGCGTCAGCGGTGAAATTATAAAACCGGTGATCAGCGACGACGAAGAGAGCGAGACATCGTTCAAACAGAAAGTCGGTGATGCGCTGCCCGATGCGGATGACATACTCGCACGGGAAACGCTGCGTACTCCCGCTGCAAAAGCGGCGCTTGAGGCAGGCTGGGAAAAAGGGCAGGCAGACGTTGATGCTGCCCTCGCGGGTGTTCCGGATTCGCAGAGTCTGAAAAAATATGAAGATGACATTGCGGCCATCACCTCTGGCCGGCTCGAATCAGTTGAAGATTTCCGCGAGCGCAAAGCCAGACTGGATGCCCTGAAAAAGCAATTCTCGTCCGACCGCAAAGCTGTGACGGCTGCCAGAGACACAATACAGGCAACCCGGCGCGACCTTCAGGCGAAACTGGAGGCCCTGCGCGCAGCGCCCGGAGAAGACATTGCCTACCTGAGCGATAAGTATCAGTTGAGTGGTGCTGGGGTATCCAATCTTACCGGTCTGCTTCTTGGAGACGATGCCCGCAAGTGGTCAGCCGAAGCCCTGTACTGGTATGAGCGGGTTCGTCCGTATCTCGAATCAGATGAGGACGAACTGGAGGCCGAAGATGAAAAGGCCCCGCGCCTGGCCGGGCGTTATGTGAACTTTCCGACGCCGGATCCGTGGCCATCTTTTCTTATCCGCAATGCGCGTCTGACGGGGCCATTTGATGGCGGCCAACTGATTATCAGCGCGGTGGATATTACCAATGAACAGCAGGTAACCCGACGACCAACTGTGCTCACTGCGACGGGGAGCAAGTTACAACGGATCGGTGATCTTGATGCTGTGCTGACGCTTGATCACACCGGAGAGAAAGGGATCGATACTTTAACGGTGAAAATCTCTGACTGGGCGATGGCGCCACTCAAACTGGGTGTGGCCGGAGCTGAGCTGGCTTCTTCCCGCGTTGCGATTGACAGCAAGGCAGTGGTGACTGGTGGACAATTGCAGGCGTCGGCCAGATCGGTGGTTCGCGATGCCCGTTTTACCGGCAGTGGTCAGACGTTGTTTGCCAAAGAGCTTAATCAGGCATTGGCCGGTATCACTGGCTTTACGGTGAATGCAGGTGCCGAAGGCAAACTGACTGCGCCGGAAGTCTCACTGGGTTCCGATCTGGATCGGCAGATCAACAGCGCATTGAATAAACGACTGAAGGCGAAGCAGGACGAGCTGGAAGCGAGACTGCGTAAGAAGCTGAATGAAGCCGTTACTGACAATGCCGGGCAATACGCTTCCCAGTTGCAGGAGCTGACCAACATGGAAGGCTCTCTGAACCAGCGTCTGGAGCGTTTACAGTCGATGGCGTCGACCGAGCTTGAAGACTTTAAAGCGCAGCAGGAGCGGGAAGCTCAGGAGAAGCTGGATCGCGAAAAAGCGGAGGCAGAAGCCAAAGCGAAGGCAGAGGCGGACGCCAGAAAAGACGAACTGAAAAAGAAAACTACTGATAAGTTGAAAAGTTTATTCTGATGCAGACAAGAAAACTGACACACGAAGAATTTAATGCCACCCGAAATACTCCAACCCGGGTTGAAGACAGTACTCCCCCTGAAGGCTTCTGGGAGTATGTTGCTGCGATACCTGCAGAGGATTTCGGAATATTTGATTGCCGGGCGGGTAACGTAACCCATGTGTACAGAATGGGTGAAGACTATGAGCACGTGCTCGTTAACAGTCAGTATCAGGGCGTGGCTATGGTGATAGTGACTGACCTTAAAAACGCCACTGTGTATGGGCACTACCTGTTGGATCTTAATCCTCCGGGAACCCGGCCTCCGGAAGAGCTGCAGTAAAAAAAAAAGCCCCGCGATGCGGGGCTTTTTCTTTGCTGGTGGATCAGTCGTTTTCTGCTGGGGTCACTGGCAGGTTAACCTCAGTAAAACGCGGCTGTTCAGCCCGGGAAACGTCAGACAGTGGGGTCATATCTTCACTCTGACCACCTTTTTCAAACAGTAACCAGCTCTTTCCGCTTCCGTTGATCAGAGTGTCATACAGGTGCTGAATCTCAGTTCTCTGCAGTTTTTCAACTTCAGCAGCGATCGCTTTGCGGCTGTCAAACGTGAAACGTTCGGAATTAATCTCGCCCCAGAAATAGGCCGCTTTATCCCCCATATTTTTCGGTTTTTCCAGCAACAGGGTAATCAGTCCCTGACGGAAGAGAGCAAACTCCTCTTCGCTGATGCTTGAAATATCCGCCGCATAGTTTCTGAAGAAAATCCGCGTGTGATTCATCATTTCATCAGGACTCGCGTTAGGCGACTGCACAATAAACAGAAGTCCAGGCACAGATTTCTGAGGGAATGCTGTAGCAAAAACAATGTACCCCAGTTGTTGTTCGGTGCGCATGTACTGGTAATAGGGTGATGAAATCATCTGCGCAAGCAACCCGAACTCTGCCCTTGTTTTATCGGAAGTATCTGAACCCTGCATATACAGTGTCATTGCTTTATCCGGGTGATCCTGTTGCACGGTTTGCTGATAGGTACCGGCAGGTACTTTGACGACTTCTGGCATCGCGGTGAACGCCGCCGTCGCAGGATATTCACTGTCCACGATGGCTGCCAGAGCCCGGGCGTCTGCGGCGCTCATGGCTCCGTGCACGTACATGACGACCGACAGGTTGTCTGCAAAGCTACCGGCAAATGCTGTGACGTCATTCAACTGAATATTGTCCAGCAGAGGCAGCAGATCGGTATCGCTGAAAGACGGATCAATGATCCAGTTCTTCAGCTCGGCAACCGTGCGCTGGAAAGGCTTGGCTTTGAGATTGTTTTCCAGAGAGCGCTGCAGGCTGGCCTTGTAGCGGGCGAACTCTGCTTCCGTGATCTCGGTCGATTTCATGGCCGCGAGTACGCGTCCCAGCAGTTCGGGCAACTTATCCTGATATCCGCCTACGGCGATTTCCAGGCCGCGGTCGGTGGCCACCAGTCGGTAAGACAGGCCTGCCAGAGTCGCTGGGTAACTGTACGTATTCAGTGCTTCATTTACCGCACGGGTGTAGAGGTTAGCGAGTAACCGTTGACGTCCGTTATTCTGAACTTCGGGGATCTGCAGACGCACCAGCGCCTGTGATTTTGGCATCTGGAAGTCGTGTTCGGGGTAGTACCAGACCTGACGCTCAGTGGTCGAAATCAGGATCTCCGGGGTGTCGGTCGCAGGATCCGGCGACATGGAAAAATCTTCAGGAATAAACGGGTTGGCGGCAGGCAGGTGCAGGGTGTCGAGACCTTCAACCTCGCGCTCGTTGTTGTAGTCTGAAGGGCGGATGCGGATATTCGTGTCGTACCAGGGATCGGTTGTGTCGGTGACGACACCGGGAGCGACCAGTGTCCGCAGCATGTTCTCCGGTGACAGACCTGCCAGATAACGCTGCATCAGCTCGTTTGACGGAAGCTCTGCGCGATAATTTCCATAAATAATGTCCTGCTCAGGAAACAGCAACATGTTGCTGCTCAGCCGGATGACATAGTCTGAAAGCTGACCGTGTTCCTGATAGCGGAACATCATTTCGTTCAGCAGTTTCTGTTCTTCTTTCAGGTATTCAGGCAGGGGCTGTTCTTTCAGCAGTTCAATATAGCGCATCAGGATGCGGGTAATGTCGTCAACATGAACCAGACCTTCACGGGTCAGGCCAATTGTCACCGCCAGCGTAGAGGCGTGTTCGGTACTCAATGAGCGACCGGCACTCAGACTTTCTGCCCAGCCCTTCTGTTTCAGCAGTGCAAGTATGCTGCCTTCGCCCTCGTGCCCGATCAGGTTCGAAAGCAGCGACACCGGCTTATACGCATACTGAGATTCGACTTCAGGCAGCGGGAACGTAAACTGCAGGCGACGGATTTCTTTGACCGGCTCTATATTCATATCAAGCGGCAGTTGCTCTGGTACAAAGACAGGGACATCCGGCCGGGAAAAGCTGACGTCGCGCTGAGGAACCGTAGAAAAATGTCCCCGGGCCCAGTTTGCTAGCTGGTCCAGCTCGTAATTACCGGCAATGACCAGGGTCATGCGATCAGACGAGTAGTGGGTTTCGTAGAAGTGAATCAGCTCATCACGGATCTTACTGTCCGGGCGATCAGACAGAGTGTCGAGGTTACCCGTCGCGAATTCAGAAAACCCGAACTCCGGATTCATTGCCATTTTCTGCGCAGAAAAAATCCGGCGTCCATCCTCTTTCAGGTTGGAGGAGTATTCGGCGTGGACGGCATTCTTTTCCCGATCGACATATTCGGCATTAAACGCCGGCGAGATAAAGAAGGGAGCAAAGCGGTCAAGCGCACCCGGAAGCTGCTCATTGTCGATATCAAAGAAATAAGTGGTCTGAGCATAAGAGGTAAAGGCGTTATGGCTCCCGCCGTTCTGCTTTATAAACTGCTGATATTCGTCTGGCTCCGGAAACGGTTCTGTGCCAAGGAACAGCATGTGCTCCAGAAAATGTGCCAGCCCCTGACGTCCGGCCGGATCATCCATACTACCGACATTAACACTCATGGCCGCGCTGGCTTTGTCTGAGTCAGGGGTATTCACCAGCAGCACTTTGAGACCATTTTCCAGCTGCATATAACGGTAGCTGTATGGGTCGGCGGGGCTGGTGATAATTTCGGGTTCTTCAGAAAGCTTCAGCATAGAGAAACCAATAGCAGCCAATACAATAAACAGGAAAATCCAGTAGCGTGGAGACAGCATGCAAGCTCCTAGTGTGCAGTACCGTTATTATTAATTATGTCCTGAGCGTCTTTCAGGGCATGTTGTGCAGGGTCCAGCTCTGCAATCAGTTTGAGACGGTGACGGGCGTCTTCCAGTTCCGTAATAACCAGAGAAAACTGTGACTGGAACGCAGTGTCTATTGCGTTGTACAACGCTTTGATCTGGTCTTCGGAGGTGGCATTGCCTCCCTCGCGCAGCGTTTTCAGGCAGGCGAGGGCGATCTGATGGTAGGCTTGGTCTTTATTCACAGGGGGCTCCTTTTTCCCCCATCATACACGACCGGTGCGACTTCATCCCAGTGTCGCACTGGGGCTGTACCACTGCAGCTGACGGAAGCCGATTTCCGGCGACATCACATTACCACTGATCCAGTCGATTCTGGCCTTATGAGACACGGCGAGCAGTTCGGAACGGTTGATGTCCCGTGCGTAGATCAACATACCATGTTCATGCAGTTTCTGCAGTAGTCGTCCGCCCTGTACGGCGTTGCGGGGGTCCTGCAGGCGCGCCAGGAATTCCGGAGCGAGAGTGATGCCGTCTATTGGCAGACTCAGAATCTGCCGGGCATTCAGGAAGCTTCTGCCGAAGTGGCTGATCAGGCGTTTTATACCATGATGGACGAGATCTCCCTGCCACATAATGTCGTCTTTCTGATCGCTGAGCAGGCGGTCTTCATCGAGAATGACATAACACTCAATGTTCATGGATTCTCTGGCTTTGCTCAGCGCCGGCAGAAACTCGCGGGTGATTTCAGGGCCAGCGCCCGATGCATCTATCACCAGCTTGAGATCGGTCGCAAACAGCGGTTGCCAGCTGGTGATCAGGGCCGAAAACCAGTCGTGCCAGCGGGCTTCATCAAACTCGGATGGCGCCCGACACTCGAGCGCCAGCAAGCCTCCGTGCAGTCCGAAGACCGGGAGGGTGCGGAAATCGTCGGGTATCGAATCCGGCAGCTGTTGAATCCGGCCCAGCTGATTGCGCAACCAGCTCTCGTGATCCTCGTCGTCGGGGAGTTCTTCCAGCGTCGAGGTAACACGAAGGTCGTTAATCAGGTTGTTTTCAGCCGGCCACTGGCGCAGTTGTTCGATGGCTTCGATGCCGGTCGCGCTCATCAGGAAGCGGTTTGGTTCTGGCAGGTGATACAGCTCAGCGCCACCGGGGCAGAGGCCTTTCAGTGCCTGGTAAATGTCAGCAGATCGTGTGAGGTCAGCCACGTCAGCTTCTGTGAACTCCAGCGTCAGGGTGACTGGCTGAGGGCTCACCAGAGATTCTGCATCCGCATGCTCAGCGCGTGTTTCCCGCTTCTCACTTTCGCCGTTCACCAGATCGAATACACACAGGCGGTACCGCTTGCCTAACGGGCTGATGGCCATCCAGGACGGTATCTGGCTCTGATCCTGGCCGTGCAGGGTAAAGTGACCCAGCCAGGTCTGACCCGCCTCTACCTGCCTGGTCACTTCGGCTTCGAGGGTGACGGGCATGGCCGATAGGGTAGGAGAGAAGAGATTTAATCCGAGCGCTTCTGACTCTTCGATTCCCAGTGCTTTGCAGAGCCTGGGGTTGGCCAGCCGGATGATCCAGTTGTCATCAGTGAGCATAACGGCCTGATTGGCGGCTATGTTCTGTTGAAACTGCCAGGTACGGTTGAGTAGCTTCTGCTGGCGCAGGCCTTCTTCAATGTCCATGGTAAGCAGAGTATTGTCCCAGGGCTTGGCGACAAACCTGTGCACATCACCAGCATGCCAGGCAGAGCGGAGAGCCGCATAATCCACCTGCCCGGAGAGAAGAAGCCGGTAGGTATAAGGAGATAGACGACGGGCTTCCTGACAGAGCGATATGCCATCCCGTCGCGGCATTTTGTAGTCAGTGACCAGCACATGTATGTGCTCCCGCTGCAGAATCTCAAGTGCTTCTTCACCGTCATTTGCCTCGAATATCGTCCATGTTGTCGGGCGCAGCATACGCTTCAGTGCCTGAAGAATACCGGGTTCGTCGTCAGCCAGGAGTATGTTTATCTGCATGAGTATCCTCAGTGGTCAGCGGTGTCATCAGCCTTCAGGGGCCATCGCAGCGAGTTTTAATGAGTCCTGTAGGGTCTCTGTAAATTCCTCGGCATTTTTCCTTGCAATCGCTGAAGGCTATCTATACTGACTTCAGTGTAGTTACCAAATCGAGATATTGCTGTGAGGGAAAAACAAGCACTTACAACAGGTGAAGTCGCCAAGTACTGTGGGGTTAATTTCCGCACAGTGATCCGTTGGATTGAACGCGGACACCTGGACGCTTACAAACTGCCCGGCCGCGGTGATAACCGTATTCCGGTGGAGAGCTTTGTTGATTTTCTGAATAACAACAATATGCCCATCCCCGAAGAGTTGGATACCGGCGGCCATAAACTGGTGTTGCTTGCAGATGTTGATGAAATATCAACGGAGATCGCAGCCTGCGTCCGACGCGCAGGATGGGATCTGCTGGTTACTCAGGACCCCGTGTATTTCGGATACCTGATCAGCCAGAATCAGCCAGCGGCAATTGCAGTGACACAACCTGAGTATCAGGCTTCTGTCCGACGCATTCTGAAAGACTGTGATACCCGGGACATTCTCTGTGTCTCGATTACCACAGATCAGGAAGGTCGACAGGGACTGCACGAAGGCTGGGTTCATCTGCGCTGGCCTCAGGATCAGCAGCAGTTCATTCTGCAGCTGACGAGTAACATCGCCGCCTGATCATCCAGGCAAGCACCGGCGCCTGTCGGTGTTGCCTTCTTCGGGGTTGTCATGTCCTGGTACTGGCTGATACTGCTGATCGTTGTGTTCCTGGTGCTTCTGGGGTTGGTGTCAGCGATTGCCATTCAATTGCGGCAGGAGCTTGAGAGTCGTAACTCTGAGCACCTGAGACTGCGCACTCTCTGGAATCAGTTTCCGGGCATAGTCACGGAAATCCGTCCTGATGGCACTATCATTGGTATCGGTGAGAGTGCTGCTCCTTATCTGAATGGCAGGGTTCCTGAGGGGAACAATGTCTGTGATTACCTCGCCGGTGAAGCAAAGACGGCCTTTACCAGTGCGCTCGCCCGTGCGCTCGAAACACGCGAACCCCAGATGTATGAAGTGATCGCGCCCGACGGAAACGGAAATCCCTGCAGTTTTACTAATCGCCTCCTGCCTGTTCTGGCAGATCAAAGGGTGACTTCTCTGCTGATTCTCAGTCTGGACCGGACCGAAATGCACAAAGTCGAGGCCGAGCTGACGTTGCAGAAGACAGCGGCAGAAGGGGCGAGTGCAGCCAAAAGTCGTTTTCTTGCGAGCATGAGTCATGAGATCCGGAATCCACTGAACAGCGTCGCCGGCATGGTGACGCTGTTGGGGGCTACTTCGCTGGAGCCGCGCCAGCGTCAGTATCTGAACACCCTGCAGCAGGCCGCAGATCACCTGCTTGGAATTGTTAATGATGTCCTTGATCTGTCGCGGATCGAGGCAGGAAAACTGGAGTTGTCAGAAGAGGAATTCGATCTTCCTGACCTCGCTCAGCATGTCACCAGCATGATGCATCACCAGGCGAGTGAGAAGCGCCTGGCGATGCAGCTATTTATTGCTGATGACACCCCGGTTCAGGTCTGGGGTGATGCCCTGAGAGTACGCCAGATTCTGATGAACCTGCTCAGCAATGCGGTGAAATTTACCGAACAGGGACACGTTATTCTGAAAGTGTCCTGCAGTGAAACCGGCATTCGTTTTGCGGTTGAAGATACGGGGATGGGGATTGAGAGTGAGCTGGCCCGGAGCCTGTTTGAAGAATACGGGACAGTACACGGTAAGATTTCGCTCGATCAGGGCGGAACCGGTTTAGGGCTGAATATCTGTAAGCGGTTGACTGAGGCGATGGGTGGTTACATCGGTGTACTGAGTACGCCTGAGGTTGGCTCCTGCTTCTGGGTGGACCTGCCTCTGCGACGCGCCGGTGGCTTACTGTTCAGCGAATCCATGCCGCAGGAGTATCATCAGAATACGCTCTGGGTCGCCGACAGCTTCGCCGTCAACAGAACACTGGTGGTCGCCGTGGCCCGGCGACTTGGGATGTCTGTGCGCGGTTTTGACCGGCTCCGGGATCTGCTCAATGCGCTGGAAAATGACAAGCCGGATATTCTTGTTATGTCGCGGCGTTTCTTTCTTGCTCCTGATACTCAGTCGCACACCGGGCTGATCAGTGGGACTGCCATGAAAGTCGCCGTCAGTTGTGATGAGACCTTTTCGGAAGACTGGCGGGCGCCTGCGGATCTGGTGCATGAGAGCTGGTCCTGGCCTCTGGATCAGCGTGAACTGTCATTGATACTGACGCGCCTGCTTGAAGGCCCCTCCGGGGAGCAGACAGATCTGCCACAGATGGATACCCCTCAGTTAACCCTGAATGTGCTGGTGACTGAAGATGATCCTGTGAACCTCAAGATTGCGGAGCATTTTCTGCGCAATATCGGATGTGAGGTAATGACCGCCGTCAGTGGCGAGGAGGCCCTCGCCAGGCTCGCCGAAAACAACCTGCCAGATCTGATTATCATGGATCGCCATATGCCCGGCATCGATGGGCTGGAGACGACCAGAAGGATTCGTGCAGACAGCCGGTACGATGGGATTCCTGTCATTGCACTGTCTGCGGATGTGATGCCAGAGCAGCAGGCTGAGTTTATTGCAGCGGGTGCGGCAGGCGCGTTGTCAAAGCCTCTCAGACCAGAAGAACTCCGGGATCTGATTGCCCGACACGTGGAAGTTACAGAAGCGCGTTCCCGTAAGGTATAAAGCGGTTATCTGTCTCTGCTTTCAGGGCTTTCACGATGTCCTTCGCTGGCTTGCGGCCACTGTTTCTCAGGTAACGGAAAACCCAGATGGCTGGATTTTTGGCGCCGGCTTCGAAACCACTCAGCGTGACTTCAGCACGGACATAGAAAAAAGCGAGCTGGATCAGGGCTTCATCGTTCATTTTCCCGAACGCTTCCTGCCAGTCGTTCTCTGGAGTTTTGATGTATTGAGCGGCGCGCTGACGGGTAATTTCGTCAGAATGTTCCGGTGCAGCGCTGAGGTCAGCGAGCTGTAGCAGAAAATCGCTGTCTGGGGTGTTTACCGACGCTGTCTGTGATGGGTCCCACTCGCCTATCATTTTTCCCCCTGGAAGTAGTGTTCCTGCATGAATGATCGGCTATCTTAAGAAACATCCTCCTTGCTGCCAACAACTAAAGCAATGCCGGATCCGAACGACTTTCTGGATGAGTGACCATGTCAGATCAGTATCAAGACATACGACCCTATCGTGACAACGAGGTTGAACAGGTGTTAGAGCGCCTTGGCCGCTCACCTGAGCTACTGGCCGCTCTGGTGCGCTTCCGATACCCATTCACACCAGACTGGTTGATTGGAGGTATATCGGCATTCCTCGGCTGGCGCCTGCGTCGTCATCTGGTCAGTGTCCGCTCGGTACCGGAATTTCAGGAGTGGCTGCGCGAATGGATCGCCACACTGGTGCAGTCAACTACGGGACAGGTTCAGGTCACCGGACTGGATCAGCTGGGCTCGCCACGCCCCTATCTTATGCTGTCGAATCATCGCGATATTGCGATGGATCCGACCATGATTAATTACGCACTCATGACCCATGCCTGGCCAACCGCCGAAATTGCGATCGGCGATAATCTCCTGCAGAACCCGGTGTTATCGGACGTGATGCGCCTGAATAAAGCGTTTCTGGTAAAACGCTCAGCGGCGATGGGCAAGCGGGAAAAACTGACCGAAATGCAGCGCCTTTCAGCGTATATACGTGACACCCTGGCGCAGGGACACTCTGTCTGGCTGGCACAGCGCGAAGGGCGGGCGAAGGATAGTCGCGATCACACCGATAAAGCGGTACTGAAAATGCTGGCGTTGAGCGGGCGTGAAGATGGCATCGGCTTTACCGGATCACTGGAGCGTCTTGAGCCATTGCCCGTTGCCGTGCATTACGAGTGGGACCCCTGTGACGTGTTCAAGGCCCGGGAACTGGTCGCTCGTGAGCGGACCGGGCAGTATGAAAAAGAAGCGGGAGAAGATACCCGAAGCCTTCTTGCCGGGATGAAGGGATACAAAGGGCAGGTTCGTATCAGTTTCGGAAAACCACTGACTGTCGCTGACATGGAAACCCCCGAAATCATGGCCGCCGCTGTCGACCGGCAGATTCTGGCAATGACGCCTGTGTATTCCAATAGCTACGCGGCGCTCTGGATATTGCAGCAGAAGTTCTCAATGCTTACTGAACTGAGTACCAGACCCGGCACTCCCGATCAGAGTGATGTTGATGAGCTGATGAGGCGGTGTGAAGGAGAGGAGAGGGACATCGTAATCCGTCTGCTGAAGAATTACGCGGCCCCTCTGATACCGGTTACTGAGCGTTCAGCAACTCGGTAATACGCAGGTCAACTTTTTCGCGGATACTGACGTCCGGAAATTCTTCATGAATTTTCCGGAAGTAGGACAGTGCCTTCATCCGGTCCGATGACTTGTTATATGGGCTCATGTAAATCAGACCCAGCTGGTACAGAGCTTTCGCGCGGATCTCAGCACCCGATGCCTCGTTCTCGTAGACAATGAGGTAAACGGCTTCAGCTTCTTCTGTACGGTTTTCAGCGATGGCCCGCTCACTCATAGGATTCAGTTCATCGTCATAGGCAACGTTAGGGCGTTCAAGCAGAATTTGGCGGTTTACGTCGTTGAGTAACTCGGTGGCCGACACTTTGACGGCGCTCTGGTCCCGCTCGTTGAGAATTTCCAGGTGCTTCTGAATACGTCCTGAGAGCAGGGAGCGCGGATATTCTTTGCGGTGCAGCTGAAAATATTCACGGGCTTTTGCATCGTCACGATCGTCGTTAAAACGGTTCATGTAAATAAGGCCAATCTGATACAGAGCCAGCGATTTCATATTGTCGCTGTAGTCCGGTGCTTCATAGCCTTTGAGGTAGGTCGCAACCGCTTCTTCGGTCTGGCCGCGGCTGATGGCTCCGACGGAGTAGGTCAGCAGGTCTGGCTCATCCCGCAGTGCAGCAGCAGCCCGTACCCGGATATCTTCTTCGTATTTGGCTACTTTATAGGCCCCAGCTTCAGCAACCAGCAGAGGTGCTGGTGCGGCACAGGCCGTCAGCAGGCAGGCGGCGGTTAAGGCGCAAAGTCGGAGTAACATAATCTGAGATTTCCCTGTTCGGATTTTGACTACAGTCTAAAGACAGGGAGGGCACTTGGAAAGAGCACAAACCGGGACACCCCGGGTTTATGCCTCTGACATGACCCAGCGCAGGGTTATGTCAGAGTATTTCAGGGGTCAGAGCAGAATGGACGCGAGAATAGACGCCAGCACACCAATACTGGCTCCGGCGAAGGCAGCCCGGATGGCCGTACTGCGGATCAGAATCTGCAGTTCCAGTTTCTGATCGGTGATCAGGCTTTCGAGCGCGACCCGCTGAATATTATTGTTTGTGGTCAGGTCATCGGCGGTTTTGCGGCACACTTTTTCAGCCACTGCGACGGCGAGACGTTGGTTATGCGCCTGTGTTTTGCGGAACATCTGTTGTGGTTCCAGTTCTTTCCCGAACTCACTCCGCAATGCTTCTACCTGCTTCTGCAGCTGACGCTGAATCACTTCGAGCTGATGCTTCTGATGTT
>Ga0208830_1000402_pt1 | contig 22175 bp, 8 predicted proteins | sample DeeseametaMP2634_FD_184169 | JGI IMG/M metagenome (GOLD analysis project Ga0208830, IMG submission 184169) | Marine microbial communities from the Deep Atlantic Ocean - MP2634 (SPAdes) | ecosystem: Environmental > Aquatic > Marine > Oceanic | place: Northeast of Antigua and Barbuda, North... | reverse complement strand
GCTAAAGTTTATTCCTTAATATCTATAAAAAAGTTGGAGCGCGCGTCCGCTACCCAACCCCGGAAATACTCCATTCTTCTGTGATTAAGAGTAATTTCTTCTATTTCTATCCAATGTGTTTCAAGCGAGGGATATCCACCTGGTTTAACAGCTTCAACCCATAATAAATGATATCCGTAATCTGATTTAACAGGTCGACTACACTCATCTTTTTCTAGTAGACCTAAAACCTCTGCAATCACTGGAATTGGTGAGTTGGTAGGAGTTATCCACCCTAAATCGCCGCCTATTTTTTTTGTCGGTTCATCATCAGAGAATTTTATTACTAATCTTTTAAAAGAATCTAAACTTTTTGAACTATCTCGCAGTGTCATCGCATAGTTGTAGGCGCGCGTTTCATCTTCTTCTGTTATCTCTGGTGATATCAAAATATGTCTGACTTTTATTTTTTCACCAGATTTTTCTGTTGTTTCCAAAAGGTGGAAACCAAACTGTGTTTCAACAGGTTCGCTAAGTGTATTTATATTCTGTGTGAACGCAATCGTTTCAAATTCTTTCACCATTTGATTTCGGCGTATATACCCTAAAGAACCACCGTTATTTTTTGAACCCGGGTCTGCAGAATATCTACTTGCTAGATCTGAAAAAGATTCACCTGCCGAGATTCTTTCCCGCAAAGATTTTATTTTATCCAGAGCATCCAAACGACTTTTCTCACCAGGCTTTATCCTGACAAGAAGATGTCTAATTCTCATTTTTACAGGGAACACTGGTAAACTATCTTTGTAGTTGGTGAAAAAGTTAACCACGTTTTCCCTGTTGATGTTTACTGACATAATCAGTTGTTGTTGATATTGTTCTGTTATGAGTCTATCGCGCATATCATACCAATATTCTCTACGAAAAGCATTCAATGATTGACCCAACATTTTTTCTGCCATTTCTTCGGTTCCAGCCCGCATTATAAATGTTTCTATTTGCTGTTCCAGGGCGCGGTCTACATCTTTCTCGTTTATCTCTATTGAATCTAATTTTGCCATTTCAAGAATAACTTTCTGATCAATAAGCGAACTTAAAACGTCTCCCTGCAGTTTTTCGAGAAGAGCCCGGTCTCTTGTTACATCTAAACCCTTTTGTAGCGCCGTCATGCCCACCACTTGAGAAACGTCGCTTTTAAGAATAATGTTTTCACCGACAATTGCAGCAATACCGTCTATCGGCATATCTTGAATTTGTCCGTATATGGGAAAGAATGCGTAAATAAGTAAGGCTTTAATAGAATTATACAATTTTTACAGATCTTCTATATTTAACTCAAATAGATATTCTTGCTTTAAGCTGTCTAAAATGGCCACCGATTGAATTGCTGCCTTTCTTTTTTGGATCACCAAATAAATATTGTCATAGACATCGTCTAAGCCACGATAAGTTCCTTTTGGAAATCTTTTTATTACCTCGATAACAGTAAACCTGACACCCGTTTTGATTGGACCTACATAATTGCTTTTTGATCCACCGAAAACAGCCTTATTTATTGCTGGTAGCAGCCGATCCTCTTCAACGTTAATTGCATTAACACCATATTTTTCGAAAAGTTCATTTCGTTTTTTGTTGCCCTCACCCTTTTCTAGGGTTAATCTTATTTTATTGGCGTCTTTTTTACTATCAACACTAAATCTGTTTATTAAGGCCTCACTACGACTGCGTTTAAACATTTCTTTTTGTGCAGAATAATAATTTTTTATTTCCTCTGTAGAAACGCGCACTTGTGACTGTAAAACCATGTCCAAGTATGTTTGTGCTATGATTTTTTTTCGATAATCTTTAACCCGGTCTACAATAGTAACATCTTTGTTAAATCCAGCACGAACACCAGCAAGATATAGCAACTCGGCGTTGATCCATTGTGTTACCTGACTTTCTACATCGGCAGACCGGTATTCAGGAGCCCTATTGATTACATCGTCTCTTGTAAGAACTGAATTTCCCACCCGCGCTAAAACAACGGCGCTATCGTTTGTTTTGTTGCAGCTAACCAGGGTTAAGAGAGTAAGGAGAAATACACCCGTTGAGTTATACATCGTAGTAAATTAAGTATTATTGTTATTATAATAAAATAATTCCGCATTCTGTATAAGCATTGTTAGCGGTTCATCGCCCACACCACAGACAATATCCAATCCGAACGCATCTTTATTTGCCTGTTTGAACATGTATTTTATCTCGGCGCTTTCTAGGGCGTCCATTAATCCATTTATAGATAGTTCTTTTGCTGTTTTGGGATCGGCATCCCTGAGCGTAAGCATAACTCGATCTTTTTCGATAAGAATGTTTTTCACCAACGTGTTTGTATAGACTGTTCTTATTTCAGTTATTTTATATAGGTTTGTTGTGCCCGGGTCAGGTTTACCGTAGCGGTCTGTTACTTCTTCCCGAACAGCGCTTATGTCATGTTTGTTTTTAGCGTTGGAAAGTCGTTGGTAATAATATAAACGATCTTGTGATAGGGACATATAGCTGTCGTTGAATGAGGCGTTTCCATAATATTGTATCTTTGGTACGTGTATACTGGTCCCCGCCCCGTTTGATTTCTTTAGCTCTTCATTGAACATTTTGCAATAAAGATGATAACCGACGCTTGAAATATGACCGCTTTGTTCATAACCGAATACATTTCCAGCACCGCGAATTTCTAGGTCTTTTATTGCTATACTGTAACCAGACCCAAGGTCTGTATTTTCTTGTATTGTTTTTATTCTTTCTACCGCACTCTCTGAAAGACTCTCTTCTTTTGGTATTACCAAATAACAAAAACCCTGCCTATTACCACGACCAACACGGCCTCTGATTTGGTACAATTGAGATAATCCATACATGTGTGAGCCGGTTATGATAATCGTGTTTGCGTTGGGGACATCTAAACCGGCTTCGATAATGGTTGTTGTAACTAGCACCTGTATGTTTCCATCGAAAAAGGAAAGAATAATTTTTTCCAAATCCTTACTATTCATTCCACCGTGTGCAGACGCAATATTAGTGCCAGGGAACATTTCCTTTATCTTTTTTTTATAAAAGGGAATTGACTCAATTCTGTTGTGTAGAAAATAAACCTGTCCGCCTCGCCTTATTTCGGCTCCCATTATCTTTTTAAAGAAACCCCAGTTTTGATATATAACCTGAGTATTTATGGGCACCCTTTTTACCGGAGGTGTGTTTATTAAGCTCACAGGTTTTAGGCCAAGAAGCGATTGTTGAAGAGTTCGTGGTATTGGTGTGGCAGTTAGCGTTATAACATCAATAGATTGTTTGAGTTTTAACAGTTTGTTTTTATGAACAACCCCAAAACGATGTTCTTCATCTATGACCAATAGTCCTAACTTGTTTTTCGGGACGCTATCGCTTAATAGTTTATGTGTGCCGATCAATATATCTATCCTTTTGTCGACGATACTGTTTATTATTTTTTTTTGTTTTTTTGCTGAAATAAATCTTGACAACATTGCAACATTTACGCCAAAATTTTCCAACCTATTTTTAAATAATATATAGTGCTGATCAGCCAGTATTGTTGTTGGTACTATTACCATTACGAAAACACCAGAAAAAGCGGCTTTTGCCGCAGCCCTCAGTGCGACCTCAGTTTTACCAAAACCTACATCACCAATTATTAGCCTGTCCATTAGCCCGGGCGATGTCATATCTTTGTAAATATCGACTATAGCGGCCCTTTGATCAACGGTCTCTATATAAGGGAAACTTTCAGCCAACGATTTTTCTAAATAGTCTTCGTTTTTATAAGGTATTTCTCTTCGTGAGTGTCTGTTTTTGTTGACTGCAACCATATCCCCAATTATATCACGAATTTTTTTTCGTGCTTTTGACTTTCTAATGCCCCACGTACTACTGCCGATATCGTTTAATATTGGTTTTGGCTGTCCTATGTGTGGGGCGATCATATCCAGACGTTGTGCTGAGAGCTGAACCGTCGCATTATTAGCGTATTCTAATTGTATATAATCTTTATCATGTTTTCTTATTAGTCCTCTGTATATACCTACACCATAATCGACATGGGTTATGAATTCGCCCCATTTAAAGGAATAATAACTTTCTATTTCTTTTTTAGGTGCGGCTACATGTTTTATTATTTTTTGATTAACCCCAATCGCTGCAATACCACATCCCTCTATTAAAATATTCCCATTTATATATCCATCTATATAAATACTGTCATCAGGAAAAAGTGACCTTTCTTTAGGGTCGGCTCCAACTATGTATAACACAGTTAGTTTGTGTTCATATTTTCTTAATTCCTTTATGTTTTTTAGATATACATTACTTATCTGTAGTGTTCCTATACTATGATCATTATTTTGACCCTCGTAATTGAGAAGACATTTGTTGTTTGTTAAATTTTCGTTTATAATTTTATAGCCAGACTCTTCAAATAATTTTCTATATGTTATTGTAAATACAGAGTTTAAGTCTTTTATGATATTCGGTATACGTATTTTACTCGTGGTATCGACAGACAATTGTGAGGTCGGGTTATAGAAACGAATACTGGAAATCACATTACTGTCAAATTCTATTCTGACGGGGTTTTTTGTATTATTTGGGAAAAAATCAATTATACCGCCCCTGTGTGCGTAATCACCAATATTTTTCGCTTGATATTTTTCTTCATATCCATACTCATTTAATTTATTTAAGACTGTATCAATTAAAAGCTCATCGTTTACAAGGACATCAAAACCGACACTCTTCTTTTCCAGCATTGGCCTTGGAACGATTAAATCCAAACCTCCCTCCGTAAAGATCACATTCGGTTGTTCATCAATAAAGGAATTAGCCAAAGTAGAAATATGCCTTGTTATCGAACTATTGAACATCCTGGGAGCTAAATCAGCGCTCAACATGTTAGGAAGATATTGAACGTACAAAGACTTTACGCCGAACGATTCATGATAAAGAACAAAGGCATCGTCGCTAACAACAACCAGCTTCTGGTTTAGTGCAATAGCGCCAATAAAATAACTGCGTACTGCAGAACTAGTTAAAATTAAAGTAGCGCCCGATTCTCGATATAAAGAATCACCAAAAATCTTTATTTCATTTATGTTAGTGAGGGCATTTAATAATGGGTTATCTGCCTTCATGTTTCACGTAAAACACGTTCTTGTTTTGCAATAAATATAGACAAAACCGAAATATCGGCCGGAGTGACACCAGAAATACGCATTGCCTGACCAAGCGTTTCAGGCTTTATAGAACACAATTTCTCCCTTGATTCAGTTGATAAACCAACAACCAAATTATAGTCCAATCTTGGATACAATTTCACCATATCACTCTTCAATATTTTATTAATTTGCCGGTTACTTCTATCAATATAACCATGGTATTTAATTATTGTGTCTGCCTCTAACAAAATTTCATCTTTATAGGGCTTGGATACAGCAGGCGCACTGATTGTAGTCCCCTCGAAGGAGGACAGTAAAACACCTGGCCTTTTTAAAAGTATTTTCAAGGGAATTTTCTGATCTATCGGCTTATTGCCTGATAATATTATAAGCTGATTAACTTGGTCTGGAATAACCGAATTTTCACATTCTGCAATAGCTTTATCCGTAGCTGATATCTGCGCAGCCAATACAACATACTTAGATTCATCAATTAAACCGCATTCCAGCGATTTGTTGGCCAATCTTCTGTTGGCGTTGGTATAACGCAGGACGAGTCTGTGTTCAGCCCTAGAGGTAAACATTCTATATGGTTCAGGAGTGCTTTTTGTTATGAGATCATCGATCAATACGCCGGCATACGCTTCGGCCCTATTCAAGATTAGGGGTTCGCGACCCTTTAAAGATAAACCAGCGTTTGCACCAGCAACAAGCCCCTGAATAGCCGCTTCTTCGTAGCCCGATGTACCATTAATTTGACCGGCGTTGTAAAGGCCTGGAACACATTTCGATTCCAGCGTTAGCTTTAATTGGTAAGGATAAATATAATCATATTCTATAGCGTAACCAGGCTTCACAAACTGAATATTTTCGAACCCCGATAAACATTGCAATGTTTTAAGCTGTACGTCTTCTGGGAGACTGGTAGAAAATCCGTTCAAATAAATTTGATCTGAGTTGAACCACTCCGGTTCACAAATCAAGCGATGGGAATTTTTGTCTGAAAAGCGGTTTATTTTGTCTTCAATTGATGGGCAATATCTGGGTCCCACACCCCTAATGTCTCCAGAGAACATTGGAGACAACATTAAATTATCGTTTATTATATCATGAGAGGACCTATTGGTCGTAATGCTATAACAAGGCACATTTGGCGGTTTAAAATTTTTATGAAAATGAGAAAAGGGAGCGGGGTTATTGTCCCCACTTATTTTATCTAATTTGTTCCAATCGATGCTATTTTTAACCAACCTTGGCGGCGTACCGGTCTTTAGTCGGCCATGTTGTAAACCAATTTCTTCTAAAGATTCAGTTATGCCTATGGACCTTGTTTCTCCCATCCTCCCGGCTGGTATCTTTTTCTGTCCGATGTGAATTACCCCGTTTAAAAAGGTGCCGTTTGTCAACACAACGGCGTTTGCAGAGATAACACCACCATCAACAGTTTTTACACCGGCTATATTGCCCTTTTTCAGGATTGGGGCCACAGCCTCCCCCTCAATAATGTCTATGCCAGTTGCTTGTACTACTGATTCTTTAACATATTGTTCGTATATACGCTTATCTACTTGTGCCCGCGGTGACCATACAGCGCGACCTTTAGACTTGTTTAGGATCTTAAACTGAATTCCTGAAAAATCGGCTGCCAAACCCATTACACCGCCTAGCACGTCGATTTCTCTAACCATCTGGCCCTTTGCTAGACCGCCTATTGAAGGATTGCATGACATTCGGCCTATGGAATTATTGCTTAAGGTTAAAAGGGCAACTCTTGCCCCACATCTTGCTGCAGCAAGAGCAGCCTCAATACCGGCGTGTCCGGCGCCCACAACCACAACCTGATATTTGTTTCCCGGTTTCACGTGAAACTATTTACCCACACAAAAGCTATCAAACATGTTATTGAGCACTTCATCGGCAGTTTTTGTTCCCAACAGGTCTTCCATACTGTTTAGCGCATTTTGCAGCTCAAAACTAACCAATTCAAGCTGAACAGGAGGTTGTTCTGCAATCTCTAATACTGCTGCCATAGCAACGTCAGATTTGAAAATAGCATTATATTGCCGTGGTGTGGTGATGCCAAAGTTTTCACTGGAATTGCTTTCCAGATCGAGAGTAGTTACGATATGATTTTTTAATTCATCCAGCCCCACACCCGTAAGAGCTGAAGTGAATAATCCAGGTTTAAATAGACCGCGAAATTCCTCGATATCCTTTTTTGGAATCAAGTCTATTTTGTTGTAAATGTTCACAATATAATTTTTCTTAAGTAACGTATAATCAGTAACTTCTACTAAAGCGCTACCTATAGTTATATCGTTTATAACGCAGACTAAATCCGCTTTATTCATATAATCCCTTGCCCGACGTACACCCTCCATTTCAACGTCATCTGCTGTCTCTCTTAACCCAGCGGTATCTACAAGCGTTATAGGGACACCATCTATAATTATCAGCGCTTCTAAAAGGTCTCTAGTTGTCCCGGGTTCTCGGTTTACTATTGCACGCTCGGAACCAACAAGAGAATTAAAAAGTGTAGATTTACCAGAATTCACCGGACCACATAACACGACTACAGCCCCATAGGTCATAATGCGACATGTATTATAGTTTTCTATCAGTTTTTGCACCTTTTCATGTATTTTAGCTGTTTTATTAATTATATAGCTAATGTTTGCAGTTGTTAGATCCTCCTCCGAAACATCCAACAAATGCTCTGAATAACTCAACACATCAATCATTTCATCGCGCATTGAAGTAATTTCTTTGCTTAATTTACCCCGTAGGCAATTAAGCGCAAGGTTAACACCGCGGTGGGATGAGGCCGATACCAAATTAGCGACAGACTCAGCCTGCATTAGGTCAATTTTACCGTTAATAAATGCCCTCCTAGTAAATTCGCCCGGGCCAGCTGGGCTAGCACCATAACTTATGCAGAGATCTACAACATATTTCAAAATATACGGACTACCATGGCATGAAATCTCCAAGACATCCTCACCCGTATATGATTTAGGCCCTTTAAATAAAGTAAGTACGGCATCATCAAAAGGCTCCTTGTTTTCGTCAAAAATAATCCATCTATAGGCAAGTCGAGGCTTAATGAAACCAAGTTCATCTTTCGAACGGTTAGTTAGGTCACCAAGAATCTTTACAGTATCTGGACCGGTTAATCTAACAATGCCGATACCACCATAACCATATGGGGTTGATTGGGCGACTACAGTACCGACATTAAACACTTTTTTTGTTAACGACTCCCTTAAGGTTGGTTTGCGGGATTAGATATTTCTGCTGCAGCACGGTTAATATATTAAAAAGTGTATAATACAACACCAAGCCAGAAGGAAATTGGTTAAAAATCAAAACAAAGAAACCATTCATAAAGTACATCATAAATTTTTGCTGGCCACCAGATTGTGGTGTTGGTGTTGATTTCATTTGGATAAACATAGTAACGCCCATCAAAATGGGAAGTATGGCCACTTGACTACCATACAATGGCACGTTTATGCCTAAATCAAAAACAGCGTCCGGTCTGGATAAATCTTTAATCCATAAAATAAAGGGCGCGCCCCTGAGCTCAATGGATGATCTAAAAACCGTAAACAGGGCGAACAACAATGGCATTTGGAGTAAGATTGGCACACACCCGCTCAACGGATTAACGCCATGCTCTTTAAACAAATTCATTTGAACTTGGGCAAATTTTCGCTGATCATTCTTATACTTTTCACGAAGGTCATTAAGCATTGGTTGGACAGCCTGCATCTTTTTTGTTGATACGTAACTTTTCTTTGTCAACGGATAGACCAATATTTTAACCGCAACAGAAAAGACAAGAAGGACAAAACCATAGTTAGGTATATAATTGTATAGGAACAGTAAGAACCAGTGGACACCTTTGGATATGGGTCTTATAAATGCCCAACCAAAGTTCATTATTTGATCGAGATTATTCCCCAGCCGCTTGATGCGATTATATTCTAGGGGGCCTATATAGAGTGTGGATAAAAAAGGACGATTAACATCAAAAAACATACCCACATTGTAACTTATGTCACCGTTTTCCTCTATCGCCAAAACCTCAGAGCCTGGAGCCTGTTTTTTCGGCACCATGGCCATTATGAAATACTTTGTTCTTATGGCAACCCAATCGGTGGGGTATTCCATGCGTTCTAGCTTTGCCTTAGATGGTTTCTGTGTTTTAGGAGTATATGTTTCATCTCCCTGAAAAACAACAGCCTTGTAGTAGATTTGTTCGTCTTTTTTGTTTGGTTCGGTTAATGGCAGCCCACCAGCCCAACTCACGGTTGAGATACCACGAGAAACGAAGTTATGGATAGCTGACAGGTCCACGCTCATATCAATAATATATTTATCTGGATAAAAGGTAAGCGCCTTGGTTATTTGTTTTTCAGCAACTATTTTACGAAAAGTGACCGTAGTTTGATTTTCGTAGACATTGATATCGTAATCATTATCTGTAATCCAACCACCAGACAAAGAGATGTCGTCCCCGTCTATCGACCTAAATCGCACCAGTAAATTGTTTGCATTTTTATTGTCTATTAAATCAACGCTTTCTGTGTCATTAAGCGCATGATTAAGGAGCACTAAAGATGCTATGGATCCTCCGTTAATGGTGCTGATCTCAGCAGTATATAAATTTGTGTTTATAGTGAAGGATTTTGCGGCCTCTTCTTGTTTAACAAAAGAAAGGGAGGTTGTTATGTTTTCATTTGGCTGAAGTGGCGCCCTAATCTGCTCTTCCTTATACACAATAAGGGAGTCGGTATCGGGCGGCGGTGGATAGACCAGTTTATAATATTCTGGTATCAGGAAAATGATCACCGCAATTAACAGAAACGCCAGAAGTGAATTTCTATCCATTAAGTCATATATTAGTGTATTTGGTTGAAGATCTTAGAAGCTACGCAGACAGAACTTTCCTGCCGCGCCGCCGTCGCGCCTTCAGAATACGTCTTCCGGCAACGCTTTTTTTACGCGCCCGGAAACCGTGTTTGTTTTTTCTCTTGCGGTTGCTGGGTTGATAGGTGCGTTTCATTTTTGCTCCATAAATAAGACGCCGAAAATAACGATCACAGCTCTTTAATTAAAAGTATTATAAAACAGTAACATTGCTTATGGTTTGTATAAAATACTGCAATTCATTCATTGCTCACAATTATTTATGGTGGCTAAATTGACAGAACGGGTGGTTGTGGATAACCTGTGGATAACATTTTTATGGATCATAGTAATATTTGGAATAAGACCAAAAGCGTCTTAAAAGACCAACTTCCGGCTCACGCTTTTGAAACTTGGTTTGAACCAATTAAACCATTAGAGGTAAACGGCCCACAACTTGTTTTACAGGTTCCCAATCAATTTTTCTCAGAGTGGGTCGACATGCATTATCGTAAACACATTCTTTCAACTCTAGAAGGACTAGGCGATGGACCAAAAGAAATTAAGTATGTTATCTCCACAGAAGAAACCGTCCCATTAGAAAAAACAATGGACAATATTGCTATTAAAAGTACCCCGAAAAAGACACTACCGCCGTACCTAAGCACCGGCTATTCTTTTTCGACATTTATTGAGGGCCCAAATAACCAGTTTGCTAAAGCGGCGGCCCAGGCCGTGGCCAAATCACCAGGAAAACAGTCCTTTAATCCACTTGTTATTTATGGTGGCGTAGGTTTAGGGAAAACACACCTGCTGCACGCCATTGGCAATGAAATAATTATCACCGCACCTAAACTAAGGATTGTAATTGCTTCCAGTGAAAAGTTTACGTTGGACTTTATATCTTCAATCCAGAAAAACCGTACTGCTGAGTTTTCAAAGTCCTATCGTAATGCTGATGTATTATTAATTGATGATATTCAGTTCTTTCAGAAAAAGGAGCAAACCCAGGAACAGTTTTTTCACACTTTTAACGAATTATATCAGCTGGGTCGCCAGATCGTGATGACAGCTGACCGCTACCCGGGCGAAATGTCTGGCCTGCAAGATCGATTGCTGAGTCGCTTTCAATCTGGTTTGTCCGTGGATGTCCAGCCGCCTAATTATGAAACGCGGGTGGCTATCCTCATGGCGAAGGCCGAACAAAACAGTCTTGAGTTACCCTATAATGTGATCGAATTCATCGCTACTCATCTTAAAAATAATGTTCGTGATTTAGAAAGCATTATCATCAGACTTTTGGCACACGCATCGTTGTCGCAGGTTGATATAGATTTCCCGCTTGTGAAAAAAGTATTAAAAGAAAGGTTGGGTGATACGGTATCGGCGGACATATCTGCAGAGGATATCATTAATCGCGTTGCTGACTTAACCAACGTGCGTGCCGATGATATTGTGGGGCCGAGTAGGCGCAAAGAAATCGCTGAGGCTAGACAGCTATCCGTTTATCTGTGTCGCGAATTGCTGGGTCTGTCCCTGGCAACTATTGGTATGCACTTTGGCGGGAGGGACCACACGACAGCGCTGTACGCCTGCAAAAAAGTCAAGACCACCCTGAAAACTGATAAGCGATTTAACCGGATTGTGGGCACTGTCAAAGACGATTTATCGTTTGCCATCCTTTAATTTTTGCGTTGCCAATGACAAAGTGATGCGGAACACATCTGTTAGTGACACCTTGTTCTTTGATCACACACATTATATATTAGAGCAAAATTTTTTCTGATTGGAAGACTGGCGCATGGGCTGGTAAAAATTTTAACTTACTCTGGAGTACGAAATGAAGAGTTTCGCATTAAACATTAGAATTGCCCTACTATTGTTTGGGTTTGCTTTGTTCTATACTCAAGCCGCCAACAAAGATGTTTTAGAAAAACAATCCAATATCGAAAGGGAACAGACAGCGGGCAAAAATGAACCTATAGCTGCGCTAGGGCCCGTAAGTGAATTCATACCAAAACCTGAAAACACATTAGCAAAAACCCCGGTTTTTGTAGAACAAGAGCCCACGCAGCATGGCTATGAGCAACACAAACAGCCAGCAGACGGAATCAGGTTCGCGAAAGAAAGCCCACTCAGAAAAATAAAAAAAAATAATATCAAGATAACAACAGGTATTATTTCTGATAAAAATGCTTACCACAAGGAAACAGATGAAGCCCTGATTGAAGCGGTTTTGAATAAACACATCAGCGAAACACCGCTTAGTACTGCCGAGACAGAAATATTAAGAGCTAATATTAATAAACTACCAGTAAAGACAGCGGGGGAAAGGCGCCCCAGTATAAGCGGACACGGTCGTTTAACCAGAGACGCAACCGACCTTTTTTTCTCTGAATATGGAGAGGGCAGCAGCAACAATAAATACTTAGAAATTTATAATGGCACCGGTGCCGATGTTGATCTCAGTAATTATTTGATAATGCAAATTACCAATGGTGGTAATTGGTATGAAAATATAGACACACTTAGTGGTACACTGGCTAATGGAGATGTATATATCATTGCTTACCCATCAGCGGATGCTGGCATATTAGCGGAGGCCGATCTAGTAGAGGATGCAATTAGTAATTTCAACGGTGATGATGCCCGTGCCTTAATTAAAGTGGTAGGTAGCGACACAACGATTCTAGACAAGATTGGGTCTTCTGGATCTGATCCTGGTGCTGGTTGGGATGTTGCCGGCGTCACTGATGCCACGAAAGACCACACCCTGGTAAGAAAAAGTTCTATAACCAGCGGCAACACCAGCTGGATAGCATCAGCAGGAACAAACACCACAGATTCAGAGTGGATTGTTTACGATCAAGACACCTGGTCTTATGTTGGGTCACACACCATGACCGAGCCAAACCTGCTCAGCGAGGGTTTTGAGGGTGGTGAGATACCAGAAAACTGGACCGTTTTTAATAATGATGGCAATACCAATTCTTGGAACGCATACAGCTCATCTTGGTACGCTCATACTGGAGATTATTCAGCAAGGGTATCTTCTTATAATCCACAGGGCAGTGACGATTGGCTAATTACACCAAAACTCGATGTTGTCAGCGGCGATTCAATTGTGTTTTGGGCCAAGTCTTATTCCGGTGGAATACCCGAAGATTTCAATGTTAAAGTCTCAACCACTGATAATGCAAACGCAACTGCTTTTGATGGAACACTTGCCAGCGTAACCTCCGCTCCAAACACTTGGACACGTTATGTATACGCTTTGGATTCATATGCAGACCAGAACATTTATATTGCCTTTCAATGTGTTACTGTAAACGGTTATTACTTGTATGCGGATGACTTCAGCGGTCCACAGGTTTGGATAGATGATAGTCCCGTAGCGTCTCTCAGCACAAGCTCTATTGATTTTGGCAATACCGGCATGGGCGGCATTAGTGCGCCCATCGTTATTAGTAACTTCGGCGCAACAGATCTGGTTATATCCAGTATTGCGGTGGCCAATTCTGATTTCTCAGTTTCATCTTTTGCAGCCACCCTTACAGGCGGCGGTAGTGATACTGAAATAATCACCGTGACCTATACACCTACAGTTGTTGAAGAAGACACATCCTATGTGGTGTTGACCCATAACGGTTCATCCTCGCCAGATTCTGTCAAGGTGATGGGGGCCGGTAAAGATGCTATATACTGGCAGGATTTTGAATCGTGGGGGGCGGAACTGTTTACAGCCGAACCACAACCACTAGGCATGACCCAGGAAGGAAATATGTCATATTCTGGTGACGGTGCAGCAAACGGCTGGGAAAAAACAACTGGTGTCTCAATTGTTTTTGCAGGTGAATATGCGGCTGAATTTGATAGTTATGAAGGAAGTTCTGGTGGCACAGACACCAGTGCTTTTATTACACCAGCCATTGAATACATATCAACCAATATTGGCGCTGTTGAGGGCGCCCTGCGGTTTTATATGAAGAAGCGCGGGACGGAAGAGTTTTATGTAGCTTATTCAAGTGATAGTGGCACTACTTGGACCAAGGAATATTCGGACACGACAGAAAATTATGGCTCAGGATCCAGCGGTTGGAAGAGCATTTCCATCGAGGTGCCTCTTGGTGGTACCTATATTTTTAAAATGGTTGGCCGGGCAAACCATCAAAGCGTGTTGGGCGACGTGTTTGTAGATGAAATATCGTTCGTAGAGGTTCCTCCAACACCTGAACTATCTTTAACTTATTCAGCCGTCGGGTTTATGCCCCAGGTTATTGCTGACAGCACCATAAGTACAGCGTTTACTGTTGGTTTTAATTCCGGGTCTGCCGCCTTGGTGGTGGATAGCATCGTTACTGATAATGAGGATTTTTCAGTGATGCTCACCACAATGTCCTCCGGTAATAGCGTTGCTCCGGGCGGCAATGTTGATCTTGATCTTGTGTGGTCGCCTACATCGTTTGGGTTGACCAAAACCAATGCAGTTGTTTACCACAACGCGGACACCAGTCCTGATACAATTGTTTTCTCGGGTGAGGCTGGCCGCTCCTATGTAAGTTTTGACGATAACGATGATTTTCAGGGGGCTGCTTTTGATGGCGATTTGCCGTGGCTGTGGGTCAACGAAGACGCTGACGGAGATGGAGACTCCTGGCTGTTTAATTATAGTTATTCTGGCCCGGGATATACTGGAGACCCTGTTGGTTATTATGCCCGGTCACCTGGCGGTGGAAATATCTTACAGACCAGGATTCTCTTGCCGGTTACTGGTGATTCACTGATTTTCTATTATAATTCGTCCAATTCTGTAGATAGCGGTTATTTACACATCCAAGTTAATGATCTGGGTATAGATGATCAGTACAGCCATCTTGATTCTGTAAGATTCCTTGGCTATACAAATCTACGTGCAGCTATCGATTTGTCAGCTTATGCAGGCGACTTGATCAGGTTTAGGATAGAGGATGACGCTACCTATAATGATTACAACTATCACCGCCTGGATGACTTGCTCCTACCAGCGTATGATATTTCAAGCACCGGTCAGCTTGTATTAGGAGAAGAAGCAATTGATTTTGGAACAATTCATCCGACCACATCAGCAAGCGTTACAGTTGCCGTAGCAAATATGGGTGCCGCAGACCTAACCATTAGTAGTGTGGTAAGTGATAATGCAACTTTTTCAGCCACGCTGGCCAACAGCACAGTGGAATCCGAAACATCCACAGAGTTAACCGTTACCTTTGCACCCACAGCCGGGGGATCACAAACAGGAAGTATAATATTTTTATATGATGCCCCATTCAGTCCAGATACCTTAGATCTCTCTGGTGCAGGTTATAGCCCCGCAGGTGGGCCAGACGATTTTGGGTACACTTGGTCAAACAACTTTTCAGCCAGCGGACCATCCTTCAGCTGGGTTGACACCAGCGGAGCAACATCTACAGGTGTTGCAATAGGTGATGATGCTAGGGGCACCGTGTCTCTACCGTTTCCATTCCGGTTTTATGGTATCTATTATAATGAAATAACCGTTAGTACAAATGGTTGGGTTGGAATGGGCCAACACACAAATTATGGGAGTTCGTACTATTCAAATATGCCTATTCCCAGCACAGCAGATCCAAACAACATCATTGCAGTAATGTGGGATGATTGGAAAGCAGGGGGCTCGAATTATGGAGGTGATATTTTAACAAAGACAGTAGGCACCGCCCCGAATCGACAGTTTGTAATAATTTTCCACAATCTACTGCGCAGCACAGATGACACAGATTATTATAGTTTTGAAGCACTTCTTGATGAAACAAGCGGTGATATTAATATGCAATACCTTGATGTAATTGGCTCGAGCAGTAATGCCAATAATGGAATTGGTGCCACTGTAGGCATTGAAAACGCTGATGGAGGTGAAGGTCTAATGGTTTCTTATGGCAACGGATCTGTGGCCAGCCACTCCATGGTGGATAGCATGGCTATAAAGTTTGTTTCTCCGCCTGTGCCGGATACATATATAACCGGCGTTGTAGCGGATAATGAAACAGGACAAGCCCTTGATAGCGTGACCGTTAATGTGGGTGGCAATATTACCTACACCAGCAGCGGTGGTGAGTATGGTTATTATGGCGCTCTTACTGGTTTAATCAGTGTTGAATTTTTCAAAGAAGGCTATAATGGCGCTGTCTTTGGATCGGAGCTTTTGGTAGGGGATACAGTTACCCTAAATGCTGCCCTGGAGCCATTGAATCTCTACAGCCTTTATTTATCAGGTTTTGAGAGCGGGGATGACCAAGGTAGTTCCGATGCGGTTATAGGTACCAACAGTTTTGCGGTGTTGGACACATTTATTACAGTAGCTGGTGATACAATATTACCAGCGTCTGGACTTGCCATGTTGGCATTTCCTGATTCAGGCGGCTATGCTGATAATGATTATATTTGGTGGACGGCCGATTCCACTTTCGAAATAACCGGTTCTACCGGCGGACTTTATTTTAACCTGGATATGAATATTGATACCGAAGATGGTTATGATTTCTTTTACTTTTGTCTTCTTTTAGATAATGGTACCGCCTGGTATGATAGTGATAATGGTTTTGCAAGCGGCTTAACGGACGGATGGACACAGCACAGTATAGACATGAGCTGGGTGCTGGACATGGGTAGCGAAACAGCAACGCCTGTTATTATTTTTGACGCTGATGGTGCTGTAACTGGTTCAGGCGGCGCTTTTGATAATATTTCCGTGAATTGGAATCCATTTTTCCTGGCACCTCCAGGTCAACTTTCTGCAGTTAATTACGGTTCGACCATTCCACTGTCGTGGGAAGAGCCAGCTGGTTCGGGTCGCGTAAGTTATGATGTAGGAAGCATCGATATAAGCATGTCTCCACCATCACGTCCTGGTATAACTGATGACAATGGAAATACAGTTGAGCAAATAAAAGGCCCTCGTGATTTTCCCATTATTACAGTATATCATGATTATAGTGCTTCTTCTACAAGATCTCTTTTGGGATATAATGTTTACCGCGCTGTGTGGCCGTTCGGTGATGTACAATTATTGGCCCATGAAACCGGCAATGTATATGACGATGCTTTGGTCGCTGATGGTTCCTACTATCAATATGCGGTTAGCGCCGTATATGACGAAGGGGAAACAGGTATATCAGGCTTGGTAAGTGCTCGCGCCGGATTACCGGAGGTTGTAACCGATGATGCTTATGGTGGTGAGGATTTTGAAGCCAGTGATTTTGGCTGGGAAAATTGGGAAGCCTTTTACAGCAGTGATGCCGCTGTATGGGTCGTTGGCGATTCCACTGCCGCAGACTCTGCTTTTGGACTGGGTGGTATACCCGCACCAAGCCACTCCAGATTTGCATATTTAAGCGATGGTCGTGGTAATGAAGCGGATTTTGAGTCCTTTTTATTATCGCCCTTCATTGATTTTATTGATAATTATACTGCTATAGTCAACCTATCCGGCTATGCTCAGGTGTATGGTGATTTTGCCGATAATAATATTGTCCGCCTGCTTGTTCGCTCTGATATGGGGCCTTGGGAAGTCGCGGTTGATTTTGGTTATGATCATATGGATGGTTGGGATGACTATTCAGCCAGTATTGGTGATATTGTATCCGGCAGAGATAAGGTCCAGCTGGCCCTGCGCTATACGCATACTGGCGGATTGAATTCTGGTAATGGTAATGGTGTTGCTTTTGATGACCTGGTATTTGAAACAATACCTGGTCCACACAGCCTGTCACTTGCGCCCACTACAACAAACATAACCCTGAGCTGGTCGCACCCGGACTCAACCTCATTTGCTGCGACCCGATCTCTCCAACCCGCGCAGTCATCCAACGTTGCCATGGATACAGACGGTATAATCGATTTCTCAACTAACAGAGAACTTACCTGTTTTAACCCTAATCAGATGCTCTATTACTGGTGGGGTATGGTCCCGGGTTCAGGCATATGGAGCATTACAGAGTTTGAAGCGGATACAGTACCCCTACTTTCAGTCACTGTTGATTACAGGAACACCCCGTTCACCATCAACACTAATCTCGAAGCGGAGGTCATGGTGGCTGTCATTGATACGTTAGATTCTTTGGTGGCTACTATGGATACGATTTACCACGGTTATCAGAATATACCAACCGGTGCGGCTGAAGGCAATGAGGCCTTTACAGTGGCGCTGAATGATACTTTTTATAATGCGCCGGATAAAGCTGTTTTTGTAATGATCCGCGGTCGCACATCAGCTGTATGGAATATTGATGGTACTGACACAACATATTACAACGCGCCCTTCTTTCGAAGTGATGATGGCGCAAGCTGGTCGGGCATGAGCGGCCAGGTGGACTCATTGGGAGGCATGTATGTCATTGGTGGGGATGCTTTTGGGCTTCCTGATTGGGTAGATTTCAGTATAGAGCTCTGCGCGGACGTGCCGCCGCCGGATATGAGCTATAATATTTATAAGGACCGCATGCTTGTAGCTGAGAGATTAGAAGAAAACATGTGGGTGGATGAAAATGTTACCGCTACAATTGAGTCCTGCTATAGGGTTCACGGCGTCGTACCGCGTTATTTTAACGTTGGTCCAGAAGTATTGTATGTATTGCATGAGACTGACCCCAGCAATGAGGAATGCGCCAGCGCTGTAAATAGCCCCCCCGGGAACTTTAGCCTGACCACACCACCCGATGGACATGTAGTGGTCATTCGGCCGGAAAACATTGACCAATCGCAGTTGTTTGCTTGGACAATATCTGTTGATCCTAACGGGCGACCGGTCAACTATACCATTACTTTAAATGCCACCATATCTGGCAGCGTTGTGACCATTGAACAAGACACGTCCGCTCGCGTCGTTATGATACCTTACAACGATGTATATAATATATTGTCGGATTACGATATCCAGGATACGGTCGGCTTTTACTGGACCGTCTCTGCTTCCGATGGCCAGCTTAGCACTACGGCAAGTAATGGGCCGCGAACCATAGTTTTTGATATTGGTTATATGCTTAGCAATGATTCCGAATTATTGCTTCCAGATGTATACGCGCTGCATCAAAATTATCCCAACCCCTTTAACCCGATAACTACAATACGGTATGATATTCCGGAAGAATCCCACGTAAGGATCGATGTCTACAATGTTATGGGACAGAAAGTAGCTGAACTGGTTGATTCTTATTTTCAACCAGGATTTTATACTGTGAATTGGAGCGGTATAAACACAATGGGTAGTGCACTGTCTTCGGGCATGTATTTTTACCGGATTCAGGCCCGAGATTTCACTGCTGTGAAAAAATTATTGCTGGTCAAGTAGGAATGCCGACGGAAACATGCATTTTTGTGGTATTATTACAAAAACTTGACTCGAATGAAGCACATCCTTATATTGGACTCGCTTATCTTCGTCTGAGTGCGGGGCGATTCATGTCCTCGGAGGGTGTTTGAATTGAGAATTAACTAAGATATCAAGGAGTAAACCTATGAGACATACTGTTAAGGTTCTGTCATATTTACTTATTTCTTCCGTTATTACTTCACTGGTTTTTGCTGGTGATATAAAAACAGAGGAAGAATTATTAAAAAATAAACTAATAGAAAAAAATTCCAAAACAGATTCTGAACTGCGTGACCCGGACATTATGCCGGCACAGAAACAGGCGCTAACAATCCACGCCACATCCAAGCCTTACAGCGGTTTTCTGGGCACCGTAGTTACACCAAAACAAAAGCAATATCCAGAAGGCGCCGAAGGTGCTGTGCTGGGATTGTTGGACAATTGGGATGAGCTGTCTTTTAAAGACGCCGCCAAAGCGCAGGAAAAACTCAACTCCCTAATTCGGGAGATGTCCTATGAAGAATTAAAAGATATTTATGAAGCTAACCCAGACAACTTTACCATTGAGAACGCCATGTACCTGTCCTGGCTTGCAACCCAGAGGTCGGGCGAGTTTGGATACCGCGTGTCCCGCACCAGCGGCACGGAAGTTGAACCAAACGATGATATGTCAACAGCCACCGCAATGGCCACCGACACCGTCTCTGCTTATATCACTGCCTACGATGAAGACTGGTACTCATTTACCTTGAGTAGCGTAGGGGACTGGGTATTAGAAACTCATGCCACCTCTGCTGACGATAATGTTGGTGACACAAAACTCTATCTTTATGCCGCCAACAGCAGCACGAATTCTATTGCATATGATGATGACGGTGGAACCGGATTCTATTCCAAAATCAGCCATCGTTTTAATAGTGTTGCGGCCCTCCCAACAAACCTGTTTTTCTCTGAATATGCGGAAGGCAGCAGCAACAACAAATATCTGGAAATTTATAATGGCACCGGCGCTGCTGTTGATTTAAGCGCTTATTCAGTTTCCACCTGTAGTAATGGTTGTAATACGAATAATGAATGGGATTATCCCAATAACATCACATTTGCAGCGGGTACTGTTGTAGCTGATGGTGATGTGTATGTGGTTCATCATGGAAGCGCCAGTTCTGCGATAGTTGCCCAAGGCGATCAGACTTTTACCTATTTGAGCAACGGAGATGATGTTATGGCCCTTACAGTTGCAGGAGCAACTGCTTCAACATATACAATTGTTGATATAATTGGTGATATGGGTGATGATCCAGGCAGTGGCTGGGATGTTGCGGGTGTCACAAATGGTACGAAAGATCACACCCTGGTAAGAAAAAGTTCTGTTAGAGGTGGCAACACCAGTTGGACGTCGTCAGCGGGAACAAACGCCACAGATTCTGAGTGGATTGTCCATGATCAAAACACATGGACCTACGTGGGGTCACACACAATGTACAACCTAGACCAGTATTTTATTAAAGTAGCCGGTTATTCTAGCACAACAGCAGGTGCCTACCTGTTGACCGCTTCTTCGACCAGCCTGCCCGTTGCTTATGGAAAAGTTGTGATTAATGAAATTAACTACAACGGCCCCGAGTCTGGTACAGACACGACAGAATTTATTGAATTATACAACCACAGCAATTCAGCGGTGGACCTTAGCGGCGTTAAAGAAAACAATGCCGTCGTTTTTACTTTCCCAGCCGGCGCATCCATCGCAGCTGGTGGGTATATAGTTTTGGCCTACGATTCAACGAAGTTTCATAACCGTTATGGTTCTGCACCGGACTACGAATGGACCAGCGGCGCCCTTAGCAACAGCGGTGAAGACATTGAGCTGCTGGACAGTTCCGGTGCCCGGATCGATTATGTGGATTTTGAAGACGGATACAGCTCAACAGAACAAGCTGCGGGCTGGAATTCAGCTACAGACGGTGGCGGTCCAACCTATGAACTGATAGACCCTACTTCAGATAATAGTCTTGGTACCAGCTGGCGCGGTTGGGGTGTAACCGGCGGTACTCCCGGCGCGGCCAACAGCGCCCAGCCCGACATTTCGGCCGGCTCAAGTATTTCCGGTTATGTGGCGGTTGGCGCCAGCACCTCGGGCGGATTCCAGCTCAATAACAATGGCGACGCCGACCTGACCGTTTCTGCGGTTACGGTGGACAGCATGTATGTGCCGGGCGCCACCCTTTCTTCTGAAGGATTTGAAACATGGCCACCCACAGGCTGGACACTGTCTCCATCAAGCGGTTCTGGTGCCTGGGCTCAGGATTCAGGTAATGACTACGGTCCAGGCTCTGTCCATGGTGGATCCTATAGTGCCTTTTTTAATGATTATGACTATTCTAGCGGCACATCCGGCACAATGACCTCGGCAGCGGTTGACCTGTCTTCTGTTTCTGGAGCGACTTTAGTGTTTTACTATTGGGATTCTGGCGGATCTGATGTTGTTGTCGTTAGCGCATCTACAGACGGATCAGCGTTTACAACAATTTATACAACCGCATCCTCTGTTTCCTCGTGGACCGAGATATCAGTTGACCTTGCATCTTATGTTGGGAACAGTGCTGTTTATATTAAATTTTCAGGTACAAGTGTTTGGGGAACAAGCAATCCCCATATCGATGATTTCGCCATTCAGTCCGCGGGCGTCAACATTGATCCCACAGTTGGCGGTGCGG
>Ga0208830_1000399_pt1 | contig 22310 bp, 27 predicted proteins | sample DeeseametaMP2634_FD_184169 | JGI IMG/M metagenome (GOLD analysis project Ga0208830, IMG submission 184169) | Marine microbial communities from the Deep Atlantic Ocean - MP2634 (SPAdes) | ecosystem: Environmental > Aquatic > Marine > Oceanic | place: Northeast of Antigua and Barbuda, North... | reverse complement strand
GCGACTGAACAGGCATAAGGGGGGTTATCTATTCCTATTTACTAAGCCTTAAAGGTCTTTAATCAGGTTTTCAATAAGCTCGTCCACGTGGTGGCCAGCGGCACGGGCTTTAAAGTTGGTCATCATACGGTGGCGCAGCACGGCAGGGGCAAGTGCTACAACATCATCGATTGATGGTGTTAGGCGACCATCCATAGCAGCACGTACTTTGGCACAGGCAAGTAAGGTTTGGCCTGCACGTGGGCCTGCACCCCAAGCGATGTTTTCTTTAATCTCAAGGCTATCGGTTTGGTCAGGGCGGGCACGACGGACTAGCGTTAGAATGCTATCAACAACTTTATCACCCACAGGGATGCGCTTAAGTAGGGCTTGAGCATCCATCAGTTCGTCGCCTGTCATGATTGATTTTAGTTTTGGTGATTCGGCGCCAGTAGTGGCCAAAATCATGGTGCGTTCGTCAGCCAAGTCAGGGTAGGTCACGTTAATTTGCATCATAAAACGGTCAAGCTGGGCTTCAGGCAGTGGGTATGTGCCTTCTTGCTCTAGCGGGTTTTGCGTCGCCAAAACGTGGAATGGCTTTGGTAGTAGGTGTGTATGACCTGCCACTGAAACTGTTTTCTCCTGCATGGCCTGCAAAAGCGCTGACTGCGAGCGTGGGCTTGCACGGTTAATCTCATCTGCCATCAGCAGTTGGCTAAATACAGGGCCTTCAATAAAGCGGAAGCTCTTCTTGCCGCTTTCAGATTCTTCAAGAACCTCAGCACCCAGAATGTCAGCAGGCATAAGGTCAGGCGTACATTGAATACGCTTAGCCTTAAGGCCCAGAACTTCAGAAAGTGTGTTAACAAGCAGTGTTTTTGCCAAGCCCGGTACACCTACCAAAAGGGCGTGGCCGCCCGCAAATAGGGTAATCAGAGTTTCGTCAATAACGTCTTGCTGGCCGTAAATGGCTTTACCAACTTCGGTACGAATATCACTGACTTTGCCATGCAAATCTGCAAGAGCATTTTCAAGGTTCGGCTGTTTTTTAGGTGCTGGCATATTTCTATCCGTTCGTTATTTAATCGTTATTTAATTATCGTTCTCAAGCCAAGGGGCAACCCAATCGGCCGTTGCTTCACCTACCAGTTTTGTGAATAGGTCAATGCTGCTTTTGCCGTCGTTTAGACATGGCACGGTTGAGTAGTTTTCGCCGCCGGCTTCCAAAAAGGTGTCTTTTGCTTCGATGGCAATTTCTTCCAACGTTTCCAAACAGTCCGCATGGAAGGCAGGGGTCAGAACCACCACGTTTTTAACGCCTTGGTTTGGCAGAGCCTCAAGGGTGGCATCGGTATATGGCTTTACCCATTCGGCTTTACCAAAGCGGCTTTGGAATGTGGTTTTAAATTTATCAGGGCCAAGGTTTAATTTTTCGGCCAGTAGACGCGATGTCTTAAAGCAGTGGCAAGGGTAAGGGTCGCCCTTGTCCCACGCAAATTGAGGGATGCCGTGGTACGAGGCAATAATCATATCAGGCTCAAAATCAAGTGTATCAAGGTGGGCCTTAACACTTTCGGCCAGTGCATCAATGTAATCAGGGTGGTCAAAGTACGGCTGGATGACGCGCGGCGTTGGCATGAAGCGCCAGTCTTTCAGGGCTTCAAAAAACTTATCGCAGGCGGTGCCTACTGTGGCCGCGGCATACTGCGGGTAGGTCGGCAGCAGTACAATCTTTTGGCAGTTTTGTTCTTTCAGTTCACGCACAGCGTCTTTCATGCTGGGGTTGCCGTAGCGCATACCTGTGGTGACCACGTATTTGCCTTGGGCAAACCAGTTGAGCTGCTCTTGCAGTTTAGCGGCTTGGGCTTTGGTGGTCAGGCGTAGGGGGCTGTCGTTTTGCTCAGTATCCCAAATAGTGCGGTAAGCAGCGGCTGATTTTTTAGGGCGTGTACGCAGAATAATGCCGTTCAAAATAACCCACCAAAGTGCTTTGGGGATTTCAACCACGCGCTGGTCAGATAAAAACTCTTTTAAGTAGCGGCGTACGGCAGGTGTGGTTGGGGCATCCGGCGTGCCAAGGTTGGCAACAATTACGCCAATTTTATCAGCGGTGTTATGGCGGTAAACGGGTTCGGTGTTACGCATAAATAAAGCCTTAAATTTTTATTAATTTTTGTATGCTTTTAACCCTTGCGGGCGCCTATTTAAAAATGAACGGCCTTATCATGCCAGAAAATGCCCAAATCAACAATGCCCAAACAAATGCTAAAGGGTTTTAAAAGTGCCTTTTTTTGTTGCGAAAATAGGTGCCCCATGTTACTAAATCCCCGAAAGAATTCTTTATGGCGACGAAAAGCCGCCGATTTATGTACATAAACCTTCTAAAAGAGGATCAACAGCGACCATGGCCACCAAGAAAACCACGACCATGACCGAAGTGCCAATGACAGTAAAGCCAACTGGCGTTGCGGGCCGTTACGGTATCGCCCTTTATGAACTTGCAGTTGCTGATAAATCAGCCGACAAACTGATGAAGGAAATTGCCTCTTTCAAGTCATCAATCACAGATGAACTTACAACATTCCTAGGTTCACCAGCCTTTGAAACATCATCAAAGCGCCTGGTTATCGACGAAATTTTGACTAAAGCTAAAGCCTCAAAACTACTTTCAAACTTTGTGAAACTAGTTGTTGAGAAAGACCGTGGCGGCTACCTAGGCCAAATGCTTGCGGTTGTAGAATCTTTGCATGACGCTGCAAACGGCGTTGTGAACGCTGAAGTTACAAGCGCAACTAAACTGACCGCTGACCAACTTAAAAGCGTTGAAAAGTTTGTGAAAAGCACCGTACCTGCTGCGAAAAGCGTAGAGCTTAAAACAGCCGTGAACGAAAAGCTGATCGCAGGTATGAAAGTCCGCATTGGTGCTGTTGAGTACGACGCATCAATGGCTAACCAATTGTCACAACTTGGGCGCTCACTACGTGAACAAGCCCAGATGGACGACTAATTAAAACCCGTAAACCCACAATATAGGTGATTAACTATGGAAATCCGTGCAGAAGAAATCAGCCGTATTATTAAAGACCAGATTAAAGGCTTTGATACAAAGGCAACCAAGACCGAAGTAGGCCAAGTGCTTAGCATTGGTGATGGTGTGGCCCGCGTATACGGCCTAGACAACGTACAAGCTGGTGAGCTTGTTGAATTTGCTAGCGGCGTAAGCGGCATGGCACTGAACTTGGACGACGACCACGTTGGTTGCGTAATTTTCGGTGATGACCGTTCAATCCGTGAAGGTGACGAAGTTAAACGTACTGGCCGTATTGTGGACGTACCAGTGGGCGACGCGCTACTAGGCCGCGTTGTTGACGCTTTGGGTAACCCAATCGATGGTAAAGGCGCTATTAAAACGAAAGACCGTAACTTGGTTGAAGTTGTAGCCCCAGGTATTATTCAACGTAAATCAGTGCACGAGCCACTACAAACAGGCCTAAAAGCGATTGACGCTCTTGTGCCGATTGGCCGTGGCCAGCGTGAGCTTATTATTGGTGACCGTCAAACAGGTAAAACAGCTGTTGCGATTGACGCGATCATCAACCAAAAAACAAACCAAAAAGGCGACAAACCAGTACGCTGCATCTACGTTGCTGTAGGTCAAAAGCGTTCAACTGTTGCTCAGATTGTTAAAACTCTTGAGAAGCACGGCGCAATGGAATACACAACTGTTGTTGCTGCAACAGCTTCTGACCCTGCACCAATGCAGTTCATGGCGCCTTACGCGGGTTGCGCTATGGCTGAGTACTTCCGTGACAACGGTCAACACTGCTTGGTTATTTACGATGACCTTTCTAAGCAAGCTGTTGCTTACCGTCAAATGTCACTACTACTACGCCGCCCTCCAGGCCGTGAAGCGTACCCAGGTGACGTATTCTACCTTCACTCACGCCTACTAGAGCGTGCTGCTAAGCTTTCAGACGATCAAGGCGCTGGCTCAATGACAGCTCTACCGATCATCGAAACACAAGCGGGTGACGTATCAGCATACATTCCAACCAACGTAATTTCGATTACTGACGGTCAGATTTTCCTTGAGAGTGACTTGTTCTACTCAGGTATCCGTCCTGCGATTTCTGTAGGTCTGTCAGTATCACGTGTGGGTGGTTCTGCTCAGATTAAAGCGATGAAGCAAGTGGCTGGTACACTTCGTCTTGAGCTAGCGCAGTACCGTGAAATGGCTGCATTTGCTCAGTTCGCTTCAGACCTTGATGCCTCAACACAAAAACTACTTAGCCGCGGTGAGCGCCTAACTGAACTTCTAAAGCAGAAGCAGTTCGCACCACTTACAGCAGCCGAGCAAGTTGTTCAGCTATTTGCTGGTGTTAAAGGCCACCTTGACGATATTCGTCCAGTTGACGTGCCAGCCTTTGCTGAGCACCTAACCGAGCTAACACGTTCAGGTCACGCTAAGCTTCTTGAAGCTATCGAGACTAAAGGCAAGCTAGACGGTGACTTGGAAGAGAAAATCGCCGAAGTTATCTCAATCGCAAAAGAATCATTCGCTGGCTCAACAACTGCCAGCCAGGAGGAGCTAGATGCCGTCGCTTAAGGACCTTCGTGGCCGAATTAAATCGGTCAAGAGCACGCAGCAGATTACCAAAACCATGAAAATGGTTGCGGCTGCTAAGATGCGTCGTGCCGAAGATGCCTGCCAGCAGTCACGCCCATATGCAGCGTCATTGGGTCGTGTACTAAACGAACTGGCAGAGCGTGTTCCTGCGAAAGGCGCTCCGCTTATGTTGCGTGGTCATGATAACCCTCAGACTATCCGCCTCATCATGTTTGGCTCAAGCCGTGGCTTGTGTGGTGGCTTTAACGGGCAAATTTCTCGTACAGCTATCAAAGCAATCCGCCAGTGGGAAAAACAAGGCAAGCGTGTAGAAATCGTAACTGTAGGCAGCAAAGCCTACGCTGAGATGAAGAGCCACTACGGTTCATTCATCGTTGACCGTAACGACGATACGGCCAACAACCCAACTTACGAAGGCGCACACGCCCTAGCTGAGAAAACAACCACAGACTTTATGAACGGCACCTGCCACGAAGTTCATATTCTGTTTAACGAATTTATTAACGTTATTACGCAAAAAGCCCAGCTTGTTCAGCTGTTGCCGTTTAAGGCTGCTGAAGTTGAACACGCCAAGGGCGCTCATGCGACAACAGAATACGAACCTGACGAAGAGACACTGCTTAAGCACTTGTTGCCTCTAAACGTAGCGACGCAAATTTTTGCAGCCCTACTAGAGTCACAAGCCTCTGAGCAAGGCGCGCGTATGTCAGCTATGGACAGCGCAACCCGTAACGCAGGTGAGATGATTAAGGACCTTTCATTGACGTACAACCGTCAACGTCAGGCAAACATTACCCGAGAAATTACCGAGATTGTTTCAGGCGCAGAAGCCGTATAAGGCCAAGCACATTAAAAACACCTGAAACACCTCGTAAGTGAATAACTTTAAACCTTAAAGGAAGCACAACAAATGGCACAAGCAGCTAAAAAACTTGAGATTGCTAAGGGCGGTAAAATTACCCGTGTGGTAGGCCCAGTGGTTGACGTATCGTTTGAAAGCGGTATCCCAGCAATCTTGAACGCCCTACACACAACAAACGCAGGCAAACGCCTTGTACTAGAAGTAGCCCAACACCTGGGTGAAAACACAGTTCGTACCATCGCGATGGACGCAACTGAAGGTCTAGCACGTGGTCAGGAAGTAACTGACACAGGCGCGCCGATTACTGTACAAGTTGGCCCAGATAACCTAGGCCGTATCTTGAACGTTGTGGGTGAGCCAATCGACGAAATGGGTGAGCTTAAATCAAAGCACACACGCCCAATTCACGTTGATGCCCCAGAGTTTAAAGAGCAAGCAACTGAAACCCGCATTCTTGAAACTGGTATTAAAGTTGTAGACCTTCTAGCCCCTTACGTTAAAGGTGGTAAAATTGGTCTATTCGGTGGTGCTGGTGTTGGTAAAACAGTTTTGATTATGGAACTGATTAACAACATCGCTAAAGGCCACGGTGGTTACTCAGTATTCGCCGGTGTTGGTGAGCGTACTCGTGAAGGTAACGACCTTTACCACGAAATGATCGAATCAGGTGTTATCACCCAAGGCGACAGCAAAAAGTCAAAAGCTGTTCTTGTTTACGGTCAAATGAACGAACCTCCAGGGGCACGTGCTCGTGTTGCTCTAACAGGTCTAACACAAGCCGAATACTTCCGTGATGAAGAAGGCCAAGATGTATTGATGTTCATCGATAACATCTTCCGTTTCACACAGGCTGGTTCAGAAGTATCAGCGCTACTAGGTCGTATTCCATCAGCGGTAGGTTACCAACCTACTCTTGCTGGTGAAATGGGTGCCATGCAAGAGCGTATTACTTCAACAAACAAGGGTTCAATTACCTCAGTACAGGCCGTATACGTACCTGCTGATGACTTGACTGACCCTGCGCCTGCAACAACATTCTCTCACTTGGATGCAACAACAGTTCTAAACCGTTCAATCGCTGAAATGGGTATTTACCCAGCGGTTGACCCGCTAGACTCAAACTCTCGTGTGCTTGACCCAGCCATTATTGGCCAACAACACTACCGTGTGGCAACTCAAGTGCAAGAAATCTTGCAGAAGTACAAGTCACTACAAGATATCATCGCGATTCTTGGTATGGACGAATTGAGCGAAGAAGATAAGCTGGTTGTGGCCCGTGCCCGTAAGATTCAGCGCTTCCTATCTCAGCCGTTCCACGTGGCCGAGCAGTTCACTGGCATGAAAGGTTGCTACGTGAAACTTGAAGACACTATCCGTAGCTTCCAAGAGATTATCGACGGTAAGCACGACGATATGCCAGAAGCAGCCTTCTACATGGTTGGCTCAATTGACGAAGCTATCGCTAAAGCTAAAGACCTGTAGGTCTTTAGCTTTAAGCTAAACCTTTAAAAGGGAACGCATTATGCAATTTGAACTTGTTACTCCAGCTAAAAAAATCGCTTCATTTGAAGTTGAACAGGCCATTATTCCGGGCAGCGAAGGTATGTTTGGTGTGCTTAAGGGCCACCAGCCAGTCCTAAGCATGCTTAAGCCTGGTCTGCTACGTGTGATTAAAGCCGATGGCACTGAAGAAGTTTTCTCAGTGGGCAATGGCTTTGTTGATGTAACAGGCAAAAGCGTAAGCGTTCTTGCTGAAACTGCTTCAAAGTACGAAGGCCCACAAGCCTAAGTACTCTCAGCGTTTAAAGTTTGAAAAACCCTGCTTCGGCAGGGTTTTTTATTCTTAGGCCTTGCATTTGGACCTCACTATCCTATAACTAAACATAATACTGCGTACTTTCTTTTCCTTTTCTTGTTTAGGAATTTCCTATGCCTAAGTATCTTCTTATTTTCCCGCTGCTGCTTGTTGCGGCTATCTGTTTCATTCCAGGTATGCCCGGCTTTGTGCTGGGTGGTGCCATAGCCTGCTATGTGCTGCGCCTTTTCGGTGGCAATAGCCCCGAGAACGTACTCGGCAATAACCGAGGGCTGGCAGTGGCCAGTTTTCTGGGTGTTTTGGCGTTGATTTCCATTGCTCTTGGCAACGGATAACCAGAAAACCAACGATATAATCGACTTTAAAAGCCTGCTCATTAATTTGAGCAGGCTTTTTTATAGGTATAGCCCTTGTAAAAACAAGGGCTATACCTACATAAGCTATAATATTCTTATCTTTTTTACGTTTCCTTCCTCTCTTCCTAAAAGGTATTTTTAATGCTCATGGTCAAAATGATTTTGGTGCCCATCTTTCTTTTTGTGTTTGGGTCCCGTTTCATTCTTCAATCGCCCGAAATCGGTCTGCTGCTTGCCGCCTGTGGTTTTGCTTCGGCAATCATCTACAGGTTCACGCCTTACAGCACAAGCTACGGCTATAAGCCCTACGCTATGGTGACAGGCTGCATGACGGCACTGGCAGTATTTCTGCTGTGCGCCGGCTATACTGGCGGCTAACCTGCCCACTCAATTTCACGAAAGCCCCACCCAAGTGTAAAAACTTAGGTGGGGCTTTTTGCTTGCCATTAAGCACCATCAAGCGTATGAATTGACTCTATATTCAGATCTTTCTTTATGTTTTCTCTCTTCGATTCTTCTCGTGAAAGGCCTTTGGTCATGTTTACGCTTCTTGTGATTCTTGGCGCTATGGCGCTGGCTTTTTTCTATCCGTACATTGCCCTTGTGGGCGGCGTCCTGCTGATTGTATTCTCTGATCGTCTTACCCGTGGTGGTGGCGATTATAACTTCGGCGTGATCATTCCCGTATTCGGGGGTGGTGTCATGATCGCCATGAGTTTGCTGGTGATTGCCGTCCGCTTTTTCGGGTAACCGCAAAAGGTACTGCTTATGTTTTTCCTTGTGATTGTGCCACTGCTGCTGGCGATTGTCGGCATTATTGGTATTGCAACCATGCCCGGCATCACGTTGATTGCCTGCGTGATTTTGATGGTTGTGCTCAATGGGTGGGCGAACTCTGAAGGGTCAGGCGCTTTGGCGCTTGTGCCGCTGATGATTGTAACCTTCCTCATTGGCTTTTGTTCACTGGTGGTATTCGTCATCGAATTGTTCAAATAGCCCATGAGCTTTTAACGCATATAAAAAACCCCCAACCATTCGGTTGGGGGTTTTGTTCGTTAAAGGGGCTTCTGCGTCAAGGCCATAATGGCCAGGACAACCAGAGAGACCATCGTATGGACAATCGAAACGGTGAATACCAGACCAATTGCATTGGAGCTAGTTGCACCAGGAACGAAAACCACAACGAGAAGCATCACGGCAGTGATGGTCATCGAGGTTGCGATGGTCGCACGAGGTTTCCAAGCAAGAAAGGCAATGCCTACTGCGAGGAGAATCCAGAAGAGAGTCATAAAAAATTCCTTCGGAAAATCAGAAGCGGGTTTTGTAGGGGCGCGTTGCAAAACGCACAGCCGCAACCACGGTACCGGAAATCAGCGCAAGAATCGCCGAAAACGGAATGATGACGCCATAGGCACTGAGAATACTCACGGCAAACATACCGAAGAAGCAAAGCAGCACAGAAGCAATCAGCATCGGGGTCGGGAACTTGTACGAAAGTACAACGTAGATAGCGCCCAGAATCAGCATCGAAATGCTCATATAAAACCTCCTAAAAGGTATCAAGTGTGGGGGAAAGGGACTGAAGTTTACGTAGTTAAACCTGTTATAAGGACGAAAACCCAAGCTTTCAAGGGTTTTTAGAGTGTGCAACCATAGAAAAAGCCCCCGCAAATGCGGGGGCTAAAAAGTCGATATTAGGTGTTGTTTTCGTCGTCATTGCTCTTGGCAGCACGACGCTGGCGAAGATGCATGGTGACGGCCGCCACAATCATGCCCAGCATTACGGCCGGCGCATAGATGAGGGGGATGTTCACAGTATTTTCGGACAGAGCCGTACCAGCACCCGCAATCACCGCACAGATGATAACGGTAGTCAGCGGACGGCGAATGGCCAGTACCACAAGGGCGATGGCTAGCAGAATGGCAGCGATTGTCATAACAGACTTTCTGTAAAAGAAGACATAAAGAAAGACGTTTTGAAGGTGTTAAATCTTCTTGAGGTAAAGACCTCGCATGACAGCCATCATCACAACGGCCAGCACAAACGGAATGACCACCACGGGGGCAGCAGCAGGTGCAAGGGCCGCCATAAAGGCGCCCATGGTCAGAATGGCAGCACAGGCAATGATGCCTGCAAAAGGTGCGCGCCATGAGATGACAGCCGCAATCAGCGTCATCAGAATGTAAGGAATGAGAACCAAAGTCATGGGGTGTGTCCCAGAAAGAGAACTAGAAGGAGAAAAAGTAAAGAAGTTGTGACTTATGCTCCTAATATAAAGCCAAGCCACTGTTTTGCAATAAAAAAAGCCCCCCACCATAATGGCGGGGGGCTTAAGTCGTTATGTAGTTTTATCGCCAGGTATTCGGCTTAGGCGAGACCGCGACGCTTCAGAAGCGCATCGGCCGTCGGTGCCTTACCACGGTAGGCCTTGTAGGCTTCGGTGGGGTCAACACTGTTACCCAGCGCAAGGATACCATCACGGTATGCCTTACCAGCTGCAGCCGTAAGGCCGCCCAGCTCCTGCGTGTACGCAAAAGCATCTGCCGCGAGAATCTCGCTCCAGATATAGGCATAGTAGCTGGCCGAATAGCCGCCGGCGAAGATGTGGCTGAAGTAGCCAGCACGATACCGGGGCAGGATGTAGTCGCTGTCGAGACCGTGCTTCTTCAGGGCCTTCCGCTCGAACTTATCCATGGTGGTGGAAATGTTCTTGGTGCGGTGCAGCTCCATGTCAACGACGGTCGCCGCCAGATATTCGAAGGTGTCGAAGGCCTGCGTGAAGTTCAGCGACTCCAGCAGCTTCTCGACCATCTCCGGCGACAGAACTTCACCAGTCTCATGATGGGTGGCGTAGTTCTTCAGCACGTCAGGGTGTTGCGCCCAGTCTTCCTGATAGGTCGACGGGAACTCCACATAGTCGCGCGGTACTCGCGTACCCGAGTTGCTGGCATAGCGCGTGCGCGAGAAGATCTCGTGCAGGGCATGGCCGAACTCGTGAAACAGCGTCTGGGCTTCACGAAGATCGATGAGCGTGGGCTCACCGTCATCCGCCTTGACGATATTGCAGACATTGACCACCACAGGCGTGTCCCAGTTTTCCAGGAACTGCTGTGCGTAGGTCGTCTTCCAAGCGCCACCGCGCTTGCCGGGCCGGGTGAAGAAGTCACCGTAGAAAATCGCAATGCTGCGACCGTCCGTATCGATGATTTCATAGGCACGAACATCCGAGTGATACACCGGAATGTCGTCCCGTTCGACGATCTTGATCCCGTAGAGGGTCTCCATCGTGTAGAACACACCTTTTTCGAGCACGTTGTTGAACTCGAAATACGGCTTCAGGGCGTCACTGTCCATGCAACCGCGCTGCTGCTGCAGCTTGGCGGCGTAGAAGTGCCAATCCCAGGGCTTCAGCTTACCGCTGATGCCTTCGGCATTCATGATGACCTGCATCTCAGCCGCAAGGGCGTCGGTTTTGGCCTTCAGGTCGGGTGCCATCTGTCCGATGAAGTCGAAGACCGTGTCAACCTTCCCCGCGGTCTGCGGCTCCAGCTGCTTATCGGCCCAGGTGTCGAAGCCCAGCAGCTTTGCCTTCTTCTGGCGCAGCTTCAGGATCTTCTTGCCCATGGCGTTGGTCGTGGCTTCACCCCGATTGATCGAGATTTCGTAAAGGCGCTGACGCGTCTCACGATTTTCGAGCGATTCGAGGAACGGATGGGTCGTCGAGTTCGACGGCTTGACGAGGTACTTGCCCTTGTGGCCAGCCTTTTCGGCAGCTTCGGAAAGCTGCTTGATGGTGCCGGCGTCGAGGCCTGCCAGTTCTTCGGCCGTATCGACGATGAGCGCGCTGGTGTCGAACTGCTTGAGCAGCTCTTGACCAAACTTGCTCGACAACGTCGCAAGTTCAGCATCGATCTTGGCGATGGTGTTCATCTGACGCTTGGTCAGGCGAATACCCGCTTCGACGAAGCCCTTGACGTAGTCGTCGGCCAGACGCTTCTGCTCCACGTCGAGGGTCGGGTCGTTGGCGACCTTTTCCACTCGAGCGAAAAGCTTGGCGTTCTGGTAAACGGCATTGTTGGCATCCTGCAGCATCGGCAGAACGTCATCCATAATCGCACGGCGAGCATCGGTCATATCCGAGCCGCTGAGCGCGAAAAACACCGACGACACCTTGTTCAGCAGAACTTCCGACAGCTCGAGAGCATAAATCGTATTGGTGAAATTCGGCGTGTGGGTGCTGTCAGCGACGGCGGTTGCCTTACCAACATAGTCGGCAATAGCAGCCTTGAAGGCCGGCAGGAAGTGCGCATCTTCGATGATATCGAAGTTCGGCGCATCATGCGGCAGTCCGCTGTTGACGAGCAGGGGGTTCTGTTTGCGATCAGTCATTGATCATCTCCAGTTTTAAGAAAGCCATACGTTTTACGGTAGGGCAGGTGAGAAAAGAGAAAAAGAAAAAACAAAGATAATTAAGAATCGTCTTTTCAATATAGGCATTCATGCAACATTTCGCAAGGGTAGACCTTAGATTAAATAGCCGTAAAATAACAAAAAACTGCAACAAAAAACCTGCCGCATCGCTGCGGCAGGTAAGTCGTAAATAAGGCTTAAATGTAGCCATGAAATCTAAAGAAATTTCGCAAACGGCGATACAGATCACCGATAGTGCCATCATTATCGATGCGCAAGTCGAAGAATTTATCTTCGAGCATGCCTTCAATATTTGCTATGTCGCCAATTTCAGCATCGACTTTGGGGCGGTAAATCCGCCAGATACTGCTGGTCGAAAAAAGGCGAATCATGGCGTAGTCTTCAGGTGTGCGCACATCGTCTACAATCACCACGTAGCCCTGCTGAATGGCGTCAAGAATCTTGCCAGCAGCGTGCTTTGAAAGCCAGTCGGGCCCGTCTTTTTCAGCGCCGCTTTTGTAGGCGTTGATCATGACTTGGCGTGGCGTAAGGCCACCCAGCTTGGGGTGGGGAACTTCTTTCAGCTTGCCCTCAACTTCTTCCTCAGACAAGCCAAGGTCGTAGAGGGGTTGCTTCAGTGGTGCCGAAATTTTGATGTTCACCATTGGCTGATTATTGGGCGCAAAAACTTGCGTTTCAATAAAGCGCACAATAGTCGACTTGCCCGATTGCTCGCGGGGTGAATACAAACCAATCACCCTCGGAAATGAGCGTGACATACGTTTTCTCCTGTAGGGAAAAGAGTAGAAAAAGAGTATGGCAAGAAATGGGAAAAAAGATAAAGATAAATAATCCAGCTATTTATACCTTAATTTATATCTTCTGAAAATAAAAAGTAGGTGCTTATACATAAGGCACTGCCGCTCGAATAGCGGTAGGACGCTGTCCCGTGGCAAGGCAACGCTTGGGGTATAACAAAAAAACACCCCCAGCATAATGCTGGGGGTGTAAGTCGTTAAATGAGCTTAGGCGTCGTTGCCGCCCTTGTCATCGGTGTTGCTGATCGCCTTGGCGAGACCGCCACTGCTGGCGAAGCCGGTGATCATGTCGACCAGCTTCTTGCCCTGGTCGCTCTGAGCGAGCGTTTCGAGCATGCCGTTCAGGTTCTGACCGGTCTTCGACGACAGGATGCCGGCAGCGCCGTTCATGCCTTCCGAAGCCGAACCGCCATTGGCGATGACCTTGATGTCGGCAGCTTCCAGAGCCTTGGCCTGGGCAACGCCCACCTGCAGCTGAGCCGCGATCGCTTCGATCGCAACCAGGTACTGCTGGTAGCCTTCGTTCTCGCCGATTTCCTGGGCGAGTTCGATCTGGGCGCGGATCGGCGCGAGTTCCATCAGCTTCTTGGCTTCGGCTTCTGCCTCACCCTTCACCTTGATACCCTCGGCGTTCTTGCGCTCAGCTTCCAGCTGACCTTCGGCGACGATGATCGTGGTTTCACGCTCTTCGCCGGCCTTGACGACGGCCTTTTCCTTGTCGATCTCGGCCTGCCGCACTTCACGAACCTTGGCGATGCTCATCTCGCGTTCGGTCGTTTCGCGCTGCTGTTCCTTGATGTCCTGCTGGGCCTGCTCGTTGGCAATACCGACGGCCTTGTCCTTCTCGGCGGTCCGCTGACCGACGATCTGGGCGGCTTCCTGGTCGCGGACATCGGTAGCCTGGCGGGCTTCGATTTCGGCGATTTCGGCGTCACGACGGTTCTGCGCAACTTCGACGCGGCTTTCCATCTCGATCTTCGACTTCTTCTTGGCCATGATGTTCTCGATGACCTGCGAACCTTCGGCGTCACGGATGTCCATGAGCTCCATGTTCTTGACCGGCTTCACGCCCCAGTTCTTCAGCTCTTCGGTCACCTCTTCGGTGAACGCTTCGCCGAACTTGGAACGCTCGAGCATGATCGAGTCGATGTTATCGGAGGCGAGGATCTTACGAACCGCACCCTGGACGATCGACTGAAGCTGCGCACGCAGCTCACCAAAGTTTTCGACGCGCTGGGCGGCGATGTTGGTGTCTTCGATCTGAAAGAAGGCCGTGATGTCGGCAGCGAACGGAACACGATCCTTGTCGTAGGCGGTGTAGCCCTTGAGTTCGAGATCGAAGTTGCTGACCGGCATCGTGCTGACGGTCACACCGAACATGGGAACCCAGGACGGCCACTGATAGTAGACGTTTCCGTTTTCCTTGCCGGTACCGTACGAGGTCGTCTTCTTCGACGACTGCACGATGTGCACCATGTTCGTCGGAACGACGCGGCGGAAGATCAGGGCCAGAATGACCACGAGGCCAACGAGGGAAGCGACGGCGATGCCGCCAATAAGAATGATGCTCATAGCATTTCCTTCTTGTGGTTTTACAGAAAATAAAAAGAGTTGTGACAACGGGGCGCACGGCAATGTCGGATGACGGTACCATGGCATGTATTTCAAAAAGGTTAAAAAGGAAGTTACAAAGGCATGCCTAGGGCACGATTTTGCAGATGCGACGCGATGTCAGAAGGGGGTTATAGACGGCTTTGAAGGGGTTGGCAAGCTAAATATGTATACAATATGTAAAAAATGTACTTATGTATATACCGCCCGAATTTTTGGGCTTTTTAGGCAATATATTTTAGGATTTCAGCGGTAATTTCATCTTCTGATTTACCATCTACTTTAACAAGGTGGTGGGTTTCAGTGTCAGCGCATAGGGTGTTGTCACGGCTTAGGGTATCAAACAAGCTTAGGTATTCATCGTTGAGGGCATGCCATTTGGCGGCTTTTTCGTAAACATCTTGCTCGTCCGCTTGGCGGAATGGGTTTTCAGCTGTGAACTGAATGTAATGCACATCGTAGCCATGTTTTTCAATCAGCGGGCGGTAGGTGTTTTGGTGGATTTGCGCCAGAATATCCAACTGTTCTTGCGGCAGGCCTGTCATCTTGCCGTAAACAAGGGCTGAGGCGTAGCAACGGTCCATTACAATGGCAGTGTTATGAGGCCCAAAGTCTTCGTAGGCATCAACAATGTGGCTGCAAGTGTGCAGCAGTTGGCGGGCAAAGGGTTCAATGTTTTTATTGGTTTTTACAATCGGGCGCAAAAATCCAAGGGTATTATCGCCTGAGGGCTGTACCACGAGTTTAGCTGACAAAGCTTCGCACAAGCGTTTGGCTTGCGTGCTTTTACCAACACCATCTGGGCCTTCAAGGATAATAAGTTTCATGTGATTCTCCCTTTGTTCACAAAAGTATATACCACGGACGCATTAAAAAAACACCCCCACAAAAAGTGGGGGTGTTTAGATGTTCGTTAAGCGCGCTTGATGGCAATGAGCTCAAGCCCCATGCGTTCAAGCATACCAGCCTTTTCAGCATTCATGGCCGAAAGCAGCTCGGCGTTGTTCATGCCGTGCGGGTCGGTGTTTTCATCCGAAACGCGAGTATCGATCGTCTCGTTGAAGGTCCAGCGCAGCCAGTGCTGAAACGTCATATCGTAGACCATACTGTTCTGGCGCAGGCGCTTGCGGTCAACCACGCGGAACGTGGCATTGAAATTGGTGAGCTTCGAAAAGCCCATCATGCCAATGGCATCAAAGCTTTCGTGCTTGAAGGGGATGATGAATTCAGCATCTTGCGAAGGGATGGGACGAAGCATCCGACGGAGAGCAAGAAACATAGGTGTTCTCCTACAAAGAATAGCGCAAAAGAAAGAAGAAGATAAATGTGAATATATATGTATGTATACAATTAGAATGAAGCGTGAATTTTGTCAAGACATAGAAAAACCGCCCCCTTTGTTAGGGGAGGCGGTTTCTCATTCGATATTAGCGTTCGCGGTAGAAGATGTGATCACCGATGGTGACCACACGATTCAGTGCTCGCTGGAACCAGTTAAGGTGCCGCTGCGAAACACCGCTCGTCGCATGATAATACATGATGCGACGATCGATCCGCTGGGTACCACTACGGGCGTTACGCTGGGCGTAAACTTCCGAAGCGATGCGCTGGGCATCATCCCACGAAGAACCACGCGGTTCCGCAGGGCCCTGAAGGGTCCACGAAAACTGCGCAATCCACGTACCACGACGATTCTGGGCCTTCTGATAGACGACCTCACACACCGTGTCCGGGAATGCACTGTTCTGCATGCGGTTTACCGTAACCCACGCAACCGCATAGCGGCCACGGGTCGGTTCACCACGTGCTTCGTGGTAGATATTCAGAGCCAGACACTCGACCTCGCGATCGTCAGCCGAAGGCGTGACAGTCGGAAGCTCGGTGGCAATGGCAGCGATATCAGCCGAGATGTCCAGAGGCTGAACAATCTCATTCGAAACCATCACGATCGGTGCGACCGGGGTGGCTTCTTCGATGCTAACCGGCGCCGGGGCAATCTGATCGATTACTTCGACTTCGGTGGCATCGGTGCTGGTACTCGCGGGAGGGTCTTCTTCAGTAGGGTCGACTTCCGAGGTGGAAGGCGTTTCTGCCGAAGCGGTGACCGTGTCGATGTTGGTGGTTTCGGGCTGGGCGGGCTGGGGCGTCATGGACGAACACAGCGCAGCCGCAACACATTCGAGTGCACCAGAAAGCATAAATAATTCCTTTCAAGGAAAAGAGATGGGAAACGTTAAATGAAGATAACCAGTTGGTTGATAATTTTATTTAGTGATTTTTTCAGCCAAAGCAAGTGCTTAGGGGTTAAAAAATGCATCAAAAATGCAAAAAAATGCCCCCACCGAATGGTGGGAGCATCTTTTGTTCGATATTAGGCCGGAAGCGTATAGAAAATGTGCTGTCCAACTTGGTTCGTTTCACGGAGAGCCGTGCGGAACCAGCGGGTACCAGATTCCGACACATAGTCGGCATGGTAGAACATCACGTTTTCATCGTTCCAGGGGTTGTCGATGTTGGCTTCATGCTGGGCATAAACCTCACGCGCAATGCGCTTGGCTTCAGTCCAGTCGGCGCCGCGCGGGCCAGGCATACCTTGGGCAGTCCAGGAAAACTGGGCCACACCCTTGACTTCCTGATACACCACACCACAGACCGACGACGGAAACTCGCGACTATCGACGCGGTTCATCGTGACCCAAGCCACAGCGTAACGACCATCGGTCGGTTCGCCACGGGCTTCGTGGTAGATGTTTTCAGCAAGACACTCGACCTGACGGGTCAGACGAGCGGGACGCACGGCAACCTGAGGCAGTTCGAAAACGGGCTCGGGTTCAGCGACGACGGTCATGTCGGGTTCGATGTAGGGGGTCGGGTCGTTAAGTTCGACCGTCACCACAGGACGAAATTCCGAAGACTTGTCATTGGCGAATGCCAAAACGGCAAAAACAGCCAGAAGAGCAACAACAACAGAAAGACCTCGAGTAATGAGGCGTTTCATGATGAATTCCTTTCAGAAAAAGTAAAAGAAGATAACGTTGGTTAATAAAAAAGTTATAAGAATGCATTTACAATAAAACAAGAGCAAAGCGGCAAAAAAAATGCCGCTTTTTTCGTTTTATTTTAGAAGGTTAGGGTATTTATCCTTCGAGCCAACTATTGGTGATAGGGAATCGGAAATCACGACCAAATGCAATTGACGTAATTTTTACACCAGGAGGGGCCTGACGGCGCTTGTATTCACTACGGCGAAGAAGGCGAATAATACGGCGCACAGTCTCGGCATCAGCTTCGCTTTCGTTAATAATTTCTGCAATACTCAGGCGTTCTTCAATGGCTTTATGCAAAATATCATCAAGCACGTCATAGTCAGGCAGGCTATCGCTATCAATCTGATCGGGGCGCAGTTCAGCTGAAGGGGGTTTTGTGATGATATTTGTCGGGATGATTTCTTTATCGCGGTTAATGTGGCGGCAAAGATCAAATACGGTGGTTTTGTATAGGTCTTTTAGCGGGTTGTAGCCGCCGTTCATATCACCGTAAAGGGTGGCGTAACCCACGCTCATCTCAGACTTATTGCCTGTGGTTAAAACCATGTGGCCAAACTTGTTTGAGTAGGCCATCAAAATCATACCGCGCAAACGGGCCTGAATATTCTCTTCGGTCACGTTAGGTTCGGTGCCTTCAAAAAGGTCAGCCATCATGCCATCAAAGGCTTTCATGCCTTTTTCAATCTTGATGGTATGGGTCTTAATGCCAAGGTTCTTCGCGAGTTCTTCCGCATCTGAAATTGAGTGATCTGACGAATAAGGTGACGGCATTAAAATGCCCACTACATTCTCAGGGCCCAATGCATCAACGGCAATTTTAGCAGCAAGGGCAGAGTCTACCCCGCCTGAAAGGCCTAGAACTACACCGTTTGAGAATCCATTTTTACGCACATAGTCACCCGTGCCAGTAACAACGGCTTGGTAAATATCTTCCATATCTGAAAGGGGCTCGTAGTGCACGTCAGGGGCGGTGAGTTTTTCGCCGTCGAATACGGCCATAAATTGGTCAGCCTTAAAGGCTTTACCCATAAAGCTTGGGCCGTCTTCGCCTGGGTTTTGGCCAAAGCTTCGGCCATCAAAAATAAGTTCATCTTGGCCGCCAAGCAGGTTTACGTATAGCAGGGGCACTTGGGTTTCTTCTACACGGTGGCGAATAATCTCACAGCGTGTTTTGGTTTTAAGCATTTGGTATGGCGAGGCGTTGATTGACAAAATAACCTCAGCGCCTTTGGCTTTAAGGTCTTTACAAACTTTCGGGAACCATACGTCTTCACACACGGCAATACCAACGGTGTAGCCACCAAGGGTGCAGGTTGTGACGCCCGGTGCAGGCTCAAAGTAGCGACGTTCATCAAACACGCCGTAGTTTGGCAGCTCAGTTTTGCAGGCAATCGTGTTTACAATGCCGTCTTTTAGCAAAATGGCTGCGTTAAACAAAAAGCCTTCAGCTGGCCATGGTGCGCCGACCAACATGGGGATGTTGTCTTTTGTTTCAGCCGCCAGTTGTTTAACGGCTTCAACGCAGGTTGTAATAAACATCTTCTTGAGCAAAAGGTCTTCGGGCGGGTAGCCACAAATGGCAAGCTCCGGGAAAATAACAACGTCAGATTTATTCTTAACCCCTTCAAAATAAATAGATTTCATGGCGTCAATGTTGGCGGCAATGTCGCCCATTTTCGGGTCGAATTGGCCGCACCAGATGTTAAGTTTTTTCGCCATTTTGTGGTCTCCTTATGAATATACTCATTATGAGTATATATAAAATGTAAATAGAATCTAGCTTAAAATTTACAGGCAAATTTAGCGGGTAAATTCTTTCTTAAACTGGGCATGGATAGCCGTCGGCTGTAGCGGGAATGACGGCGCACGTGTTTCGCTCGCCTCAATCTTTGCGTGCCACAGTTGTGGGCCATCTTTAATGCCAAACTCAAGGGCTGAGTTAAGGTCAACTTTGTTGTAGTCAAAACTGGTAAAGCCAGCTGAAAGTTTTTCCCAATCTACGGCTTGTGAAGGTGAAGATACACCGCCTGTAAGCTCGTACGTGCCGTTATCCATCACTGCAATAATCAAGTTGCCGGGTGCTTGGTGAGCAATGGTTGTAAGAGCGCCAAAGTTCATGGCTAATGAGCCATCACCACAGAGGGCCACAACTGTTTTTTCAGGGTTGGCAAGGGCAACGCCTAAGGCCACCGATGGGCCCATGCCCATAGGGCCTGAAAGGTATAGGTTTGATGGGTGGTCAGCTACGCTATACAGCCACATGGTTTGTGACCCAATTTCAGAAACTACAACAGCACCTGCTTTGTGGGCACTTGTTGCAATGTGTTTAATAATGTCGGCTTGTTTCATAGTATGCTCCTTCGCTTAGCAGGCTGATTGCTCGGGTGGGTAGTCAAGCATCAGCAGGGTAGGCTCGCCTGCCGTTTCGGCAACGTTTTGTGCCAAGCGCACAAGGTTGTCTTCGTCACGGTATTGGTGGCAGCTGTAGCTCAGTAAGTTCATTGAGCGTACCAAACCATCCATGTAACGGATTTTAGGGATATCGTAGTTGTTTTTGTCGTACAAGTTCCCGCGGTTGGCAATCAGCAAAACAAACGGCGTACGGTAGTTTTGGCAAAGGGTGGCAAAGCAGCCGATGCTGTTCAAAAAGCCTGAGTTTTGCATCAACACCATTGGCTTTTTGCCTGCCATCGCAAGGCCCGAAGCAATGGCCAAAGCTTCTTCTTCACGGGCGGCGTGGGTCAGGTGCAGGCTATCGTCATTTTCAATTTTCTTAATCATTGGGGCAAGGTAGCCATCGGGCACGCTAATAATATGCGTAATGCCCGCGTTATGGATTTGCTCGATGATGGTGTAATGAAGATTGCTCATGCGTTACCTCGTTAGCTAGCCATTTTGTTTTGTTCACGCATTTCAGCAAAGAACTCGGTAAACAGGGCCAAGCCTTTTTCAAGCTGGTCGGTAGGGCAAGCGTATGAAATACGGGCGCCGCGTGCTTCACCAAAGGCGCTACCCGGTACAAGGGCTAGGCCCTTTTTCTCAAGCAGTTGGGTGCAAAGGGCAATATCATCGTTAATCACAACACCGTCGTGCGATTTGCCGTAGTATGCCGAAACATCAGGGAAGGCGTAAAACGCACCCTTAGGCATTGGGCACTCAAGGTTAGGGATGTTGGCCAGCGCCTGCATCACCATATCGCGCTTGGCGGTAAAGGTTTTAACCGCTTCGTCTGAGAATGTTTGATCCCCGCCAAAGGCTGCAGCGGCCGCCGCCATTGAAACGTTGTTAATGTTGGTAATGCTGGTGCTGTTTAAGGTCAGTAGTTTTTTAATCAGCGGCTCTTCAGCTGCAACCATACCCACACGCCAACCCGGCATGCCATAGTTTTTTGAGATACTTTGCACGCAAATCATGCGGTCACGTAGGGCAGGGTTGGTGTGCAAAAAGTGGTGGAATGTCTCACCATCAAAAATCATACGATCGTAAATATCGTCTGAGATAATCCAAATGTCGTGTTTTTCAAGTTCATCACCAATGGCTTTGATTTCGTCTTTGGTGTAAACCATGCCCGTTGGGTTTGAAGGGTTATTAAACATAAACACCTTTGTTTTAGGTGTAATAGCTTGAGCAATTTGCTCAGGCTTTAGTTTGTAATCTTGTGTGCTTGGGCAGTTAAGGAAAACAGGTGTACCGCCATGGATGGTCACCATATCGGGGTAACTTGTCCAGTATGGGGCAGGGATAAGCACTTCATCGCCCTCGTTCAAAACAGCCATCAAAATGTTAAATAAAGCTTGCTTGCCGCCCACAGCAGCCGCAACTTCGTTGGCTTTATAGTCTAGGCCTTTTTCGTGCATGCGCTTCACAAAGGCTTCAACAAGTTCTTCGCTGCCACGGCCTGGGAGGTAGGCGCCGCTGTCGCCATCAATGGCTTTGTGCGCTGCTTCGTATACGTGGTTTGCAGGTAGGAAGTTAGGCACCCCAATCGAAAAGCTAATAATATTGCGGCCTTGTTTTTTAAGCTCTTGTACTTTTTCAGAAACTTTAACAACGGCGCTTGGTTTAGCGTTAGCCATTTTGTCAGCAAATTGAGGCATGAGAACATCCTTCTGGGTTATTATTTTTTATGCTTAATAGATTACGTTTTATCGCAACGTCTGTCTACTGGTGTTGTGGGGTGCATCGGTTGTTGTGCGGGGGGCAATTCTTTTATATGATAGCGGGGTAATTAAGCCCGAGCAAAAGCCAAGGGCCTTCAAGATGCCAAATAAGGAAAATACAATGAAACACAGCATTATTAAGTTTATTCAAAACCTACCACCCGTACACCCAGCAGGCCGCTGGTTTGTGGTGCTTTTCTTCTTCGGCGCCTTGCTGCTTGACCAATTTTCAACCTTCTTTGGTTGGGTAGGCCTTATTCTAACCGCATGGTGTGCCTACTTTTTCCGTGACCCTGAGCGTGTAACAACTAAGCGTGCAGGCGCTGTAGTTAGCCCAGCTGACGGTAAAGTAACTGCCATCCGCGAAATGGTCCCTCCAGCTGAACTAAACCTAGGTAAAGAAAAACTGCTTAAGGTTTCAGTCTTCCTAAACGTATTTGACGTACACATTAACCGTGTGCCAGTTGAAGGTAAAATTACAGCCCGTCATTACATCCCAGGTAAATTTTTGAATGCTGAGCTTGATAAAGCCAGCGAGAAAAACGAGCGCATGCTACTTACCGTTAAACGCCCTGATGGCGTGCAAATTGGCTTTGTACAAATTGCTGGCCTTGTGGCACGTC